>JAEEGK010003659.1_pt1 | contig 38167 bp, 31 predicted proteins | sample 8958771 | NCBI WGS metagenome assembly JAEEGK01 (sample SAMN16246547, study PRJNA631951) | gut metagenome | biome: gut microbiome; feature: rumen; material: SC-attached | host: Bos | place: Iran: Karaj | collected 2018-10
GTGAATTTACGGACCCCCGTGACGGCCAGGTGTATAAAACACTTCGCTTTGAATTTGGCTTTGGGGATGTTGATTCCATCACAATCTTTGCTCAAAATCTGAACTACGGCAAAATGATACCGGGTGGGACCCAGATGACGGATTCTACCAAGTTTTGCTACGATGATGACCCGTGGTATTGCGATAATGGTTTTGGTGGGCTTTATACCTGGGCTACGGTGATGAATTTTCCTGCGGCCTGCGACAGCTTTGCCATGGGTTCTGTTGAATGTCCAGATACGATTGATTTGACAAGAAATCAAATTCCTTTGTTAAGTAATAGCTTAAGCTATGTTTTGCATCAGGGCATTTGCCCTGATGGTTGGCATGTTATGAGCCAAGGTGAATGGGCTGTTGCTATGAGGTATAGTGGTTCAAGAGACGGTGCAAGTTATTTGGGGGCTGTTTTGTGGGGAAGTGGTAACCAGCGTGGATTTTCTCTTTTGCCTGCGGGAGAATTAGTATCACAGATGCCACATAGTTCCGAAAGCCTTGTCTTGTATGATGGAATGAAAGAATATGCTTATCATTGGTTACCCGGGGAATACAAGAGTGATGAGAATGATGGTGTATTGGGCTTGGTTGCTTATGTTGCATGGGATTATTTGAATCAGAGAGCTGGACAAAAAAAGGTGTTTGGCTTATCTGTTCGTTGTGTACAGGATTACTAATCCTTAATTAATCATCAAAAAAGCTTAACAAAAAACAGGGCTTTGGGGAAAAGCCCATTGGGAGTTATTTATGTCAAAGAAGAACAACAAGAAGTCTATCAAGAAATTCAACCACAATGCATACAAAATCGAGTCGCTAGAACCGCGCTTGCGCTAAAGCGCACTTCTTTTTACACAAGTTTTACAAACGCACTCTTGCCAAAAATGAGAGTCTTTCTATATTCCCGGTGCAGTTTTGAAAAGTGTGCAGAGACATCCAAAAGAATTTGGATGTTTTTCTTTTTTCAAAGGAATACTGTACATGAACAAAAACCGCAAAGCAATTCGTAATAAGCCTATTCCTGAATCGTTCAGGGGAAAATTCTATCTCGATCCGACATACGACCCCGCCTTCAAAGAACTCTTTGACAGCGAGGTCGCGCTGAAAGATTTTCTCGATGGCGTACTCGAGCTGGATGGTGATGACCGGATAAAGAACCTCAAGTTCTCTTTCGACACGGCGTTCAATTTCCGTACGCCGCAGCGCAAGAAGGTTATCGTGGATATCTTCGCCATGACCGGGACAGGGCGGTTCCTCAATATCGAAATGCAGAAAATCGAACACGATTTCTTTATCGACAGGGTGTTTCTCTACAAGGCGTTCCTGATGATTAAGGGCAAGCAGGAAATGGATGAATCCGATGTATTCACGGCCCTTTCCAAAGGCGAAAAAGAACTTCGCCGTTACGAACTGCCCGAAACGATTTCTATCTGGATCTGCGATTTCGATTTGCCTGGCGCGAAAGGGGAATACAAGGACGAATGGGCCACCTATAGCCGGGTCGCGCTAAAGAGGGGAGAAACAGCCCCCATTTTCCCGAAAAATAAGTATATTTTTCTTAGTATACCGAACTTCAAGAAGTCTGCCGACGAAGTTAAGGGTGCCGTGGATGTTTGGCTTTACCTGCTGAACCATGCCGGAGACGGCAAGGAACTTCCCAATTTCGGAAGCGAAGCTGTTGAAGAAGCCTTGGAGCGAATCCGAGTGGATAAGGCAGACGACGAACTTCTATCGGATCAGGAGAAAGACATGTCGCTTAAGGAAGATTACCGGATAGTACTAGCTGGGGCCAAAATTCGCGCTCAGGAAGAAGGTCGTGCTGAAGGTCGCGCGGAAGGTCGCGCGGAAGGTCGTGCTGAAGGTCGTGCTGAAGGTCTCGCAGAAGGAAAACGCGAGATGGCGCGGGCTCTTAAGGCCATGGGCGATTCTACGGAAAAAATCGTGGCAGTTTCTGGGCTTACTCCGGCAGAAGTCGAAGCGCTGTAGCCCGGTATGATAGCTAAAATAGACGTCTTTTACTACATTTCCTAACATGGAATCTTACTTTTTTATCGGTGTAGCGGGCGTGGGCATGAGTGCCATCGCCCAGTATCTTGTTGGCAAGGGTGTTGCAATTAGCGGTTCTGACCGCCAGTTCGGTGAGTTTTTGGCAGGCAAGTGCGAAAAGCCTCTTGTCATGACTCAGCTCGAAGAATGTGGAATCAAATGCTTTGCACAGGATGGTTCTGGTGTCGTAGAAGGCCTGAATGCGGTGGTGGTGAGTACCGCCATCGAAGATACGAACCCGGACCTCAAGCGTGCCAAAGAGCTCGGAATCCCGGTGATGCACCGCAGCGAAATGCTCGCAAAGATTTCCAAAGAAGCGAAGACGATTGCCGTCAGCGGCACCAGCGGAAAGTCCACCGTGACCGCCATGATTTATCACATTCTGCAATATGCGGGCCTCCAGCCGTCGGTCATGACGGGGGCGGGCCTCGTGAATTTGCAGAAGGAAGGCAAGATTGGCAATGCAGTTTCCGGCAAGGGCGAGTGGCTCGTTGTTGAAGCTGACGAAAGCGACGGAACGCTGGTGCGCTACGAACCCGAAATCGGTTTGATTCTGAATGTGGACAAGGACCACAAGGAAATGGATGAACTCCAGGAAATCTTCCTCAAGTTCAGCCACAACATTTTGGATAACGGCAAGATTCTGATTGTAAACGACGCACATCCGCTTGCCAAGAAGTTCAGCGCAGGCCGTGAATTCGACTTCGGCTTTGAAAACTATGTAGGCGTGCAGGGCACGGACTTCAAGTCTGTCGGAACCTCGATTCAGTTCCGTGTGCGCCACCAGGCAGAACTCGTGAAGTTCGTGGTGCCGCTTCCGGGCAAGCATAATATGGAAAACGCCCTGGCCGCAACGGCGGCCGCCCTCCGCGCAGGGGTATCGCTCCACACTTGCGCCGACGCCCTGGCGACATTCCCCGGCGTATTCCGCCGTCACCAGATTCTCGGAACCTTCAACGGCGTGACTCTGGTGGACGACTTCGCCCATAATCCGGCAAAGATTGCCGCAAGCATCAGGAGCGCCCAGGACTTTACCGAGGGCCGCGTCATCGCCTGGTTCCAGCCTCACGGCTTTGGCCCCACGCGATTCTTGCGCAAAGACCTTGTGGAATTTATCGCGAAGACGCTCCGACCCAAGGACTTTGACGACGACCGTGAAAACGACGTGATGTTCTTCAGCGAAATCTACTACGCCGGCGGCACCGTCACCCGCGACATCAGCGCGGGCGACCTTGCCGACGATTTGCTTCTCAAGGGCTGCGAAGCCATCTACATCGAAGACCGCAACAAGTGCGCCGAAAAAATGGTCGAAGTCGCCCAACCCGGCGACACGATTTTACTGATGGGTGCGCGAGATCCGAGTCTGCAGAATTACGCTCAATATGTGCAGAAGTTACTCGAAGAAGAGTTAATGTAAGCACACCCATCGCTGTGAGCTGAAAACGACTCGTATTGACGAGTCGTGTCAGCGAGAGAATCGGCGTTGGGGAAGTCCTTTGTTGATTCTAGCCGATTCGGTCTTTATAGGGCGCCCGCGACCCTAGCCTCCAATCCTTCGCCCAACACGTGCAACAATTATTAGAACAAGAAATCATGTAATTCTTGTAAATTATAACACTTCAAAAAACTGTGATTTTCAAGTCACAGTTTTTTTGTTGTGAGTGCGTCGGCCGCGCCTTATAAACACTCATGCTTGCTCATGCAATGCAGGCTGCCGCCCTCTTCAATCACAGTACGGCAATCCAGCCCGATGACCTTGCGGTCGGGGTACACGCTTTCAAAGTAGCGCTTGGCGACGGCGTCATTCGGCGACTTGTACTTCGGGAAAATGAGCGCCCCGTTGGCGTAGATAAAGTTCATGTAGCTGGCAGGCAGAATCTGCCCGTCGTCGAGCTTGCGCTGCGGCGGGAGCGGCAATGTATCGACTTTCGCCGACTTGCCATAATGACTCTTGAGCCAAGTTTCAATCAAGTACTTTGCTTCGGTCAGAATAATGTTGTTCGGAGAACGCTTGTCAGTGGCTTCGCACATCACGATGCGATCCTTCGCCACAAAACGAGCCACATTGTCGATATGGCCATCCGTATGGTCGCCATGCAAACCGTGGGGGAGCACCAACATGTCGCGCAAGCCAAAAGCCTTGCAAAGAGCCCTAACCACCTTCCTGATATCCTTCATGTCATTACGGTTCTTACCCGTCAGACAATCCAGCGTGGTAATGCCGAGGCCGTCGCCGTTGACTTCAATGGCTCCACCTTCAAAAATGTAGGGAACGCTTGTACCTTTCTTGTATTCGAAAATATCAGCGATGCGTTCGGGAATCTGGTTGTCGTTTTTCCAAGGCGGAAATTTTGCACCCCAGGCGTTAAAAACCGTTTCGGAAACAATCGTTTCTTTCCCTTTTTTCAAGAAGAACGGACCATAGTCGCGAATCCAGATATCGTCCGTCTTGACGGTAAAGAAACTGGCCGGGAAGGGGCGGTCGGCAACAGCAATTCTTTCCGGAATCGTCAAAAAATCCTTTTTAGGAACCAGCACATTCACGGGCTGAAATTCGCTGATTGTGCGAATCAGGTCGATATAGAACCTGCGAATCATTTCTCCACGTTCACCGTACCAATTCTTTTTATTATGCGGAAAAGCGAGCCAGGTTGCAGCTTGTTCTTCCCATTCAGCGGGGTAGCGAATAATTGCTTTTGCCATATTTAATTCCCATAAGTGTCATTCTGAGCGAAATGTCGTAAAACATGAAGTCAATATAGAATTGTTAGCAACTTATTGCTCTACAATTCTTAGGTTCGAAGGAGCTGAATCTAAACGAAGCTATAGATCCTTCGACGCGCTTCGCTTGCTCAGGATGACATGTTTTATCTATTTGTCGCACCAAATCTTGAGAATATCGCCATAGAGGTCAACGCGGCGATCCCTGAAGTGCGGCCACCAGCGGCGATTTTCTTCAGTTTCCTTCAAGTCGATTTCCACAATGCTTGCCCCCAAGAAATCGGTATCGCACTTGTGAATCAAGTAACCATCGGGAGCAGCCACGAACGAAGTTCCCCAGAAGGTGAGTTCGCCTTCGGTACCGATACGGTTTGCCGAAAGCACGAAGGTGCGGTTCGCAATCGCGTGTCCGCGCATCACCGTGACCCAGCTATCCTGCTGGCGCGGGTAAATTTCAGCCGGTTCAGACTTCATCCAACCAATCGCAGTGGGGTAGATAAGAATGTCTGCACCCTTCAAGCTCATAATGCGAGCGGCTTCAGGGAACCACTGGTCCCAGCAAATCAGCACACCCAGCGTACCTGCCGAAGTCTTAATCGGTTCAAAACCGGTGTCGCCTGGAATAAAATAATACTTCTCGTAAAAAGCCGGGTCATCGGGAATGTGGCTCTTGCGGTAAAGACCGGCAATAGAACCATCGCGTTCAAAAACGAAGGCGCTGTTGTGGTAAATGCCGCGAGCACGCTTTTCGAAGAACGGGAAAACGATAACGGCGTTAATCTCTTTGGCAATGCCCTGCCACTGCTTGACAATGGGGCTATCCTTTTCGATGGCCATGTCAAAAAATTCGGCATTTTCTTTGAAGGGGAAATACGGCGTATGGAACATTTCAGGGAGAACGACCAGGTCGATTCCCTTGCCTTTAAGCGCGAGCGCCTGTTCCACGTACCACTGGTTATTGGTTTGGCTGTTGCCCGTCCACTTGCCCTGCAGTGTTGCTGTCTTGATTTTGTTCATGGTCCAAATTTAGATTATTATTGTTCAACTTCAAGAACCAATAGTCTTCGCTATTGATAGAACTCGCGTTAAGAATCGGGTCATTTTCCGGATCGATCATAACTACCTCAATGTATCGCGGACAAAGCCATCTTCAGGAGGTTCACCAAACACTTCGAAGGTTCCAGAACCAATCACGGCACCGTTCTTGTAGGCGATTTCGACGCGGTACTTGCCCGGCGGAGTGTTCTTCTTGCGAGTAAATGTCCTGAAGCCTGATTCACGGCCACCGTTAATGGTCATGCGGCCCGAAGAAATACGGTCCGTAAGCATGTACTTGCCTGTTCTCGGATCCTGATAATACCACAGGTATTCCAGTTCGGCCTTGAGCTTTGCCGGGGCATAAACCGAGGTCAAGAAGTAGACTTCACTGCTGTCTACACGGTGCACGCTCGGAATCTTGAGGCCAATCATCTGCAATAAGCTCGGGTCGTCGACATCGCAGCTGTAGCTCACCTTATCGAAGTTTTGGCAGGCCAGCTTTTGCTTGAGTACCAGCGGTACAGGCGGAACCCAGTTCATAATGTAGGCCACAATCAAGAAAATGCTGATGAGGGCCGGAGCGACAAGAATGCTCTTCTTGCGGTGCGAAATCTTCCAGATAAACAGGCACAATCCAAACGAAAGCACCGTACTGATCAAGAACCAGATGAATCCGATTCGGTGAACCAGGTGCGGAATCGCAAAGTTCATGAACATGGTTCCCAGCAGGCAGAAGAAGGCGAGACTCACGCCAAAGCTTTCGTACTTCTTTTGCAGGAATTCGTTACCCACAAGCAAAATGGCAAGCAAAATCACCAGCAAAAAAGAGGCCAACGAACCGCTACTCTTAAAGTAGCAGACCACTAGGGCACTGAACAAGCCGCCGAAGAAGAACTGAACTGCCCAAGTAAAGCGTTGTTTCCAGTTTTCACTCCATTCACGGTCCAAGAAACGGTGGCGAACAACAATCGCATTTTCAGGAATCGCGGTCGATTCGTAACCCACATTCTTGGCCAACTTGGAGGCGGCCCCTTTTGCCTTGACAGCGGCGTCTTTCGCTTGGGCAGAAGCCTTGGCAGCTGCTTTAGAGGCGGCCTCCTTGGCCTTAGCAGACGCAATGGCTGCGGCCTTAGCCGTCGCTTCTTTAGCTTCAAGAGCGGCGCGGTTAGCGGCTTCCTTGGCGCGGGCCGGTGTTTTCTGGGCGATAAAGCTGGCCGCTCGTCTAAAGCGGGATTCTTCCGTTTTAACTTGAGGCTCTTCTTCAGGTTCCGCAACAGGTTCTTCGGTTACGCTGTTTTCGACAACAGGCTCTTCGGGCTTGGCAGGCTGTTCTACCGGTTTGGCAGGGGATGCCGCCTGTTTTTGAGTGGGAGCCCGTTTCTGCTGGGCCTTGGCAAGCGCCTGCAGGCGTTCCTTAGTCCAGCCTTCGGGGTGTTCCAATTGAGCCGAAAGCAAAATCACCAGAATAAGCGCTCCGGTGTAATAAGCCAACAAAATCAGAATATCCGAGCCATAAACCATTTGGCCCAAGGTTATGGAATCCCACGCAAAACCACCTAAAAAAGCTATTGCCGGGAAAAACTTTTCAATCTTTTGAACAGCGGGCTTTTCCCGCAATTTATTCACAAATTCCATGCCCATAAAATATAAAATACAGAACCTTCAGAACCCATTAAATTATCGATTCATGGGCAAGAATCCATTTTTCTCGCATTTTCCACTTGCTTTTTTGTGCAGTTGTACTTATATTTAATAGTGAACAAAGGTGCAACTAACCAAAAAGGCAATATAATGGACATTCGTGAAAAGCTGAACATTCTTTCGGCAGCCGCCAAGTACGACGTGTCTTGCTCATCCAGCGGCTCCAAGCGACAAGCGCCTAAAGGCGGGCTCGGAAGCGCCTGTAGCGCAGGCATTTGCCACACCTGGTCTTCTGACGGGCGCTGCATTTCGCTTTTGAAGGTGCTCATGAGCAATGCCTGCAAATATGACTGCGCCTACTGCATAAATCGCCGTAGCAACGATATTCCGCGGGCAACCTTTACGCCCAAGGAACTCATCAACTTGACGCTGGAATTCTACCGCCGCAACTACATCGAGGGCCTTTTCTTGAGTTCTGCGGTAATGGGCACGCCTGACCGCACCATGGAAATGCTGATACAAGTGGCCAAGGAACTGCGCACCGTCCATAAATTCGGCGGATACATCCACCTGAAGGCGATTCCAGGAGCCAGTCACGAACTTTTGTATCAAGCGGGGCTTTATGCCGACCGTAGCAGCGTGAATATCGAGATTCCCTCCGATAGGGCCTTACAATACCTCGCTCCCGAAAAGAATCACGCTTCGATTCTTGCCCCCATGAATTTTTTGGCAGAACGCAAACTGGAATATCACGGCGAGCGCTCCCGTTATTCGCCAAAATTTCTACCTGCAGGCCAAAGCACCCAGATGATTGTGGGGGCGGCAGGGGAGTCGGACTTGCAAATTCTGACTCTTTCTAACGGATTCTACAAGCAACAGCAAATGAAACGAGTCTATTTTTCGGGTTATGTACCGATTAATGCCGACAAACGCCTCCCGGCACTGACTACAAAACCGCCTCTGGTACGCGAACATAGGCTTTATCAAGCAGACTGGCTTATGCGATTCTACAAGTTCGGCTACGACGAAGTGGTCGACCAGACACACCCGAATCTGGACTTGGATCTGGATCCCAAGGCTGCGTGGGCCTTGCGCCACCCGGAATTTTTCCCCATAGACATTCAGACAGCCGACTACGAAATGCTCTTGCGGGTGCCAGGCATTGGCGTGAAATCGGCCCAGTTAATAGCTTCGGGCCGTAGATTCTCTAAAATCCGCCTAGAACACCTGAAAAAAATGGGCGTTGTACTCAAAAGGGCGCAGTACTTTATTTACCACCCGGATACTCCCGCCTGTTTGCGCAGGCTTTACCCCGAAATGGTGCGCCCCTTGCTGCTTCCCAAGCCCCAGCCATTGCAGCTTGACCTGTTCTCCAACCAACCCCTCGCACTCCCCGCCGCAGGTTAATTGCATATATAATGTTAAATGTGTAATGTGAAATGAGTAATGAATAATCTCACACTACACACTTCACACCTCACATCCTTATCCCATGCTTTCCATCTCATACGATTCAACATTCGACGGATTCTTGAGCGCTGTTTTCGAGATTTATCGCCAACATTTAGATGTGGGCGAGTTTCATGGAGATCGAAGCACCGCCCCATGCGACCTGTTTTCTCAACCCTTCCGAATCGAGACATCCGAAGAAGCCGCCACCAGGCTCAAGCGTGCTATCGAAAATTACGCCAGCGCCGAAATCCTGGAACTTCTGCATGTCGCCTTCCGCTCCGAAGAAGATGGCATCGAGATGAAGATTCTTGCATACCTCCGGAAAGTCTTTGACGGCAAAGATCCGAATTACGCCAAGAACCCCACCTCCGACGAAATGCTCCCGCTGTTCATGACCGCACGGGCCGTGCGACACGAAGCCGGCGGCATGCTGGGAATGGTTCGCTTCAGCAAGACCTCCGACGGCACCTATTTTGCCGAAATTGAGCCAAAATACGACATTTTGGACTTGATTGTAGGGCACTTCCGCGGGAGATTTGCCAACGAAAAATGGGCAATATACGACTCCAAGCGCGGTTACGGAGTATATTATGCGGGGCATCAACTGGCAGAAATCACCATCCCGAACCTTGCAGATGTCACAAAGGCCACACCTCCCGACGAAATGGTGAGGCTCTGGCAGGACTATTACAAGTCCATCGCCATCAAGGAGCGCGAGAATCCCCGCCTTTTAAAACGCTGTCTTCCGGTGTATTACTGGAAACACCTACCCGAAAGACAATATTCCCGTTGTTGATACCATTCCAACCATTTTTGTGTGATTTTTCAAAAAAATTACCCTTGTCGATATAAATAATTGTATTTTTCCATTGAAATATAATGGAGATTGAGTTGTTATGAACATGGTTTCGGCCAAACCAGGATTTTTTGTACAGGATCGTTTTTTATATAGCAAGGATAACGAAAAAGTCATTCTTCGTGGCATCAACCACATGTTTATTTGGACAGACCGCGAAGGAAAGACGATCCCCGAAATAGCCAAGACGGGTGCCAACTGCGTCCGAATCGTATGGAATACCCGCGGCCGGGTTAGCGACCTGGACAACATTATCGTACAGTGCATTTCCAACGGAATGATTCCCATTCCCGAAATTCACGATACTACAGGCAACTGGGAACGCCTGAACGAAGCGGTAGATTTCTGGCTCCGTGAAGAAACCGTGCAGATGATTTCGAATCATCAGCAGTACCTGATTTTAAATATCGGTAACGAACCCGGTGCCGAGTCGAAGGATCCCGACGAATTCTTCACCGTGTATAATTCCATTGTCACCAGAATGCGTGCCGCTAACATCCGCATTCCTTTGATGATTGATGCTGACCAGTGGGGCCAAAGCGAAAAGAACTTGCTGAAGGTAGGACCCAAGCTTTTGCAGGCCGATCCGGAACACAACCTTCTGTTCTCGCTCCACATGTGGTGGCCTACGGAACGTCACGACCCCAAGGCAACGGGTTATGCAACGGTCCAGGACCGCATTACCGGCGTTCTCGAGGCATCCGTAGAAAAGAAACTTCCCTTAATCGTAGGCGAGTTCGCTCCCGTGGCCGCCGGCGACGTGAAGGAAATACCATACAAGTTCATCATGTCCGAAGCCGAACGCCTGAACATCGGCTGGCTCGCCTGGAGCTGGGGCCCGGGCAATTTTGACAGTCCCGAAATGGACATGACTGTCCATAGTTCCTTTAACACCCTGGTGGGCTGGGGCAAGGATGTCTGCGTGGACAACCCCAATGGTATCCAGAATACCAGCGTCATTCCCACCTTTATCCAAGAAAAGAATTTCGACACCGGTTCCCAGGCTATTGGTGCGAACCTGATCCAAAACGGCGAATTTTCGGGCGACGATCCCCTGGCCAACTGGCAAGTGGACTTCTGGGGCGGCAAGGCCGACGTGCAAGTCAATAATGGAGTCGTCCGTTTTGACATCAAGAAGGCAGGCAAGGAATCCTGGAACCTGCAGTTCAAGCAGAAACTTTCACTCCGAGAAGGCGTCACCTACATTTTCAGCATGCGAGCCAAGGCCGACAAACCCCGCACCTTGAACGTGAATATCAAGCGCGATTCCGAAGAATACACGCCCTACGCAAACGGCCGTATCCTGGACTTGAGCACCAGCTGGCAAAGCTTCAGCTGGAAATTCACCATGAAGGAAGATTCCGACATGGAAGCCCTGCTGATTTACGATATGGGGGGAGTGCCCATTTCATGGGAACTCTGCGACATATCCCTTGTGCAGGCCCGTAGCGTAGAAGACCGACTGAACCGCACCTTCCAGCGTAACGTTCAAAAGAATTCCGGCTACTTTAACGCCCCAAACACTCCGTGGGAATTACATTTGTACTCCACCAAGGGCGAACTTTTGGAAATTCTCGACAAGGGCCATGGTGGCGAGGGCATGCGCCAATACCCGAAGATTGAACGCAGCGGAATCATGGTGGTGAAGGACTTATCCAAGTAGTCATCACACCTGTGAATATTCCAATTTGAAATAAAAAAACTCTTATTTTTTATGATATAATGGCACTTTTTCATAGAAAATGTGCTATTATATGTGTAGTGTTGTATGGCTAATGCCATATGCACCAAAGAAGGAGATTTTATGGACCTACAGGAATATGTCAATCAATTTGACTCGATGACCTGTATCTTGTCAGTCGAGAAAAAAAACGATGGAACAGCCGGGAAAATTCGAATCGAAGTAGGAAATAAAGCCTATCTTTCCACATTTGAAAAGCAATCCGATTCACTCGCAATGATGAACGATGGAAAAGGCTTCATTCCCGGACAGGAATATACCGAATATCTTCCGAGGGACTTGAATTTCGAGCATTTTGTTTGTTCCAGTGCTGTTGACAAGAAGCCCATGCACGCTTACATCCACCCGGATCGGTTTCCATTCTGGTTCAACATATTCAGCCTGCCGTTGAACATCGACGACCCCAACAAATGGTACTGCACTTATACACAGGAACTTTCTGCCGAAGCCAGCACAGAACAGATGGCAAACCTGTCCGCGAAGACAACCTCCGATGTCTTGCAAACATGTATCAAGCTTCGCAGTTCCAAGAATTTCTTGAAAACCATGGATGAAATTATCCATGATATTCGCGTTACTTGCGAAGCAAGCTATTGCTGTATCATGCTTACAGATTTCAAGGAAAGCACTTGCAGTCTTTTAAGTGAAGACATTGCGGAAGGGGTACCACAGCGTTCACTCAAGAATTTTTTAGACAATTCCTTCATTAATTACGCCAAGTCTTGGCTTGAAACTATTGACGGAAGCAATTGTCTAGTCATTCAAGACGAAAACGACATGGGCGAAGTCAAACTCCGCAACCCCAATTGGTACAGGTCATTAAAAAGTGCCGAGGTGGAAAGTATTGTTCTCTTCCCGCTCCAGTACAACGGCGAAACGATTGGCTTTATCTGGGCAACCAACTTCGACACCAAGGATACCGACCGCATTAAAGAAACTCTTGAACTTACGACCTTCTTCATTGCGTCTGAAATTGCAAACTATCAGCTTCTACAGCGCCTTGAAATGCTGAGTTCTACAGACTTGTTGACGGGAGTATTGAACCGTAACGCCATGAACAACCGAGTCCTCCGCATGGTAACAGGTCGCGAACGAGCCCCTCAATCAATCGGCATTGTCTTTGCCGACTTGAACGGACTAAAGCCAGTGAACGACAAGGAAGGGCATAATGCAGGAGACTGCTTGCTTAAAGAAGCTGCCATGATCCTCAAATTGACGTTCGTCGGTTGCGAAATTTACCGTGCCGGCGGTGACGAGTTCGTGATTATCGCCTTGGACAAACCTGAAAAAGAGCTTGAATCGCTCGTCGATAAAATCCGAAAGGACTCGGCAGACCCCCAAAATGTCAGTTTTGCGGTAGGCTTTTTCTACGATGACAAGGGTGGCGACATCCGTGTTGCAATGCGCGAGGCCGACGCCCTTATGTACGAAGACAAAAAACAATACTACGACCGTTTCCCGGAATCAAGGAAAAGATGAAAAAAGAGGATTTGCAAAAGTTTGTCAATTCATTCCGTGCAATGACAAGCATCCTATCTGTTGAAAAGACTACAGATGGGAGTATTGGGACTATCCGCGTCGAATTGGCTAATCCGCAGTATGTTGCGTCAATGGAAAACCGAGACAACGATGGCAAATCCGTATTCAGCCAAAAATTCATTCCTGGTTCCAATTACGAAATGTACATGGAAAAGGAACTAAACTTTGAAAAGTTCGTTTACCAAAGCGCCATTCTACATAAGCCAGTCCACGCCTACATCCGCCCGGAGCGATTTAATTTTTGCATTAACCAGTTCATGATGCCCATTGATGTCGATGACGACGAAAAGGGCTATTGCACCTTTACCCTTGAAATCCAGCCCGAAGAAGACCTTGACACCTCTACAAGACTTTCTTCTGAAATTTCGCAAAACGTGCTCAAGGCATGCATCAAGCTGCGCGGTTCAAAGGATTTCAGGAAAACCATGGACGAGGTGATTGAAGACGTTCGCATTATTTGCAAAGCGAGCACCTGCAGCGTTTTATTGACCGACTTCAAGGAGAGGACCTGCTCCATTTTGGCTTGTGCCCGAAGGCAAGGAATGCCTCCGCTGGATCTTGATAGGGTATTCAACAACGAATATATCTATATCGCGGAATCCTGGATAGAAACGCTTAAAGGGAGCAACTGTCTGATTATCCAGAACGAAGCAGACATGGAAATTATTCGTCAGAGAAATCCAGTCTGGCATAAAACCATGATGGAAGCCGGTGTTGAAAGCCTGGTTCTGCTGCCGTTGATACACAACAACGAATTCATCGGATTCATTTGGGCGAGCAACTTTGACACAACCAGGGCTTTGCGCATTAAAGAAACCCTTGAATTGGTGACCTTCTTTATCGCTTCTGAAGTGGCTAGCTACAAACTGGTGCAGCGCCTTAGGTTCTTGAGCAATGAAGATCTCCTGACTGGCGTGAATAACCGCAACGCCATGAACAACAGGGTTCTTCAGTTTGTAAGCCGCGAAGTTCATTATAGAACAATTTCCGTGGTTTTCGCCGACTTGAACGGTCTTAAGCCCATTAACGATAACGAAGGCCACAATGCCGGCGACGCCCTCTTGAAGAGCGCCGCAGAGATTTTGAAGCAGACCTTCTCGGATTGTGAAATCTACCGTGCAGGTGGCGACGAATTTGTCGTCGTGGCAATCGATGTTCCCAAGGAAAGCCTTGAAGCTAGAGTCGAAAAGCTGCGCGAAAAATCCAAGGTCAAGGGTAACGTGAGCTACGCAATCGGGTTCTACCATGACGAAAATGCGGGGGATATCCGCAAGGCGATGCGTGAAGCCGATGCCCTCATGTATGAGGACAAGAAGCTTAACTACGCCCACAGCCGTAGTTAAAACACAAGACCGGGCTGGCTGCAAAATAGTAGGATATTACCATTGGCCAGCCCTCTCGCAACCACGCCTCGTTAATACGAGGCGTTTGTTGCTCACGATAGACAGCAAACATTCAAAAAGCAATTCCGATGATATGTATCATCGTTTTTTGCACAGTTGTATCATAGAAAATTTGCGATTTTAGCACAAGCAAGGACATTTTCAAGCATTTCTAAACAATTTTAAACTTTTTGTATCATAATCTATTGACTTTGTAACTAAAAGAATATATATTCAAGAATATGAAACCCGTAATGGAATATACCAGCTATCGCGTCTATATTCGCGACTACTATGCCGAGCGCAAGGAGCGCTGCGGTTTTACGTGGCGCGATTTTGCGAAAGCTGCCGGGTATTCCTCACCGGTGTTCCTGAAACTGGTCTGCGACAGCAAGGCGAACTTGAGCGAGGCGGGCATCGAACGCGTTGCCTCTGCTATGGGTCTTGTTGGAGTGGACTTACAGTATTTTCGGCAGCTTGTGGCTTTCAACCAGGAAAAGTCCTCTGCCGCAAAGAAAAAGATTTTTGCCGAAATGCGCAAGCTTGCCAACGAGAATTCCTTTGCGTTGGTGGGCGAGGATCAATACGACTATTACGGAAGCTGGCTGAATCCTGTTCTCCGTGAAATGGCCCCGCGCCTGAATGGCGCGACACCCGCCCAAATGGCGGGGGAGCTCGTCTTTGACAGCGACGCAGCTCACGTAAAAGACTCTCTCAAATTACTCGAAAAGAATGGTCTTCTGGAAAAAGACGAGCAGGGCCATTACAACCAAAGCAGCCGCTCCATAACAACGGGCAACCTCGACGTCACCTCGCTGGCCATTCGTGAAATGCATCGCCAGATGGGCGAACTGGGCGTCCAAAGCCTGGATCAGGTGCCGGTTAACGAACGTGACATTTCCGGCCTCACCATTGGTATTTCCGAGAGCGCTTTCGAAAAAATTTCCAAGGAAATCGCAGATTTCCGTCGCCGTATCAGCGCCATTGTCATGGAAGATTCTGGCGAAGAACGAGTTTACCGCCTGAACGTGCAGCTATTCCCCCTTACACGCACTTTGCCGAAGGAGGAACGCCATGCTTAAGATATTTAAAATTGCAAGCCGCGTTGAGCTTTGGGCACTCGCCTCTGTCGCATTCACCATGTCGGCATGTGGCGTCTTTTGGGCCGGTGGTGTTGACGAAGAAACCAATACCGTTGCAGGCGTTGATCCAGAAGATTCCAAACCCGATGCAATCGCTTCGGCAGACAGCATCGTTCCCACCATTGACACGTCGTACTTCACTAACCAGCCCATCGAAATCGTAAAGCCCCCTGAAACGGGAACACAGCTCGTAATTACCAATCCTGATCCTGTCTACGATGAACCCTCTCCACCTCCAACCGACGATACAGAATTGCACGATTTTACCGGCAGGCTCTACAACGGCAATGGTGAAGCGCTGAATATTACAGTGGAACTCAAAGATGGTGGCAACGTATCTACAAAAACCGATGCTGCCGGATACTTCCAGTTGAACGCCTTGCCCGTTGGCGTTTACCCGCTGATTGTTTCCTCCGGCAATTCCAATGACGGTGTCGCTTATTTGCTCAAGAACTCCTCGACAGACACGGACCTGCTTGGCCCCGTCCCCTCATCGGTAATTTCCTCTATAACGGAATCCGATTTCGAAGCTCCCGATATACAAAACTTTAATTATAAAGACGAAGGTCCTGGTGGCGCAGGATGCCCACCACTTCCGCAATCCGGATCATCTAGCTCCTACCAACCCTCAAGTTCTTCCAGCCAGATTATTTATCTAAGCTCAGGCTCGGGCGTAAGCGTGATGGCCTCGAACGAATTACCTCATGATGTCGACTACGGCGTTATCTACAGCTGGAAAACGATTGAAAACGGTTCCACCGAAGTAGAGATCGATAAAGAACGCATTTGGTATAATGAATGGACGATCGAAGTAAACTTTGAACTGGGCTCTATCGATTACAATAACAATTACTTCAGACACATCTTCGGTAAGTTCAGGGGTTCCGACGGCATATTGGCGCTAACGATCATCAAAGGAGTCTGCGGAACAGAAGCTCCTTCCTACGCCCTCTTTGTCCTCCACCAAGAAGGATTCAACTGTAACGAGGCCGTGATTTCTACAGCCGAAGTCGAGACCGGCAAAAATGTATCCATCACAGGAACCTTTGACGGAATAGTTGCAACACTGTACAAGGACGGCTTCAAGATTGCCGAAAAAGCTGTCGGTTACAAGCCACTGCAAGATTTCAATACGTCGCCGTTTGTATTTGGAGATGAAGAACTGGATTTGAAACTGAAGGATGTGCGGTTGGGTGAAAAAGCAATCACTTCAGCAGATGTACTCTACAGGTACTATCAATAGGAGGCGCACAATGATGAACACTATCGATCTTGCATATTTCGAAGTTAACGAATACGGCCGCCTTCTTAGCGGTAACAGGCGCTTCTGCCGTATGTTCGGCTTTGAGCAGTCGGAACTCCCGTGGCATTACGTGACGGACTTGTACCGTTACATAAGCGACTGGGAAAAGTTCCGCAACGATACGGTCAACTCCAGCTTCAACACCCGTATGCGAAACCGTCGCGGGCGAAGCTTCGAGTGCTGTATCGTACGTGAAATTGTCCAGAACGCCGATGGCGAAATCATTTTCCGCAATACCGTTCGCAGGGTAGGCGAGGGCTCCAACGTCGTGAACCAGACGGCGCCGTTGTCCATGGTCTTCTTGGCCAAGTGCGCCGACTGCGGTGCCCAGATCCGAGTGACTTCTGTCGCCGAGACCAGACTCCGCATGCTCTGCAACCATTGCGCCGCCAAGGCTTTCCCGGAGGCATACTACCGCAAAAGTGCGGAAGTATAGAGCCGAGTGATCTATGTGAGCCCAAAGCGGATCATCTTAATGAGCCGTGTGGGCGAGAGCGAGGCGATATCACATTCTTGTTTGTGCGATAGAGCCGAGCGGTCTGTTTGTGGGTTAAGAACGAAGAAGGGGAAGGAGGAAAAAGAAAAGCGGCTCGATGAGCCGCTTTTCAATTTTCTTTGCTAAGGTCTCAGCAATTATACGCCAAAAGCGTCATCAGCTGCTGCAGAAACCTGAGCTACGTTTTCAGAAGTCATTTCCGGTTCAGCGGCTGCAACAGCTTCGTTTTCGAACTGGTCACCAGCCTTCTTTTCAGAAATGGAAAGCTTACCTTCTTTGAACTTGTACATGGCGATGGTGGTCGGCTTCTTGGTAAGAGTGATATAACCCTGAGTTGCCTGCTTGTTGACAAAGCGGGCTTCCTGGGCCATCATGACCACTGCGCGGAAAACGGAGCCTTGACATTGTTCGTTTGCATAAATGTCATCAAGATAGACTCTCTGTTCTTCAGCCATTAAGGTACCTCTGAAAATGTTTTAGAAGAGGGAGAGGGATTCGAACCCTCGTTACCGTGAGGTAAACACGCTTTCCAAGCGTGCGCCTTCAACCACTCGGCCATCCCTCCAGGATGTGCGCCAAATATACCATTTTATTTTTCGTTTGTCAACCATTTTTGCCGTTTTTTTGCAATTTTTTGCAAAAAAAGCAAAAAATATTGACATTGTACACCTACAATCGACTCAATTCGTCCCACACGACCTGCATAAGCGGTTCAATCGTCTTTGCAGTGAAGTCAAACTTGATATTTGCAGCGGCAAAAAGCTCCGGCAACGGGCGGCTGTCGCCCAAACTTTCGGCCTTGAACAGGTCATCAATGGCCTTTTTCGGGTCTTTTTTGAAGTTTGCCCAAACCTGGAGCGCGCCAAGCTGAGCAATTCCGTATTCAATGTAGTAGAACGGGCATTCGAACAGGTGCAACTGCTTCTGCCACAGGTTGTTGCGAACAGCCTCAAAGCCGGAATAGTCCACACCGGCATCGTAGCGGTCCATGATACCCTTCCAAATCTCTTCGCGATCCTTGGCCGTATGGTTCGGACGGCTGTAAAGTTCATGCTGGAAGCTGTCGATGCTTGCTACCCAGGGGAACAGCCAAATCACGTCTTCCAGTTCGCCTTCGATACTGCGGCGGATAGCCTCTTCATCGTTGCCGTAGAAGGGTTTCAGGTTGCTCGTACCAATAAGTTCCATACTCATGCTGGCCACTTCGGCGAATTCAGAGGGAACATCGCGGTAGGCTAAAATCGGCTGATTTGCCAGGGCGTACTGATGGAAGGAATGCCCCGATTCGTGCAACAGCGTGTAAATGTCGCGGTCGGTTTCCGCCGAATTCATAAAGATGAAGGGGAGACGGCTTTCGTCAAAACCGATCTGGTAACCACCCGGAGCCTTGCCCAAACGGCTATCCGGATCGATAAGCTTCTTCGCCTGCATTTCGCGAGCCCACTTGCCGGCCTGCGGATGAATGGATTCAAAAATCTGGTCCACCTTCTCGATGAGTTCGTCACCGTTGCTGTAAGGCTTTAGCGGAGCACGATTCAGGGGATCCACGCTCAAATCCCACGGACGAAGCGTCCTGAGCCCCATTTTCTGGGCACGTTTCTTGTAGATTTCTTTAAGGAGCGGGAGCACCAACTTTTCGACGCTCTCGTGGAAATTCTTACAGTCGGCCGGAGTGTAGTCGAATCGACGCTTGGCCAAGAAAATATAGTCGATAAAGTTCTTGCAGTGAGAGTTTTTCGCGATTTTATTGCGAATCTGGAAAAGCTTATCGAAGGATGCATCGAGGGCATCCTTATCCTTGAGGCGGCGGTCCCACATGGTGCGGAAGGCCTTCTCGCGCAAGTCGCGGTCGGTCTTTTCCAGGTAGGCGCTCAACTGTTGCATCGTCTTGACGCCGCCATCGAATTCCACGCTCATGCCACCGGTAATCTTCTGGTAAGCCTGAATGGCAATGGTTTCTTCAGTTTCAAGGGGTATGTTGGCGGGGGAGAACAGGTCCAGAGACACCTGCACGCTCTTGAACCACACGCCGAATTCATCTTTCAGCTGGTCCTTGGCGGGGTGGGCCATCAGCTTCTTGTTCAGCTTGTCACTGAATTCATTAGAAAGCGGATCCACATTGCTGACAAAATCTTCATAGGCCTTGGCGGCGGCTTCGTCCTTGGTATTCACGGTCATGGCCACGTAACGGCGGCAAGAAACCTCCGAAAGGACCGAACCCAGCTCGCTCCACTTCAAAATCCAGGCACGGAGAGCATCAGGGGAGTTCGGGATATTTTCATCCAGAAGGCTCTGGTATAATTTTTCAACTTCCTTGACGTTGTCTACATTAAAATTTTCAGGTACAAAAGTGCGCATAAAATCCTCTAAAATCCGATTGCTCCTACCCAATCGCTTACAATATTGTCCAGAACCGAGGTGCGGGCCTTGTCAGCAAGAGCCTGCTTCTCTTCTTGGCTAATCTTACGATCCATGTCAAAATCCAACGTGAACGCTTCAGCCTGAGCCTTCAGCGCCACATCCATACGGCCCACAATATGAACCACGTTTACATCCATGAGTTTGAAAATACGACGGTCAATGGGCATTTCTGTCACCAGAATCACCTGGTTATCGCCCGGAACCAGCTTCACGGAATCACGAAGCGCTACAGGGAGTTCCATCAGGGAATCCAGCACCAGGTTTGCCATCAATCCACGGATCCAAAGGGTATCTTCGCCCGTATTCTTGGCGTTCAAGCCGACAGTCAAGTAAGCCTTGCCGATTTCTTTTTCGAGGATTCCTCGGGCAAAATCCTGCACCAAGGCAACCACGTGGGGATTCGGCAAAAGTCCCTTCATCAAGTCATCCGATTTCGGGAAAAGATCCTTGTTGAGCGTAGCCGAATCCAGGGACATGCTCACGAATTCCAATTTAGTCTTGGAAAGGATATCGGCTGCAGAAAGTTTCTTGGCAGCCGCACAGCCCGAGAAAAAAAGAGCTAGGCATGCCAATGCCGCAAGGAGCACCCAAAATGTTCTAGACTTGAATTTATTCATCATTTGACAATATAACAAAAATATGCATATAAATAGGCTCCAAACAGCCTTAAAGGTGTAGAAAAGCACGGTAGACTTCCATGTTGGGGCAAACAAAAGTTCCACTAGCTGACCCCTAATAGACCGTCGATTCGGCCATAGGTTCCAGCAGTTCGACTTCAGACATCATCGTTATCCTTACAGACGGTATCCAGTGCGACAATTGCCGATTCTTGCCGAATTTCGGCAAATTTGGCACCTTACGCCGTCCAGTTTGTGTCGGAGAATCTATGAGACGTGTACGCTCGTTGGGACATGTTCGACTGGTTCCGACCAGTCCGTAGCCCAGCTGATCCGAAAGTTCCTAGGTGGAAGTCGTTTTCACACCAGGTGGAACTCGGTTGTGCATCAAAACATAGAGTCTCTTTGACGAAATCAATATAGTAATTGTAGTTGGTTTGGATAGGGTCAATAATATCAGAAACAGCTATTTGTACCGTAGGTACGACCAAGAATATTTACTCTTTCTGAACATACCGACCCCATATTTGGATAATTCCGCTTACTCAAGTTGTTTAAGTGAAGTTTTCGATTGATAGTTGACTAGGTTCAAAAATGGATATACAGATATTCCATGAATCCTCCGACTCAGAATTAGGGTCTTCTTCTACAGAGAACGGCAAATCATCCGGAATATCCCAATCCTCGTTTTCGACCTTATTCACCACTTTATTTTCGGAGTCTTGCTTGTCGAAGAAAGCCTTCATTGCAAGGTACGCTTCATGAGCTTCCTTCTTGATGGCATTATACTTTTCTCTACTGCCAGAAAATACGGTGAAATAGCTGTTGTACTTTATCGGAGGATCTTGACGCTTGCAGTACGATTTTTCGGCATCATGAGCGTTGACGTAGTAGTAGACGCCGTCCGTTTCACGAGCCATTTCTTGAATGTAGTCGTACTTGTGAGAATGTCTCTTGTCGTCCGCATACACGATTCTATAACCAAGTAAAGCTGCATATCGCATAAAGGACTGATATTGCACATTGTATTCTTCCAGTAGTTCATCGCGTTGCTGAGTGCTTGCCAAGATTACTGTTGATTCATCGTCTGAGGCCACGGCATAGTTATTTATGATTTCCATTGTTGCGGCACAACTATATCCTCGACGCTTGTACATATTCCTAGAATGACTAGAAGTGTATTTAGCTTCAATATCTTTGTAGTCAAGGTCGTCGTTTGAATGTAGTTCTGACAATAGTCCGTCAACCATTGTTACTCCGGTTTCCTCCCACCAAGCTTCGGCATTAATGAAATTACGCATGCAAAGCACTTGGAACGTATTCGTCAAATCCTCGTCAGAATACACTAGACCATATTCTAGGCAACGAAAGAACTGCGGAACAATTCGCATGATGAACGCCTGGGCCGTTAAAAAACGATATCCCTGTGGTACTAAACGCTTTCTGACCCTTGGTTCAGTGATGTCAAAGCGTTTTCCTTCCAAGTATACTAGAGGGTTAACATAACGACCATCTTCGTATTTACTAGCACGTAAACGTCCATCGGTCAGCCTATTGGCAAGCATCGGCGTCGTGTACGGTATTAACTTAAGCTTGGAGGATTTCTTTGTGTTTTTTAGGTACACCTTTGAGTCTGGTTTAGAAGGATCAACCTTGACTGTCATGAAGCCGTTCTTTTTGGTTATCTGACGGCAACGATATAATGTTCCTGGAAGAATTTCCTCTTTCATGCAGCTTTGATTGACTTGGGGAGTCCCGTAGCACCATTGCAAAAATTCATACTGATGCTCGTCAGGCGTCACCTCTCTACCGATATGTTCCGCAAGATGTTTCAGCACAAGTCTAGTCAATTCTTCACATTCTTGTTTGTTAAATATTGGCGTCTTTAGAAATACGAAAATATGGTAGCGGTAGGCTCGTCCCGATCCGCCAACAGTCCAATGTATGGCGTTATATTTTCGACAGAAGCTGTCAAGTTCCTCTGGCGTAACGTTTTCGTCAAAATCATTATCAAGATCTATGACTAAGAATCTTGTCATGTATTTGGGGCCTATTCGCTTAAGATTATGACCATCCCTTATTGCTTTTACGAATTCTGAAAATGTAAACGCCTTAACTCCTACCGCAAATTTATTGCTGTAGGAACTTCTGGATATAATTGTTTTAGAAGATAAATCGTCTTCGTCATCCTTGATTTGATTTCCACTGTCATCTTTTATTGGCTTCTTATGTGTGGCTATCCATGTTGTGTACTGTTCCAGTTCAATGTAGGAGCCGATATCGTCAATACCCATGATATCGGTAAGCGTGACGGTATTATTCATAGTATACCTCTCTATTAAGTGACGGTTTCCGTCTTTTTTGTTGTTAATGGCCGAAATGTAGCAGGAAAACGTTTCAATTGCAAATTGACTCAAATTGCATGAAATCGCCACCTTTATCCAATGGGATATATAAACTATAGGTATACCCAAAAAAGAACCAACATGTGGTGTAATATCTATGACGAAGACGGCAATCTAGTGCGTGATGAAGTCACTCGCGAACGTTTCATGCTCAACGAAGAATCCAAACGTCTAAAATCGTGGTTGGACGATGTACAAGCTGAAATGGAGTTTGAAGTTAGTGGGGAAGATGCCTTTGCAATTGCGGTTAAATCCCTTGAACGCATACGTCTACGTGAAACGGATCGAGCATCCAGGGCCGAACGCCTACTTAACCAAGCCGCCGCAATTAACCTAAGCATCTATTGGCATGACCGATTCATTAAGCGAAACGATTTACCTATTGATATACGTGACTATTTGACCTATTGATTTATGCTAAAGGTCATTCCGTCCCAGTATTGATACTGGGACGCTCTGTATAAAGCGCACATTTACAAGTGCATCTTGTGTAAATATTTGTAAACTAATGCCAAAATTTCAATTGATTTGACCATATATGCACTTTGCCCGATATATTTGCGCAAATTGCACTTGCAGATTGCAATATGTTTTGCTATATTAAATAGTGCAAACAAAAACCGATTAAAATCATGCCAAACAAAACAATTCCATTAACTCTTCGTATCGACGCCAAATATAAGGATGTCATTGACTTTCTGAAAATAAGACGTGGAGCATTGACCCGCGTTGTCGAAAATGCTTTGGCAAAAATAAAGGTCAATGAAGACGTTTTACGAAGTAAGCGAGAACTCGATGTTCTCGCCAAAGACCAAATAAGAATGATGCTCACTACCAACGCGTACGATGAGCAGGAATTAGCAACCAAAACCTAGATAATAGGTCTTCGTGTTTACCTAAGCTTTGGTTGCTGCTATCAAAAGGAGTAACAACCATGCAAAATCAGGTTGATACCAAAACTTGTTCTTTCAGTAGGACTTTGAACGAGGAATCGATCAAGTCCATCAAGGCAGCCGTCAACAGCATTGCCAAACTTGCCAAACTCAGCAAAAACAAAAAAAACAAACTGCTGAAGTATGAGTTAGAAAATCCTAGTGAATGGTGGGATGATTCCAAAGGCGAATTCCCGGCTGATCCAGATAATTCACATGATTTGTTCGTTCAATGCTTTTATGGCGCGATTGATGACGTGTTTAGCGGAAGGGTTCCCGTGGATCCACGTGTCAGAATTGCGATCTTGTATGCGCAGATTTTGTCTCAGTACCACGACATCCATGTGTAAGTAGCATAGAACGCGCTTGGGAGCCACCAGTAAAACGCTGGTGGTCTTTTTATTATATTAGCTCATGACATTTTCACAAGGGGAAAAAATGAATTGGGATGATATACGCAAAATCATGAACGCGAACATTTGTAATGATGCTGCTATTTTATCGTATCAAGGGACACAAAATAACAGATATTACGATGGCTCTGTCAAGCCAGCCCGTACTTTTTTCCGAAAACTGCGTAAACGCTGCAAAAATTGCACTCCGGCTCTGTTAGGCCAAACTGTATAGCTACGAAAACGCTGCGGCGAGCCTGATGACCTTTTCAGCGTAAAAAAATTGATTACGACGCCAAAAAACAGTTTTGGATGGGCTTACGAAACCGACTTTTTTTGCTAAGACCGCCCGATTGTACAAAATGACCTGACAGAGCCCTAAAATCTTGCAAAAAGTGATATTTTCCAACCCGAAATATACTCCTTTTGCCCCCAAAAAAAATTTGCTTTAGCTCACACTCAGTATATTAATGTTTTTTTTTCTTTACTTTGGGCTCGTTTGAAGCTATATTTACTCCTATAGCACAACGAGGACTCTATGCTCAAAAAACTGATTGCAGCCATTTTGTTCGTATGCCCCCTGGCTTTTGCCGATTGGACCGGTGGCGTAAAAAAGCCTTCGACCATCGAAAAAGAGGGTAAGACATTCTATGAAATTGAGTCAGCAGAAAATTTGGCGTGGCTCGCGACCCAAGTTAACAAGGGAAATCCTAACTATAATGCAATTCTGAAAAATGATGTTGCGATTACTTCTAGTAAGGTTTCTTCAGAAACAATCAAATGGATTTCAATTGGAACGGACTCAACGACATTTAATGGTGTTTTCGATGGCGCAGGTTACAAAGTGTCGGGATTCTATAGTCAAGGTAAATACGCCGGTCTTTTTGGTTTTATTGGAGAAGGGGCTGTTGTCAAGAATTTAAAACTGGACAATGCTTTGGCTCAAGGTGATAATGGAATTGCTGGTATTTTGGCAGCTTCTTTTGGCGGAGATTCTATTATAGATGTTCAGGTTTCAGGGACTGTTCTTGCCGATAGTTTAGCAGGAGGCCTTGCGGGACAGTTGACGGGACGCAACTTTATTGTTCATTCTCGTTCGAATGCCAAGATTGGTTCCAAATACTATGCTGGTGGCTTTGTGGGTAGCGTAAAAGGCTCTGTTCATTTTTACAGAACTGTAGGTGATTGCGCTTTAGACAGTGCTACAAATACGGGGGCCGTAGGTGGATTTGTGGGGTATGTTGAAAACAAGGCGTTCTTTTTTAATGATACGAATGTAGCAAACATTATTTGGGGCGCGAAACAATCCTCGTCTGCCATAGGCGGCTTTGTTGGCAATTCAAAATCGATATCGACGACCCAGTTTGAGGAATGTGTCAATAAGGGAAATCTCTATGGTTCCAAGAAAAATAATATGGGTGGCTTTATAGGCAACAGCAATGGCCATGTGAATATTTTTACTGCGGTTAATGAAGGTAAAATAGAAAACGGAAATACTTGTGGAGGCTTTATTGGGAACTTTAATGCATCTCATGCTATCATTAGGGATGTTGTCAACAGGGGGTATATGGATAATACGGCATCGGGTGGAATTATTGGAACTTCAGGTAATAAGGGGTCTTTTATAGACATTAGTAATGCAAGGAACAATGCTGTTTTGCATGGATATAGTGTCGCAGGGATTGTTTATTCCTTTGAGGGGGATACTCTACTAATCTCAAAATGTGTGAATACTGATTCGCTTTATGCAACTTCGTATAAAGGCACGTCTGGTGGAATTTTAGGTTTTGGTCGTGGATCCTCTAATAACGGTAAAATTGGATATGATGCTTATATCGTGATAGAAAATTGTACGAACGAGGGCTCCATTTCTGGGAGAGGTGCTATGGGTGGAATTGTCGGTAGCATTGATGATGATAAAATAATTCCGAATACCTATGTGAAAAACTCAAAAAATTTCGGAAATATATCAAGTGATTATACTTACATTTTTAATGGTGTTGGCGGTATTGCTGGATATGCGGAAAGAGCATATATACAGGATTGTATAAATTACGGAAAGGTAAGTGCTGACTTAAAGGGAATGACTGAAGAAATGTACTTTGTTGGCGGAGTTGCTGGCTATGCAGGAAATGTATTTCATTCAATAAATGAAGGGGGGGTATCGGTTCATTCTGATAGCTCGAAATATAGTTTCAAAGCCGAGGTTATTGTCGCTGGAATTGCAGGAAATGCTGATTCCATAGAATATTGTAAAAATAAAGCTGATGTGAGTTTCGTTGGACAAACGCAAGGAGAAGAGTTCGTTCGTGCCTATGCGGCTGGCGTTGTGGGTTTTGCTGAAAGTTTGGTTCGCCTTTGCGAAAACGAAGGACGAGTTTATTTGGATATGGGTGAGAAAGCATCTGCTGCCAATGCTGCGGGTGTTTATGTGGGACGCTCAAGCTCTTACCCGAGGTTAGGAGCGAACATAAACAAGGGTCGAGTTTTATTGAAATCAAATAGCATACAAGTTGTTGATGACCACTGGAATTCTGGAGCGTGGTCGGCTTATTCCTATGTTGCTAATGCTGCTATTGAGTCGGGTACCCTTTCTATAACAGATTCTGTTGCCATTAATGGAACTTTGGTCCCAGGAAATGGAATGCGCTTAAATCAAAGAAATTGTGTCTATTACGACAAGATGTTGAGGCCTGCAGAAAATGATACGTTGCCTGAGTTTGCAATGACTACAGCAGAAATGCAGACCGAAAAATTTGCATGGATGTTGAATACATGCAATGGAAAACTCCCTAATTTAGGCTTGTGGAGTCAGAGCGGCAAGAATTATCCAGTCTTTGCAGATGAAAGCAATCATGCGATTTATAAGGTGACCTTCCTGGATTCTTCAAAGGTGTTGAGCGTTTATACTTATAAAATAGATTCCAGCTTTACAAATTATAAGGGCAACATCATTACCATGGCCGAAGAGCCTGACCCGACTGACGGTGATGAAGACTTGAAGTTTGGGTACTGGGCCTACGGAGATTCCGCTATTTCTGCCAAGACGATTATCAATGGCGACTATGAACTTTATGCGACATATGTACCGAAGGGATCTGTGCTGCAAACCGTTGTTTTCAAGACCGAAGATGGCGACATCGTTGCTGAATTTGTTCTGGCAGAGGGTGTCTCTGAAGTCACCTTGCCCAATGCGCCTGCTAAAGTGGGGTACAGGTTTATCGGCTGGTATAATGGAACCCAAAAGCTGGGCTTGACTGGAGATAAGGTTTCTGTTGGGTCGGCAAAGACCTTGGTGGCAAAGTATGAGGCGCTCTTGTATAGGATTGCCTTTATAACGGGTATGGATACGTTGCAGGTGGATTCTGTTGCTTATGGAAAAACTCCTGAATATAGGGGCAAAACCCCGATGGGTCAGTTGGAAGGGTTTGAGTTTAGTGGCTGGATTCCGGCTATTGCGCCGGTTTCTGGTGATGCGGAATATTGGGCGGCGTTCTCGCCGATAAGTTCTTCTAGCGCTGCATCCAGTTCTTCTGTGGCTTCGTCCAGTAGCATTTCGAGTAGCTCTGTAGCCTCAAGTAGTTCGGTAGTTGCGTCGTCTTCGAGTGCTGCAGAAAGCAGTTCCTCCGAGGAGCATACGATCGTTGTTTTGAACGCTGTTAAGCCCGCGTTCAACCTTGCGGTAGACGGCATGACGCTTATGCTAACGAATGTGCAGGGCGGAGTTGTCCGCATCTTCGATAGCCTGGGTCACCTAGTTACGGCTAAGTCGCTAGCCGATGCAACGACAAGCATTACCTTACAGACCCCTGGTAGCTACATTGTCCGCATGAATGGCATGAGCAAGATCGTATCGCTTAAGTAGGCTCTGTCAGGCTAATTCGTACTTTTTTACAAAGACTGCCAAAACGCTGCGAAAATGACCGTTCGGCTCTGTTAGGTCAAACTGTATAGCTACAGAAACGCTGCGGCGGTCAGATTGCCTTTTTCAGCGAAAATTCTGCAATTCCGTAGTCAATTTGCAGTTTCCAAGGGGCTGACGGATTGGGACAGTTTTGCTAAGACCGCCCGATTGTACAAAATGGCCTGACAGAGCCAACAGCTTTTCACACACGATGCAAAATAACCTAAAGTCCCGCCTTTTTTAGCTTGTAGGCGGGGAGGAGTGAAAGATGAAGAAACGCAAGTCCTTCAAGGACTGTATCGTAAAGCCGGGCGAAAAGAGCCCCTACGCAAACCTGCTTGTCGATTTGGCCTTATGACATCACCACAGCCCCAGCTTAACGCATGGGGCTTTACGGCTCACAGAAATTACGGCCTTCGGCCGACATCGTTTTGCGGTCAGGCACTCGCCTCCGCTTTAGCCTTGTCAAAATGTCTGTCTTTTTTATTGACACTAATGTAAAAAAAACGTATACTTAGATGAGGTGTGGCAATATTTTGATGGAGTTCTTCATTATGCAAAAGAAAACCCTTATAACTGTATATTTATTTGCTTTCCTTTGCATAGCGGACTCCTTTGCACAGGATAAAGACATCTTGATTGCACAGGGTGTCTTTAACAACTGTCAGTCATTGTACTTATGCGAATGGAATTCGTATGTCGAACCCGTATGGGATGAAAAACTGCAAAGCTATAAAGATTACCTTGCCGGTAGTGTTTATTTAGGAACAGATTTGGAAGACGAAACAAGGTATCTTATCTTTAAAACCAACGGAATGGATATTAAACCCTACGGCATTCAGGCAACCCACGGGCTTATATTGCTGCAAGGACACTCATATCAAATTGTAGGAACAGGGCGTGTAGAAGAAAGCGCCACGGGAGCGGTTTCTATCGGCGTTATGAACAGTCTAGACATGACTGTATTTGAAATTGAACAGAGCTTCAATGGGGAATTTAAGTCCAATGTTTATAACCACTGTTCCAAGAGTGAAGGCGGAAACCTTTACATAAATGCAGGAAAATTGAAGCCAAGCGAAGGGGAATCCGCAGGTTATTTCATATTAAAAGAAATCAAAATCATTGAAAATGAAATTTCCTGCAACGACGTGAATCACAAGGATTCCATTAAGATAGATGACCTAGAAGATGAGGACGACGTCACTCTTACGGGCGGAACGTGGTTCGCCTATGATGACAACAACACAAGAGATCGTCAAGGAAACTTCTCTCAATCGTCCTTTACCAACAGAGATAACCTCATTTTACCAGCAACAAATGGCTCCGAATATATGGCAGGGCTAGAAGGAATTGCTCTTGATGCTGGTTATTACAATGGTGCGCCCTTTGTTGTGCTGGGCTTAAAAATGAACAAGGATTCCTCGGGCTATGATTTTAGCTCCTGCGATGTGATTGCTTACGATTACATCGGAGCTCAACATCAATTTAAAGTCGTCATGGAAGGTGATTACAATGGTGAATTAACGGAAGATAATAATCACTACGTTATGGCAAATAAATCCGTTTCATGGAAGACTGTTTCGTTTAGTTTGGGGTCTCTAGCACAAGAACCGAATTGGGGATATACGTATCGGCTGGATATGACCAAAATCGGAAAGTTGCTGTGGGATGTCCGTGGTCGTATTCCCGATTACCTTTATGTCGACAATGTTCGTTGTCTAAAACGCAGTGTTGTTCCAGTTGATTCGAATGACGTCAAATCCAGTTCTAGCGAAGTTGAGTCCAGTTCTAGCGAACATACAACTTTCATTGGGGCATCTAATGGCCGTTTACAGATTAGTGCAAATTATGGAACCGATGTAAGGGTGAATGTGTTCGACATGTTGGGCAACAAAGTCAAGAGCCTACGTTTGACACTCGCGAAGGATGACAATACAATTGTACTGACAGACCTTGCCCGTGGAAAATATATCGCAAAAATTTCTGGAAAAAACGCTAGTGGCGTCGTGCGCATAAATATTCGCTAGTATAGGGAACAACAAGACAAAATAGCAACACCAATGTCGGATATAATGAAAAAATAAAGCATCCGTCAGCCTAGGGTAATTTCCATTACCCATGACGAACGGATGACATTTTTAGGCCGCATTCTGATGGTCTTGCCGTAGCAATTTGTAATAGGTCGTTCGCTTTAACCCCAACTGACGCATTGCCGCCGTCGCAGTCAGTGTACCAGACTTGACTTGAGCGATTGCGTCATCCCAGCCTTCGGGCTTTTGAATCGCTTTTTTACCGAAATGAACGCCGCGCTCCAACGCGAGCTTTATACCTTGTTTTTGCCTAGATTTTATGTTAAGTCTCTCACGCTCACTAACATAACTAAGAATTTGTAATACAAGGTCAGCGACAAAGCGCTTGTCAAGATTACCGTTGTTATTGGTCGTATCAAGTAGGGGCATGTTGATGACTTTTATGTCGCAGCCCAATGTTTGGGTTATATGCTTCCATGCTTGCTGTATTAGGTTGTACGACCTCGATATTCTATCCAAATCGAGCACCACAACGCAATCTCCGGGACGCATGGCTGCAAGAGTTGTTTCGGTCCCAACTAATGCGCCCCAAGCTTTGCGGTTAAAATCTTTTCCTGAGGCCTTGTCACAGTAAAGATAACGTTCGTCTGTAATATATGGTTTTAGCGCTTCGATTTGACGCGATAAATTTTGCGTGTTACTGGACACACGGGCATACCCAAAAACAGCCATAAAGGCCTCCTTTGTTTGATGTTAATTAAATAAAGAACTTAAGCAGTCCCGTAGACAGACTGCCAGTATTCGGTAAAGTCAATCAGCTATGCGAATGTTCGGACAAGTTATTCAATCAAGCCGAATGTTCGCATTGCTTTTTTTGTTTTTTGCGCATTAATTTAAGCCGTACTTTGATATTGGAAATGAGTGTGTGGTATAGTACACTTTAACGACCTACTTTGTGCACGATTTTTGATGATGACGATGTCGGGTCTACATCAAAAGGGTTTGTGTATACATGTGGGAATCTTACGGAAAAAACTTGAATGGTACAATGCTCTATATTAATATATATGTGATGAGTGTACCAATAGGGGTGCTTTGTAGGCGTGTCTACTTAGTAGTTGTACACCGATATGGGCTGGGTGACGAAAAAATTTTTCATCAGCATATAAACTTCTGATAGTTCGTTAGGGAATCCTAGCAACCAATGCATTATGCATTCTCATTTGGTAAGACGACGAGCGGATTGGGATGAATAGTTGGTTCATAAAATACGATACCCAGTCCGCTCGTTTTCATTTATTTTATGGTTTCACCGCATATATATTGTACAGCGCGTTCAGCCTTGCTAGCTGCAATCGGCAAAAGTGAAATATCATTGCGAAGCGCACGTATCCAAGACTGAATATATGCCGCGCTATCTTTGACGGTATACGTGCTGTCGATACCCAATTTGTGCAGTAAAAAGGTGCTACCGAGTTCGGCAATTAATTCTTCACGGCTATAATCTTCGCTGCCGAACGGAGCAATTTTTGCATTAGGCTTAAATCTGTTCAATCGATGAAAATGGCCCGTAGAGTGGGTTGCTTCATGGGCGAGAACCGAGTAGTATTGACTTGCCTCTGTAAAGCGTTCAATGCAAGGAACATTAATAAAATCCTTGGATACGGAATAGTATGCTTCTGTTGAAGACGTGTGAACTATGGAAATTTTTTCTCGCTTTGCGTAGTTGTTTATTAATGTTTCGGCATCGGCAATAGGTTTTGCTTCTTTAGTCTTGGTCAACCATTTTGGCATCATGCCGTCTACGTCGGCAATATCGAACACGATATATTTCTTAAGGAACGGAATCTGTTTAGTGACTATTTCACCATTTTCGTCGACTTCTTGCCTTTCAAGCATGGTCCAGAAGTAGACCTTATATCCGTGTGCTCCACGGCGTATACGACCATTGCATGCATGGATTTGATGGTACGTTGCCAATTCCCCTGACGATTTGCCGACCAAAAGTTGGTTGATTACGGAATAGGGACGGCCTGTGGCATGACTAACCAAAAGGCCATTACCCAGCCATGGGGCATGCCATGGCGCAAGCCCGTCGCCATTTTGCAGCATGGATATTACGGTATCGGTGATTTCTTGGTACGATTTATTATTAAGCATTGTAGCCTCCGTCAATTCATTTCATAGAATGCAATAGAAGGCGAGGGCAAGCCCGCCGTCGCTTTGCCAGTCGTTTCGACGTCGAACAACAAAAAAAACACCCAACGCCTCCACGTCGGGTGATTAATTGAAGGAAGAAAATATCGTACTATCCAGAGACTCGTTTCTTGCTAGGTCTGTAGATGTGGATACGCTTCTTAGCCATTGGTGGCCTCCGCGATTACTTGCTGATACTTTGTCAATACTGCGGCTTCGATGTGCTCGCGCATCGCTCGCGTTATTGGATTGCAGACGCTGCGATAATCCTCGCCTTTGAAGAATGGGTCTACTGGGTAGCCTACAAACAAGCCGTTGTCGCCGTCCATGACCCGCAAACCGCGAATCATAAACTGGTCGCCGAGGATAATGTTTGCAAGCGCCTTGATGTGCCCCATAGACGGCCCCTCGGTGAAGGGGAATATCTTGCAGTCGGTGACTTGCATTGCTGTGTTAGATTGGGCTTCGAGCTGCTGGATGCGAGCGACTAAGTCGGCTTTCTTCATTGTGCTGTAGTTCATTATTACCTCTTGATGATTGTTGCTTGTCATAGACCGCAATCCAATTCATGGGCAGTCCCGCCGACGTTGTGCCAGTCGTCTGTAATAGACAACAAAAAAATGTGCCCCTTGGGGCACTCGATTAGACTCGTTTAATTAGACTTCCATACAGTATGCATCTTCACACCAGCTTTCGATGTAGCTGGGATATGCCGCGCTGACTCCGTAATAGAACGTAATGCCGTTGGAGTCTTGATTGTCCGCCACAATATCGTCACGATGAAGCAAGAGGTAGTCTCTGTCCTCTTGGGTAGCCTTGATGTATTCGATATCGTCGGTGTTGTCGATTGCGCCGTTCCACAGGGAATGACCATAGACGCATTCTCCAGCACAACGGATAGCCGTGATTGCGTCTGATTGCTTGGTCAAATTGAGATGGTATGTGTCAGCGGCTTTGCGGACTTCGGCTTCGATGGTTGGGCCGTCGCCACGTCCCCATCGCTGATAAAGGTATGAGAGTATCTTGCCATCGTGTTTTAAGGTGAATATGATTCGGTCTGCCATGTAAACCTCGCGTGTTTCAGAGGGAATACGGATATGAGGCAGTCCCGCCGACGTCGTGCCAGTCTGCGTAGGAGTGGCGAAGTCGGAATTGATGGGGCCAAAATCGCCGTAAGTGAGTAATGGACCTTGAATCTTCATAGCTGTTCACGCATGGGCTAATGTACAAGTGGTCGAATGAATTTGCAAAAAGAGGATTCTTTTCGTGGGTACGGTTTTTCCTATGGATAAGGAATCTCCATATTCAGACGCCCCCAAACGTAGGCATACAAAGATCGTCCATTTTTCAAAAAATTTAGGGGTAGGGTAGGGGTCTGGGGGCAACCACCTATATCAACTCGCTTGCTCCAGAAATAACAATAAGAGTATTATACGCGTGTCAATGCGAGTCGCATCAACCACTGTCTGTACGAGTTGCACATTCGGTATACAGATACCGCAATCAGCATAGAACTCGTGTAGATTCCGAACAATCCTATCGTAATCAACCAAACGACTGTTCCAGAGCGTATACCTGGCAGATAATCGGTGTAAACATTCAATATAATCGGCACATACATCTATATCTGTATCATTAAAAGCGGTCACTACATAGTTACTGTAATCTACTTGACGCTTGTTACATGGCGCATCAATAGCAGCTACAATCGGAATCGTTGAGTCTGGAGGATTCAGAGTTGCGCTAGCGAGAGTTATATAAGTTGATGCTAGCGTACAGCCATGCTTAACGCAAATCGAAACATCCCACAACTGATGACAACGATGGTAATAGCACTCTCCGAACATCAATCGATCTTCTGTCGCGCATTTCGAACAATAACGTATACGGCGAATCGTCGCGTGGTTTAACAGCATGTAGTCAGCTATGTCTATCTTGCCATTATGTTCCAAGCGGCTTAATGCTACACGACGTGCATACGCATCCATGTATCGAATATAGTAGGGAATCATTGTGTGTCGCCATAGGAAAGTAGCAATATCGCTATACTGACGACATAATGCGGCCTCGACGTCTTTGTTAAATTTTGTGGCAAATTCAGCACTAAGTGTACGACTTCGTGTAATTACAGAACAACTGCAATGACCTATCCACCGTGATAGCCAGCTAAAGATCAATTCATCCGGGTAAATCTTCGGCATGTACGCAAGCATCAGATTTCCTCTATGCTAAACAACGAACGTAAACAGCCTATCAAGTCACCACCAGAGCGTTTATACTCCGCAACGACATCGGCCATCGTCCTAGTGACGGCTACATGTAAGGAAGCTTCCTTAGGTGTAGGCAAATGTTCATGCTTTAGCCTAGTAGTTTGTGATAATCTTGGCTGTATACTAGGCAGCGTATGTCTATGAAGCATTCGCATTCGTTCGTTATACGCTATAGTCAGCGAGTCCAGCCCCAATGATTCTGTTCCGCGAAGAATAGCTACTTGCTGAGCGTCATGGACCAAAGCTACAAGTGACGAAGGCAATCCACCGGAATGCGTAAATAACCAGTTATAAATGGACTCGTTAAGAGCAGACTCTTTGCCCACATACTGGTAAGCGTACATGGTCGAACAGAGTCGATAAAATTCGTCTCCGTAGGTCATCGGGCCGTATTCGAGTCCAACGGTTCTTCGTGCCATCTGTGGGACTTGCTGAAAAAATCCAATACACTCTGGAGTCCCTACAAGCAGAAGACTTATTCCGGTTGTATTAATGAGCTGGATGAGCATCATATACAGTTGCCGACCGGCTCGATGTTCGACTATGTTCTGGATTTCGTCCACAACCAAGGTACCTACATGCAAGTGACATATTTGGCAAACAACTCCAAGTAATTGCTGACTGTTCACACGACCTTTACAGACCGTTTCATAGTAATTTGTGCCAAGCGCGTCGTCTATCGCAATAACAATCTGGTAAAGAAGCCCCTTGCAACTCGAATCGAATGGGCAGCTAACTAACAACACCGGAACAATCTTGTGGAATGAATCTTGTATATCAATGACGCCACCCAACAGTTCAACGGAATATTGTAAGCATGAAGATTTTCCAATTCCAGAACAACCGATAACTGTAGCACTGGTTGCACCAGAAACGACGCCGTGATACTCCAAACCGTTCATCCAACGGTATGTTGCATTAAGCCGTCTTACGCTGTCGGGATTACCTTTTTGTTCCAAGCTCATACGCGTCATCGTATATAATTTGTGGTAGACTTCCACACACATCGTCGTCGGTACGAAGATTCGGTAGACATCAGTCAGTCGTATTAATCGGTCACTGGCTGACATTATTCGAACTTCGGCACTATAATCTGGTAGGCGAGTCAGCGCATCAAGTAAGCTGGCTCCGGTTAGTAGGGGAGGAAGATAGCTTGCGAAATCAGCCATTGGACGCCTCCTTGATGAAATCCTTATGTGTGTCTATACGCGCCATTTCGCGCGTTTCGCGTATATGTTTTATGTTTGAAGCCGCGCCATGCCCAGCATTGGCGACAATAGTCTCAATATGGTTCGCCAGGTCAATCTTACTTTGTAACGCTTCGGCTCGGAATCCACCCACAAAGCATTGGATGTCTTTAACAAAGCGGTCCTTCTCGTCGAAGCTCATGTCTGCAAATCGGGCTTCAATCAGCGAAAACTCGCAGTAGTCATCAGTCACTAGGTATACCGATGACGTGTTATCTGGATTATACGCAACAATCGCATCGTCGCCACGAAGGTAATGCTCTATGTAACCGTCATGATGATATCGGAGGCCATTTACGACCAACCCCTTACGGCTAAATTTGCCTTTGGTTCGCGGCAATAGGACGAGCATTAGACGTTTCTTATCAACCTTAATCAATCCGTCAGCGCTTAACGACTTGGCATAGTTCCAAACGCTTGCGGCATGTGGCGGAACTCTTTTAGCCAACATTTCGCGAGTATACGGAAAATTAGCCAGTACACGTTGTGTATTATAATAGAGTATAGCGCGAATAACGACTTTTTCAAACTCGTCAAGTGTCAGTGTCGCATCTAGGCGATAATCATGCCCACCACGACGTCGAAAATCTGTCTCGATAATACCATGCCCCTTAAGGTATGGCTTGTATGCATCTTGAATAAGGCTAAACAACTTTTCCACGGGGCCTTTAAGTTCAGCTCTGAAGGCGGGCAAGTTGACGACCGTAACGCCCAATTCACTGAGCTGCTCAAAATTCGCGCTTGCAAATTCGGAACCCTTATCGGTAATATATGTAGCCATAAGTGTATTACAATCCCAGTCTGACTCATGGATATCAATACCAAGTTGTTTACACATTTCCATCTTATTGGTAACGGCGTTAAGCAACATATTACGGATGGAATACAGACCACCTGCCCAAGTAAGACTATAAGCAGTACACATCGATGTATGTGCATCTACACACACAGTCAGTAGGGGACGTCCAACAACACTACCAGCATCATCACGCAAATAAATGTCGCATACGGTTGAATCCAGCATTCCCATTCCGACGACTGGAGCGAATTGCTGTACCCCAGCGCCAAGAAGTGGACGGCGGGTCATTTGATACGCCTTGATGCCTTCTCTTGTGATATACTCCGTCTGTAATTTGCGGGTTTTGCGAAAGTAGTATTGAAATTGGTGAATAGAAGGATGATGGGGTAGGAGGCTACCAGTAGTATCACAATACCGTTCTTTTAGCATCATCACGTACGTCTGCGGTATGCTGCGACCAAACCGCGTGTAGTAATACTTATTTAAGGCCCAACGCATATTTCGCTGGTCCTCGCTGAGATTTGAGCGAACACGTAGGGGAGGCGCAAAAATAGCTTTGGTCTGGTAAACCAGATAAAGATTAAGATCGTCCTTCAATCGACGTCGACTCAAGTGTAACGATTCCGCCGATTCTGCTATTACGGAGTACCGTTTACGTTCGTCAGTCAAGTATATTAGTGCTGGGGCAATGCGAGCGAATCGACGATTGCAAGCTTGTTCTTGTAGTGCATTTAAGTGCTCCGGAATGTGTCGGTTATTGGCCGATTGCATATCTGACTCGCTGACGACGACTGCTCCGGCAAGTTCGTCTTCGCGCATGAACCTAGGAGCGCTGATATTGGTACAGTTGATGATAAATATCATCCCGTCATCAGAAGAGGCGAGGACACGATATATACAGCCATTAAGCTTTAGGAGTTCTTTATCCTTGAACATGGTCAGTCTCCTTATTTGTTACAATTCCCCAGTCAGTCACTCCGCGCCTATACCAGTAGTCCCTAGAGGCATCCAAAATCCGCACAGTCATTGGTTTAATAAGATGCCTACGACTTACACATTCGCGGACCGCAAATGAACCGCTTGTTCTCCGTATATAGAAGTCTGATGTGTAATCGCCAATTTCAAGTCCCCGCAGAGGCATATTGCAAGTGAACGAATCCACATCATCAGATGCTTGCAAGACATCCGCATAGGCACATTGCAGTTCACTGTAGCACCTACAAACATCTGTAGACTTACTTAGATTACGCTTTGTACATCTGGTTTTTGGATTTGCTTTTTGCATTAGGGGCGCCTCCTAATTCCGAAAAACAGCTCCGAAAAACGCGGATAAATACCGAAATCCGCAAATTTTTCCGAAATCCGCAAAATGATCTGGCTTTTTTGATTCAAAAACGGCATTCTTGAGCCTCCGAAATATTGATATCCGAAATTACTCCATGTAGAAAAGCACGGTAGACTTCCATGTTGGGGCAAACAAAAGTTCCACTAGCTGACCCCTAATAGACCGTCGATTCGGCCATAGGTTCCAGCAGTTCGACTTCAGACATCATCGTTATCCTTACAG
>JAEEGK010003660.1_pt1 | contig 38167 bp, 35 predicted proteins | sample 8958771 | NCBI WGS metagenome assembly JAEEGK01 (sample SAMN16246547, study PRJNA631951) | gut metagenome | biome: gut microbiome; feature: rumen; material: SC-attached | host: Bos | place: Iran: Karaj | collected 2018-10
CCGGGTGGGTTCCTCGGCGCAGACGATGAGCACGTTCTTCACCTTCCCCACCTTGAAATAGGAATCGGCGATGTCCAGGGCGTAGATGAAGCCCGGACAGGCGCAGTTGATGTCGATGCAGGGGCAGCGCAGGCCGATGGCCGCGGCGATGATGCAGCCCAGGCCCGGGGTCATGTATTCGTTGACGACGTTCGAGCAGAGCAGGAGGTCGATGTCCTCCGGCTTCTTGCCGGCGTCGGCCAGGGCCTTCAAGGCGGCGTCGCGGCCCAGGTCCTCCAGCCGCTCGTCGGAGATGACGTGGCGGGAACGGATGCCCGTCCGGCTCACGATCCATTCGTCGGTCGTGTCCAGGAAGCCCTCCAGGTCGGCGTTGGCGACCACCTTCCGCGGCAGGGCGCTTCCGGTACCGATAATCTTCATATCTGAGTAGGTTTTAGTAACGGATACAAAAGTAGGCAGGCGGAACCGATTTATGAAATAAAAGTGGCGAAAAAGGCCCCGTGCGGGCGCAACTGGGGCGAAATCGCGAAAAAAGGGGCGAAATCTCGGTATTTTTGCGTATTTTTGTATTCCTTGCAATGGAAGAAGGTAAGAAGAAATACATCCCCGGTTACCTGCGGGAACGCTACCAGCTGCTGGGCACGGTCACTTTCGCCGCCCTGTTCTCGGTGGTCTTCCTGCTCGTGAGCATCCCCTTCTCCAACAACGCCTGGTTCCGCCTCGGGAACAGCACCTTCTTCGGCTTCACCGCCATCTTCGCCTTCCTTTCGCTGACCATCCTCATCGCCAGCCGCGTGGTGATGTACAAGACCCGGAACCTCCTGCGGATGACCTACTGGGGCTACACGGCCTGGTGCCTGGCGGAAATCCTCCTGATCACCACCCTGTACACCATCTTCACGGTGACCATCGCCCAGCCCGAGGACCAGAACGGGCTCGTCATCTTCCTGCACGCCCTCGTGTACGCGTTCGTGTGCCTGGGCGTCCCCTTCCTCATCGCGGGCATGTTCTTCACCATCATCGACCAGAACCGGACCATCCGGCTGATGAACATGCAGGACGTCGTGACGGAAGAAACCCCCGACGAAGGCGCCACGGACCAGAAATTCACCCTCTTCGACAACAACGGCGTCCTCAAGCTCTCCGTCTCCAGCGCGAACCTCTACTACGTGGAGTCGGACGACAACTACATCAAGGTGTGGTACTCCGACAACAAGGGCGACCTCCAGACCTACATGCTCCGCTGCCGGCTGAAGACGGTGGAAGAGAGCTTCGCCGGCTCGGACCTCCTCCGCTGCCACCGGAAGTTCATCGTGAACATGGGCAAGGTCAAGGTCCTCCAGAAGGTGGGCGCCACCTACGAGATCACCCTCGACAACGAGGCCATCGCCCCGATACCGGTCACGAAGACCTATATCGAGAACGTGCTGAAAGTCTTCCAGGAAAAGGAATAGATCACTCGTGCGCGGCGAAACGCTGCTCCGCGAGCCGCTCCCACTTGGTGCCGGGGCGGCCGTAGTTCGCGTAAGGGTAGATGGAGATGCCGCCGCGCGGGGTGAAGAGACCGGTGACCTCGATGTACTTCGGGTCCATCAACTTGATGAGGTCCTTCATGATGGTGTTCACGACGTCCTCGTGGAAATCGCCGTGGCTGCGGAAGCTGAACAGATAGAGCTTCAGGCTCTTGGACTCCACCATGCGGACGTCAGGCACGTAGCTGATGCGGATCTCCGCGAAGTCGGGCTGGCCGGTGATGGGGCACAGGGTGGTGAACTCCGGGCAGTTGAAACGCACCCAGTAGTCGTTGTCGGGATGCTGGTTCTCGAAGGTTTCCAGCACTTCGGGCGCATAGTCCTGGCTGTAGGACGTCTTGTGGCCCAGGCTCTTGAGGGCTTCGGGATTGCGTGCCATCTTATGCTTCCTCCTCTCCGGCTTCCTTCAGGCGCTCGGCGTTCTCCGCGATCTGGAGCTGGTCGATGCACTCCTGGATGTCACCGTCCATGAAGACGGGCAGGTTGTACATGCTCCAGCCGATGCGGTGGTCCGTCACGCGGCCCTGGGGATAGTTATAGGTACGGATCTTCGCGGAACGGTCGCCGGTGGATACCATGGTCTTGCGCTTCGCGGCGATGCCGTCCAGGTATTTCTGATGCTCGAGATTGTACAGACGGGTGCGGAGTTCCTCCATCGCGCGGTCCAGGTTCTTGAGTTGGGAGCGCTCCTCCTGGCACTGGACCACGAGGCCGGAAGGGATGTGGGTCAGACGCACGGCGGAATAGGTGGTGTTCACGCCCTGGCCGCCCGGTCCGGAGGCACAGAAGAGATCCTTGCGGATATCGGCCGGATTCAGTTCCACGTCGAACTCGCCGGCTTCCGGGAACACGGCCACGGAAGCGGCCGATGTCTGGATGCGGCCCTGGGTTTCCGTCTGCGGGACACGCTGGACGCGGTGCACGCCGGATTCATACTTCATCACGCCGTACACGCCATCCTGGCTGGAAGAGAGTTTGAACACGATCTGCTTGAAGCCGCCGGCCGTGCCGGGAGCCTGGTCGGTGACCTCCAGTTTCCAGCCCCGGCGCTCGGCAAAGTGCTGGTACATCCGGAACAGGTCGCCGGCGAAGATCGCGGCCTCGTCACCACCGGTGCCGCCGCGGATTTCCACCATCGCGTTCTTGGAATCGTCCGGATCGGCAGGGATGAGGAGCAGTTTGATGTTCTGCTCCATCTCGGGGAGTTTCGGTTCGATCTCCGCGACCTCGTCGCGGGCCATCTCCTTCAGGTCCTCGTCCTTCTCGTTCATCAGGATGTCCTTCGCCTGCGCGAGTTCGTCCAGCATCCGCTTGTACTCGAGCCCCGCAGCGATGATGGGCTGCAGTTCCTTGTAGTCCTTGTTCAACTGGACAAACTTCTTCATGTCGGCGATCACTTCCGGATCCGCCAGCGAGGCTTCCAGTTTCCGGTATTTGTCCTGAAGGCTCAATACCTTCTCCAATAATGTATTCTCTGCCATAATCCTGTCAATTCAAACTGCAAAGATACGGAAAAGATTCCGTATTCCCATATCACAGTCCCTTCGCCTTGCCTTCGTCCCAGATGGCGTCCATCTCGGCGAGGGTCATGTCGGCGAGACGGAGGCCGCGCCGGATGGTTTCTTCTTCCATATAGTTGAAACGGCGGCGGAACTTGCTGCAGGCGCCATTGAGGGCGGCTTCCGGGTCGATGCCGTACAGGCGGGAGGCATTGATGACGGCGAAGAGAAGGTCGCCGAACTCTTCCTGCATGTGGGCGGGATCGTTTTCGGTGCAGGCGTCTTCCGCCTCGCCGAGTTCCTCCCTGACCTTCGGCCACACGTCTTCCTTCTGCTCCCAGTCGAAACCGCAGCCGCGGGCCTTTTCCTGGAGGGACATGGCCTTGAGGACGGCGGGCATGGCGTCGGGGATGCCGGACATCACCCGCTTGTTGCCGTCTTTCTCCTTCGCCTTCACGAGTTCCCAGGTATCGGCGATTTCCTTGGCGGTGGTGGGCTTGCCGGCCTCGGGGCCGAACACGTGCGGATGGCGGAAAACCATCTTGTCGCAGACCTTGTTGATGCTGTCCGCGATGTCGAAGGAACCTTCCTCCTGGCCGATGCGCGCGTAGAAGACCATGTGGTACAGCAGGTCGCCGATCTCCTTCGCCGTCCCCTTCCGGTCGCCCTTGAGGATGGCGTCGCTGAGTTCGTACACCTCTTCCTCGGACAGCGGACGGATGGACTCGAAGGTCTGGGCGGCATTCCAGGGGCACTGTTCCCGGAGCGTATCCATGATGTCCAGCAAACGGCCGAAAGCGGCCACCTTTTCTTCGCGGGTATGCATTTTATTCATAAAATTTTTACAAATATACAAAGAATCTGCCTATATTTGCACGTTTTACGCCATGAAACCCTTAACCTACATATCGGCCGACGAAGCCGTCCGCGGCGTCCGGAGCGGGGATCACATCCACCTCTCGAGCATCGCCAGCGTCCCTCACGTCCTCATCGACGCCCTGTGCCGCAGGGCCGATGCGTTGCGCGACCTCCACTTCCACCATTTCCATACGGAAGGGCCCGCCCCGTACGGGTCCGCGGACTATGAGGGCGTCTTTTTCGACCAGGGTTTCTTCGTGGGACCGAACGTGCGGAAAAGCGTCCAGGAAGGCTACGCGGACTATCTCCCGGCGAACCTGTTCGAGTCCCAGTCGATGTACCGGAGCGGCGCGCTCCCCTGCGACGTCGCCATGGTGCAGGTGTCCGAACCCATCGACGGGATGGTCTCCCTCGGCACGTCCGTGGACTGTTCCATCGCCGCCCTGGAAGTGGCCCGCCTGAAACTGGCGGTCGTCAATCCGCATGTCCCCTTCTCCTACGGCGATCCCATCCCCGTGGAGCGTTTCGACGCCTTTGTCCGGGACGATACCCCGCTTATCACCAAGGACTATGTGGAGCCCACCGCCATCGACCGGCTCATCGGCAGGAACTGCTCGGAACTCGTCCCCGACGGGGCCTGCCTGCAGATGGGCATCGGCTCCCTGCCGAACGCCGTGTGCTCCGAACTCGCGAACCACCGGCACCTCGGCCTGCATACGGAAATGTTCGCCGACGGCGCCCTGGACCTCATCCGGAAGGGTGTCATCGACGGTGCCGCGAAGAAGATCGACACCGGCAAGGTCGTCGCCTCCTTCCTCCTCGGCTCGCAGGATGTGTATGATTTCATCGACCGGAACCCCGCCGTCCTGATGCGGGAAATCGCCTATACGAACGACCCTTGGATCATCGCCAGGAACCCGAACGTCGTGTCCATCAATTCCGCGACGGAGATCGACCTGACGGGCCAGGTGTGCGCCGATTCCATCGGCACCCGCATGTACTCCGGTACCGGCGGCCAACTGGATTTCGTCCGCGGCGCCAAGATGTCGCCCGGCGGCAAGGCCATCATCGCGATGGCGTCCCGCACCGCGAAACTCACCCCCAAGATCGTCCCTACCCTCAAGCCCGGCGCCGGCGTCGTCACGCCCCGTGCCGATGTCCAGTGGGTCGTGACCGAATACGGTGCCGTGAACCTCTACGGCAAGTCCCTCCAGGAGCGGGCCCGCCTCCTGATCTCCGTCGCCCATCCGGACGACCGGGAACAATTGAACCGAGCCGCATTCGAACGGTTCGGTCCACACTGGAAGTATTAAGGGACGTCCTTACGCCTCCGCCACCCGGAAAGCGGCGAGGTCGGAGGCCTTGAAAGCGCGGATGTAAGCGCTCTTTCCCATCACGGTTTCCTCGGCCATCTGCGTCATCACGCGGGCGGACTTCGCGAAGAGGTCCGGCGCCTGCGAGGCATCCCGCTGCAGCAGCAGGGACATCACGATCTCACCGGTCATGTCATACAGGCGACGGGCGAGGAAGTCCAGGACTTCCTGGTCCTCGAAGGCCTTGACGGCCGCGATGCTCGCGTCATAGATGTCGGCGAGGGCAGCGGTACGGGCCCGGAGGGGTTCCATCTCCGCCGATACGGGCTCGGCGAGCAGGCCCCGGATAATCTCCGAATAGGCACCGTTCGTGATGTAGCGGACCGCCGCCACGACCTGGAGTTGGGTGGTCCCTTCATAGATATTGAAGATGCGCGCGTCCCGCATAAGGCGCTGGCACTTATACTCCATGATGAAACCGGAACCGCCGTGGACGGAAACGCAGTCGAAGGCGTTCTGGTTCGCATACTCGGAACTCATGCCCTTGCACAGGGGCGTGAACGCGTCGGCCAGGCGGCTGTATTTCTTCATTTCGGCGCGCTCCTCCCCCGTCAGCGGACGGTCGCGCTGGATGTCCTCCAGGCATTTGAACACGTCCACATGGGCAGCGGTGTGATAGAGCAGGGTGCGGCTGGCGTCGAGTTTCGCCTTCATCCGGCTGAGCATGTCGTACACGCCCGGGAAGTGCTCGATGGTCTGGCCGAACTGGGCGCGTTCCGAGGCATACCGGGCCGCCTCGTTGTACGCTTCCTGGCTCAGGCCGGTGGACTGGGCGCCGATGCCCAGGCGCGCACCGTTCATCAGGGCCATCACATACTTGATCAGGCCCATCCGGGTGCTGCCACACAGTTCCGCACGGGCGTTCTTGTAGGTGAGTTCGCAGGTAGGAGAGCCGTGGATGCCCAGTTTGTGCTCGATGTGGCGTACGTCCACGCCGCCCTGCCGCTTGTCATAGATGAACATCGACAGGCCGCGGCCGTCCCGGGTGCCCTCTTCGCTGCGGGCGAGGACGAGGTGGATGTCGGAGTCGCCGTTGGTGATGAACCGCTTCACGCCGTTCAGGAGCCAGCAGCCCTGCTCCTCGCTCCACGTCGCCTTGAGCATCACGCGCTGGAGGTCCGAGCCGGCATCGGGCTCGGTCAGGTCCATGGACATGGTCTCGCCGGCGCAGATGCGCGGGATGTACTTCTGCCGCTGCTCCTCGGAGCCGAACTCATACAGGGTGTCGGCGCAACTCTGCAGGCTCCAGATGTTCTGGAACGAGGCGTCGGCGGCGCTCACCAGTTCAGAACACATGCTGAACAGGATGTTGGGCAGGTTCAGGCCGCCGTACCGGCGCGGCTGTGCGACGCCGGTGAGGCCGGCCTTGCGCATCGCATCCATGTTCTCCACGGTCTTGGAGGCATAGATCATCCGCCCGTTCTCCAGGTGCGGTCCTTCCTGGTCCACGCTCTCCGAGTTCGGGGCGATGATATTGGCGGTGATGTCTCCCACCACTTCCAGCAGGCGCCGGTAGTTTTCGATGCAGTCTTCATAGTTTACGGGAGCGTCCGGATACAGGTCCTTGTCCGCGAATCCCTTTTCCCGAAGTTCCACGATCCGGCGCATCAGGGGATGCTGCAGGTAGAAGGCGATCTCGGGATGGTCGGTATAGTAATTGGCCATGGCTTACTTGCTGTTTTTCTTGTAATATTTGATGAGTTTCGGGACCACTTCCTCCACCGTGCCCACGATCACGTAGTCCGCGATCCGGTTGATGGGGGCATCCGGGTCGGAATTCACGCTGATGATGATGCTGCTGTCCTGCATGCCGGCGATGTGCTGGATCTGGCCGCTGATGCCGCAGGCGATGTACACCTTGGGATGGACGGTCACGCCGGTCTGGCCGATCTGCCGGTCCGCATCGCAGAAACCGGCGTCCACGGCGGCGCGGCTGGCGCCCACTTCCGCGTGGAGGACCTTCGCCAGGTCGAACAGCATCTGGAATCCTTCCTTGGAGCCCATGCCGTAACCGCCGGAAACGACGATGGAAGCCCCCTTGAGGTTGTGCTTCGCCGCTTCCACATGATGGTCGAGCACCCGGACCACGTAGGCCTCCGGGCTCACATAGCGGTCCACCTCGGGATAGACCACTTCCCCACGGGCCTTCCCCGCGTACAGGGCCTTCTGCATGACGCCGGAACGGACGGTCGCCATCTGCGGACGGTGGTCCGGATTCACGATGGTCGCCACGATATTGCCGCCGAAGGCGGGACGGATCTGGTACAGGAGGTTCTTATACGACTTCCCGGTCTTGACATCGTCGAAATCGCCGATCTCGAGTTGCGTGCAGTCGGCGGTAAGGCCGCTGGTGAGGGAAGAGGATACGCGCGGACCCAGGTCACGGCCGATGACGGTCGCGCCCATCAGGCAGATCTGCGGTTTCTCCTCCTTGAAGAGGTTCACGAGGATATCGGTATGGGGAGCGGACGTGTAAGGGAACAGGTCCTTCCCGTCAAATACGAACAGTTTGTCCACCCCGTAAGGGAGGATCTGGGACTCTACGGCACCCTTGATGCCGGTACCGGCCACGACGGCGTGCAGTTCCACGCCCAGTTCGTCCGCGAGTTTGCGGCCCTTGGTCAGGAGTTCCTGGGAGACCTCGGCCACGACCGTGCCCTCGATCTCGCAATAAACGAATACGTTATCCATAGTCTTAGCCGATAATCTTTTCACTGATGAGTTCCCGGACCAGGCCTTCCACATCCGCGTCGGACGCCGTGAGGGTCTTGCTTTCCTTGGCCTGGAAGACGATGTTCTGCACCGACTTCACGCGGGTCGGAGAGCCGGCGAAGCCGCACTGGGACGGGTCCCCGTCCACATCGGCCACCGTCCACTGGGTGAGGTTCAGGTAGGGCCGCTCCGCATACAGGTCGGCGTGGGGATCGTTCTCCGGACGCTCGGAAGGGCAGGTGGCCCACTTGTATTGCATGACGAGCCGCACGTTCTGCGGGCGGCAGGGTGCCGCCGTACCGTTCACGGTGACGACGAGGGGAAGCGGCGCTTCGACCGTTTCGACGCCGCCGTCGATGGAGCGGAGGATGGTCGCTTTGCCGTCCTTTACATCCAGGATTTCCTGGGCATAGGTAACTTGTGTCATGCCCAGTTTCTCGGCCACCTGGGGGCCCACCTGGGCCGTGTCCCCGTCGATGGCCTGGCGGCCGCCGATGACAAGGTCCACCCCGCCGATCTTCCGGATGGCGGTGGCCAGGGCATAGGAAGTGGCGAGCGTGTCGGCGCCGGCGAAGAGCCGGTCGGTGAGGAGGTAGCCGGTATCGGCACCGCGATAGAGGCCCTGGCGGATGATCTCGCCCGCCCGGGGCGGGCCCATCGTCAGGATGGCTACGGTTGAGCCCGGGTTCTTCTCTTTCAGGCGGAGGGCCTGTTCCAGGGCGTTCAGGTCGTCGGGATTGAAGATGGCAGGCAAGGCGGCGCGGTTCACGGTCCCTTCGGCCGTCATGGCGTCTTTGCCCACGTTGCGGGTGTCCGGGACTTGTTTGGCCAGGACAACGATTTTCAAAGTCATGTTAGGATTCAGGTTTCAGTATGATGGGAAAAGGGGGAACCTCTATTTGATGAGGTTCCCCAGGATGCTCCTTGTGAGTTCTTTGGTAATGGTGTTGGTCGCGGACTTGGTGGCCTTCTGGACCGCCTTCTTGGTCGTGGACGTCGTGCTTTTCTTCTTGGTTCCGGTCACGGAATCGGCCACGGAGGCGGCGACGACGCCGGTGACGGCGGTGATCACGGACTTCAGGACCTTGGAGGCGATGCTGTTCTTCTTTTTCTTGGCCTGCTCTTTCTCGGCCTTCGCCTGCTCCTTTTCGAGCCGGGCCTGTTCCTTGGCCTCGAGGGCGGCCTGCTTCTCGGCCTCCTTCTGCGCCTGGAGTTCGGCCTTCTGGCGCTCGGCTTCCGCCGTGGCGGCGACCAGGATCTCATAGGCGCTCTCGCGGTCATCGACCTTGTCGTAGCGGCCCCAGAGGCGGGACTGCTTGATAATCTGGGCACGCTGGTCCTCGGTGATGGCACCGATCTGGCTCAGCGGGAAGAGGATCTTCGCGCGCTCGACCATGGACGGGGCGCCCTTCTCGTCCAGGAAGGAGACGAGGGCTTCACCGGTCTCCAGTTGGAGGATGGCTTCGTAGGTGTCGAAGGCCGGATTCACCCGGAAGGTTTCCGCGGCGACCTTGACGGCTTTCTGGTCCTTGGGGGTATAGGCACGGAGGGCGTGCTGGACCCGGTTGCCGAGTTGGCCCAGGATGTTTTCGGGGATGTCGGTCGGGCTCTGCGTGACGAAGTAGATGCCCACGCCCTTGGAGCGGATGAGGCGGATGACCTGCTCGATCTTGGCGGTCAGGGCCTTGGAAGTGTCCTCGAAGAGCATGTGAGCCTCGTCGAAGAAGAAGACGAGTTTCGGGAGGTCCATGTCACCGACTTCCGGGAGGGTGCTGTACAGTTCGGACAGCAGCCAGAGGAGGAAGGTGGAATAGAGTTTCGGCTTGAGCATCAGTTTGTCGGCGGCCAGGACGTTCATCACGCCCTTCCCGCCTTCGCACTGGAGAAGGTCGAAGATATCGAAGTAAGGACGGCCGAAGAACAGGTCCGCACCCTGGTTCTCCAGGCCCAGGAGGGCGCGCTGGATGGCGCCGATGGAGGCCGTGGACACGTTGCCGTACTGGGTGGTGAATTCCGCCGCGTTCTGGCCCACGAAGTTGAGCATTGCGCGGAGGTCCTTCAAGTCGTCAAGCAGGAGGCCGTTGTCATCCGCGATCTTGAAGACGATGTTCAGGACACCGGTCTGCGTATCGTTCAGTTCCATCAGGCGGCCGAGGAGATCCGGACCCATGTTGGAGATGGTGGAACGCATGGGGTGGCCCTGCTCGCCATAGACGTCGAAGAAGCGGACCGGACAACTCTGGAACTGCGGGTCCTCGATGCCGAACTCCGGCAGACGCTTCTGGATGAAACCGGAGAGTTTGCCCGCCTGGCTGATGCCGGAGAGGTCGCCCTTCATGTCGGCCATGAAGCAGGGCACGCCGGCCTGGCAGAAGGTTTCGGCCAGCACCTGGAGGGTGACGGTCTTGCCGGTACCGGTGGCACCGGCGATGAGGCCGTGGCGGTTCGCCATCTTGCCGACGATGGAAATGGGGCCATTGGCGGAGTGGGCTACGTACAGCCCGCGTTCTTTATCAAGCATGTCTATCTGTTTTTACGATATTTCCAAAGATAGAAAAGAATTGCCGAAATGACAAAAGTTCCGACGGCAATCCACGGGATGAAGGTCGCGGGAAGGCCCAGGCCGATCTTGTCCACGAGGATGAATGTCAGGCAAACGGACGTCATGAACAGGCCGGGAATCAGGGTGATCAGGTAGTACAGGCCTCCCTTGTTCTTCACCAGATATACCGTCGCGGTCCAGAACATGAACACGGAAAGCGTCTGGTTCGCCCAGCCGAAGTAGCGCCAGATGACGTTGAAACCGTTCGCATCGGCGATGTTGTACCACAGGAGGAGGGCCGACAGGACGAAGAGCGGGACGGCGATGTACAGGCGCTTCCGCATCGGGCCCTGGTCCAGGTGCAGGAAATCGGCGATGATGAGGCGGGCGCTGCGGAACGCCGTATCGCCGCTGGTGATGGGGGCGGCGACGACACCCAGGACGGCGAGGATGCCGCCCAGCAGGCCCAGCCAACTGCTGGAAACCTTCGTGACCACCGTCGGGGCGGCCGCAGTGATGTCGGAGCCCACGGCCGCGGCGCCACCGTCGAAGAAGAAGTAGGAGGACACGGCGGCCCAGACCAGGGCCACGAGTCCTTCGGTGACCATCGACCCGTAGAAGACCGGACGGCCCAGTTTCTCATTGCCGATGCAGCGGGCCATCAGGGGGCTCTGGGTGGCATGGAAGCCGCTCACGGCCCCGCAGGCGATGGTGATGAACAGGCACGGGAAGATGGGCTGGTCCTTCAGGCCCACCGACGGGCCGCGGTTCTGCAGGCCTTCCCAGAATTCGGGGATGGAGGGCCACTTCACGAGAAGGCACACCAGCAGCGCCACCGCCATGAACAGGAGGGCGGCGGCGAACACGGGATAGATCCGGCCGATGATCTTGTCGATGGGGAGCAGCGTCGCGATAATATAATAAATGAAGATAACCCCTATCCAGAGCATCATCGATCCCTGGCTTCCGTCGCCGGCCATGTCGCCGAGGATGACGGCGGGGCTGTACACGAACACCGCGCCCACCATCAGCAGGAGCAGGACCGAGAATACCAGCATCACTTTCTTCGTCCCCTCACCGAGGTACCGGCCCACGAGGATGGGATAGCCGGAGCCGCCGTGACGGACGGAGAGCATGCCGGACAGGTAATCATGGACGGCACCGCCGAAGATGCAGCCGAAGACGATCCACAGGTAGGCGGACGGGCCGAACTTCGCGCCCATGATGGCGCCGAAGATGGGCCCCGTCCCGGCGATGTTCAGGAACTGGATCATGAACACCTTCCAGGTGGGCATCAGGATGAAGTCCACGTTGTCGGCCTTCGCGACGGCCGGCGTCACCAGGTTGGGGTCCGGTCCGAACACTTTCTCCACGAAGGCGCCATAGACCAGGTAACCCACTACCAGGGCGGCAATGCTGATGAGGAACGAATACATAGCGTCTATTCAGGTTTTTCGAAGAAAGAGAAATGCACGCGGCCATAGACTTTTTCCTTCTTGAAGCGAGGGTGCTCCCGGAAGGAGTGCTCTCCGCCGTGCTCCAGGATGAAGTAACAGCCGGGATGGAGGAGATCCTGCGCGAACACCTGGTCGGGAAGGGTTTCCAGGCCGTCCAGGGCGTAGGGCGGATCGGCGAAGATGAGGTCGAACTTTTCGCGGCAGATGGGGAGGAAGTCGAACACGTTGTCCCGGACCATCGTCACGTTCGTGAGCCCCAGGCGCTGCGCCTCGGTCTTGATGAAGGACGCATTCTCACGCGCCATCTCCACGCAGTACACGCGGGACGCGCCCCGGGAGGCGAACTCGAACGAAATGGCGCCGGTACCTCCGAAGAGGTCCAGCACCTTGAGGTCCTCGAATTCGTATTCGTTGTCCAGGACGTTGAACAGGCCCTCGCGGGCGAAGTCCGTGGTCGGGCGCGCCTTGTAGCCTGCAGGCGGCAGGATGGTCTTCCCCTTCAGGCGTCCACCGATGATCCTCATAGTTCGACGACCGCCTTGAAATAGCGGTACAGGGACAGTTCTGCCTCGGAGGTGAGGGGGGTGCGGAAGCAGACCGTCGTCACCTCCGGATTCAACTGGAGGCGCTTCAGCGCAAGGAACAGGAAATATTCGGCCGTGGTGAAATCGGGGGCGGCATAGACGTTCGCCAGTTGCAGGCTGCGGCCCTGCGCGACGGCCAGGTGCAGCCAGCCGTCCCGGTAGGAGGCGACGACCTTGTTGTAATCCTCGCAGGCTGGCAGCGCCTTGAGGATGTAGTACATCTCCGGGAGGACGGGCGCCTGGGCTCCGGAGGCCGTCAGGACGGTCTGCGAAAGGACCCTGGAGAGGGATTCGCCGATGGAGTTGGAGAACAGCAGGACGGCTCCGAGTTCGGGGATGCGGACAAAGCCCGTGGCATCGGAAGGTTCCAGGGAGACCACGTCCGACAGCATGGCCCGGACGGCCTCGGGGCGGAAGAAGGATTCCGGGACGAGGGTGCACTTGGGCGTGAGGAGGGAGATGTCCACCGTTTCGTAACGGCGCTGGAACTCCGGGGTGGTGAACAGACGGTCGGCGGACAACCAGGCGGAAGAGCGGACCTCGCCACCCTCCCGTACCTTAAAAGAATATCCACTCAAGGAAACTTGAATGGATATTCCTGAAACGGGTGTACGCGGACTTTCCATCGCGGACGATTACTCCCAGTTACCGGCGTTGTTGTTCGGTGCGGTAACGGAACCGACCTGCAGGCCTTCGTACCGGTTCTGGTCCTTGGCCTCGGCATCGAGGTTGATGCGGAGTTGGTTGTCCATGCCCTTGAGGAGGGCCTTCCAAGGCATGCGGGCCTCGAACAGCGGAACCTGGACACCGGACACGGTCTTCACGATGGCATCCATCTGGACGGGCTGCTTACCGGAGAACGGGATGTACTTGAGCGAGTCGATGTGGAAGTCGGGACGGTTGTTGAACAGAGTGTCCTTCACATTGATCGGGGTGCTGATGGAGAACACGAGTTTCTCACCCTTGCGGTAGAGTTCCATGAATTTCGCATTCTGCTCGTCCTTGCTCAACTTCTTGAAATTCTTGTCGTTCTTGTACTTGTTCGTGTTCGCGACGGCGAGGGAGTCGTCGTTGGAACCGACCTGCATGATGATGTCCATCTTGCCGGTGTTGTAGAAGTTGATGAGGGAGTCGATGTCGGCCGTGAAGCGGTTGTTGACGCCCTTGAAGGCGACCTCGAGGGTACGGATGTCCTTGAGGCGCTGGACGGCGACCTCCTGACGACGGGCCTTCTCCTTGTTGAAGTTAACCGGCTTCATGATGCTGTTGTAAATGCCATAGACACAACCGACAGCGGCAAGGGCGAGAAGGATCTCGACGATGATTTTGACAGTCTTGTTCATTATTTTAGTGTTTTACAATTTTTTCAAAGTTCGGACAAAGTTACAAAAATCATTTATGAAAAGCAATATATTTTGTATTTTTGCATCGCAAAAGAAAAGATGGATTTGTACGGAATCGACAGCGAAGCCGTCCGGAGGCTCGACGCTCTCCTGGAAAGCGGCGTGACGGTGACGGTCACGGCCCATACGCACCCGGACGGGGATGCGCTGGGCAGCGTGTCCGCCCTCGTGGGCTATCTCCGGGAATGCCGGGGCAAGGACGCCGTCGCCGTCCTGCCCGACTCCCCCGCCGCCACGGTCCGTCCCATCGTCCCGGCCGGCGTTCCGCTGCTGTGCTTCGACACGCAGCCGGATGACTGCCTCGCCCGCATCGCGGCCAGCGACCTGGTGGTCCTGCTGGACGCCAACGGATTCTCCCGCACGGAGGGCCTGCAGGAGGCCTTCGAAGCCTCCCCTGCCCCGAAAGTGCTCATCGACCATCACATCGGCCCCGACACGGAGCATTTCCAGGTGGTCTTCTCCACCCCGGACGTGTCTTCCGCGTCGGAACTGCTGTACTATACCCTCCTGGAACTCCCGGACATCGGCGGCGATCCCCGCCGGCTTCCCGCCGACACGGCCCGCGCCCTCCTGACCGGGATGACCACCGACACCAACAATTTCGCGAACTCCGTCTATCCCGGAACCTTCCGGATGGCCGCGGACCTCATCGCCGCAGGCGTGGACCGTGAAGCCGTCCTCGCGGACCTGTACAACCGCTACCGCGAGAACCGGGTCCGCGTGATGGGCTACCTCCAGTACGAAGCCATGCGCATCACCCCGGAGGGGCTCGCCTACATCATCGCCACGCGGGAAATCATGGACCGCTTCGGCGTGGACGAAGGCGAAACGGAGGGACTCGTGAACATCCCCCTGTCCATCGACCGCGTGAAGATGAGCATCCTCCTGAAGGAGAACGGCGGGCATTTCCGCGTGTCCATCCGGTCCAAGAAGGGCTGGTCGGCCCGCGCCTGCGCCACGAGCCATTTCCACGGCGGCGGCCATGAGAACGCCTCCGGCGGGAAACTCTTCTGGCCCGGCGACATCGCCCGCCGCGAGGATGCTTCCGCCTACCTCGAACAAGTTTCCAAAGCCTGCCTGTCATGAAGAAGAGCACCCGCATACTGGCTTCCGTCCTCCTCCTCGCCGGCCTCGTGCCCGCCTGCAACAAAGAGTCGGTGCAACTGACCTACGACAAGCAGGAAACCAACATCGCGTCCTTCGTGGATGCCCAACTCAAGAAGGACGAAACGGCCACCGTCACTTACAAGAACGGTACGGTCCGCGTGGTCCTGCACGATACGCTCCAGCGCGAAGGGCTCCTGGCCGACACGCTCCGCGCCGGCGGGACCGTCTCTTTCTACTACGCCGGTTATACCCTGTCCGGTGCCAACGTCACTTCCGCCAACATGTTCGCCACCAACCACAAGGAAACGGCCGACGCCGCCGGCTGGAGGCTTTCCGACACCACCGCCTTCACCATCGCGACCATCGTCCTGGACGACAGTCTGCTGGACGGTCTGCAGCGGGGGCTGGAAGGCGTCCGGGGGCAGGACGAGTGCTACATCCTCTTTTCCGGCAAATATGCCTACGGGAACCGTGTCCAAGGCACGATTCCTGCAAGGTCAGCCCTGGTTTACCACGTATGGGTGAACAGCATATCCAATGATTAAGATGAGAATAATGAACCATATCTTCCGAAACATCCTCCTCCTGCCGGTCCTCGCCGCCGTCCTGGCGGTCTCCTGCAACAAGAACAACGGCGAAGGTCCCAATGTGGCCATCAAGCGCCAGTTCGACGCCTGGCTCGACATCCACTATCCCGGTGCCGACGCGCAAAACGGCGTTTACATCATCGAGGACACCCCCGGCACCGGCCTGGAATGGTCCAAGAACATGGGTGTCACGTTCATGACCTACACGATCCGCTCCCTGAACGGCACCGTCTCCTACAACTCGGACGAGCAGTGGGCGAAACAACTGGGCACCTGGGACCAGACTTACTATTATGGCCAGCAGGTGGTATTGACCGGCGAAGGCCTGAGTTATGCCGGCATGGATGCCATGCTGGACGGGATGAGGGTGGGCGGAACCCGGACGGCCGTCATCCCTTCCTGGATGATGACCCGGGACCGTCACGACTCCCTGGACAAGTATCTCGAGACCGAGACCGAAGTCAGTTCCATGATCTATACGGTCACCCTGATGGGACAGGCCGCCAATCTCCCCGAATACGAACTCAACTATCTCCGGAGTTATTCCGACCGGCTCTGGCAGGTGAAAGACACCCTTTCCACCGCCGCCGTGTTCTTCAAGTCCTTCACGGAGTTCGACCATGAACCCGCCGAGATGCCCACCGATACGACCGTATCCATCAACTACATCGGCCGCCGCGTCTGGGACAACCAGGTGTTCGACACCACCATCGCGGACACCGCCAAGTTCTATCACATCTACGACCCGACCAAGAAATACGCCCCCGTCGAAGTCACCTGGGGAGAGAAGGCCACCGAGATGAAGATGAACAACAATTCCACCATCCCCGGCTTCGCCCATGGTCTCTACCACATGCATGCCGGCGAGAAGGCCTCCTTCGCCTTCGGATACGACCTCGGTTACGGCAGTTCCGGATCGGGCAAACTGATCCCGGCTTACGCCGCGCTCCGGTTCGACGTGGAAATGGTCCCTGCCCAGTAGCCTATGGCCGGCAGCATTCCCACCGAACTGGGCGTCAAGCCCATCAACCGGCTCATCCGGCAGTACGCAGTCCCCGGCATCATCGCCATGACTGCGTCTTCGCTTTATAATATGGTGGACAGCATCTACATCGGCCATATCACCGAAGTGGGTTCGCTCGCCATCTCCGGCCTCGCGGTCACCTTCCCCCTGATGAACATCTCCACGGCGTTCGGAACCCTGGTGGGCGTGGGCGCCGCGACGATGATCTCCGTCCTGCTGGGGCAGAAGAACTATGCCGTCGCGAACAAGGTCCTCTCCAACGAAGTGACGCTGAACATCCTCACCGGCATCATCTTCACGGCCGTGACCCTGCTGTGGATGGACCCGATCCTCCGCTTTTTCGGAGCCAGCGACGCCACCCTCCCCTTCGCCCGGGACTACATGACCATCATCGCCTGCGGAAACGCCGTCACGCACCTGTATTTCGGCCTGAACAGCGTCATCCGGTCCTCCGGGAATCCCAAGACGGCGATGGCGCTGACCCTGTTCACGGTCACCTCCAACGCCATCCTGGACCCTGTCTTCATCTTCGGGCTCAAGATGGGCATCCAGGGAGCCGCCCTCGCCACCGTCCTGTGCCAGTTCATGGCCCTGTGCTACACGATGTGGTTCTTCCTGGACCAGAAGAAGTTCCTCCACCTCCCCCGCAGCCGGAAGGTTTTCCGGATCGACTGGCGGATCGCCAAGGATTCCCTGGCCATCGGCATGGGGCCGTTCCTGATGAACCTCGCCAGTTGCATCGTCGTGCTGTTCATCAACCAGCAACTCGTCAAGTGGGGCGGAGACCTGGCGCTCGGCGCCTACGGCATCGTGAACCGGATCAGTTTCCTGTTCGTGATGATCATCATGGGATTCAACCAGGGCATGCAGCCGATCGCCGGATACAACTACGGCGCCCGGCAGTACGGCCGCGTGCGGGAAGTCTATGTCAAGACCGCCGGCTGGGCCACCCTCGTCTGCCTGTTCGGCTTCCTCATCTCCGAGGTATTCCCCGGTCCCGCCGTGAGCATCTTCACCCCGGACCCGCAGTTGCACGACCTGGCCGCCCGGGGTCTGCGGATGATGAACCTCGCCTTCCCGATCATCGGATTCCAGATGATCACGACCAACCTGTTCCAGTGCCTCGGCATGGTGAACAAGTCCATCTTCCTGTCCCTTTCCCGGCAGTTGCTGTTCCTGCTGCCGTGCATCTACCTGCTGCCACCGCTCATGGAGTCCGAGGTCGGCGTGTGGTACAGTTTCCCCATCTCGGACACCATCGCCGCCATCGTCACGGCCTTCTTCGCCGTCGGCCTGCTGCGGAAACTCGCACAACTCAAGGACGGGGACGACCCCGCCATTCTCGGAAGCAAGATTTAGTCCGGCATGAAAAACACGATCATCAACGTAGGAAGACAGTTCGGCAGCGGCGGCGGATACGTCGCCCAGGCCGTCGGAAAGAAACTCGGCATCCCGGTCTATGACAACGAACTGATCTGCAAGGCCGCCGAGGAAAGCGGCTACTCCAAAAGCATTTTCGAAGGCGGCGAGCAGCGCAAGAGCCTGTTCTCGATGTCCAGTTTCTTCTCCTCGGGCCGCCTCGGTCTCGGTGAGACGGGATATGTCAATGACGACATGCTCTTCAAGATCCAGAGCGAGGTCATCCGGAACATCGCCGAAAAGGGGGACGCCATCATCGTGGGCCGCTGCGCCGACTACATCCTCCGGGAAATGGAGTGCCTGGACGTGTTCATCTGCGCCCCGATGGAGTACCGCATCCAGCGCCTCGTGCAGAACGAAGGCCTGGACCCGGACGAAGCCGAGGCCCTGATGCGGCGCAAGGACCGCACCCGCGAGGCCTATTACAACTTCTACACCTTCGGTGCCTGGGGCGTGGCCTCCAACTACGACCTCTGCATCGACAGTTCCATCCTGGGCATCGACGGCACCGCCGACTGCATCATCGACTTCGGCCGCCGCGCCGGACGCATCCGCTGACCGATATCCTGAGCGAAACGAAGTGAAGCCGAAGCATCTCATCCTCCTCGTCCTCCTTTTCCTCCCCTTCCTGGCCCAGGCCCAGGGACGGGGCCTCAACGACCGTATCACCAACGACCTCTCCCGCCTGCCCCGGATGGACGCCGTGGTGGACAGTTTCATGAACGTGTGGTCGCTGCGGGGCGTTTCCCTCTCCATCATGCGGAACGACTCGCTGGTGTATGCGCGCGGCTACGGCCGGGCGGACGCTTCCAGGCCGATGACCCCGGGCACCCTCCTCCGGATGGCGTCCGTGTCCAAACTCATCACCGCCGTCGGCATCATGAAACTGCAGGAGCGCGGGAAACTCGTGCTGGACACGCCTGTCTTCGGCCCTTTCGGCATCCTGGACGGGTATGACGATTATATCACCGACGACAACTATTACCTGATCACCGTCGAGCATCTGCTGCGGCACCAGGCCGGCTTCACGCAGAAAGGGGGCGACCCGATGTTCTCCACCCCGTCGATGATGCGGGCCATCGGCACGTCCAAGGCCCCCACGCAGGAACAACTCACCCGCTATCTGCTCCGCCGTCCCCTCGCCTACCTGCCCGGAACCGACCAGGAGTATTCCAATTTCGGCTACCTGCTCCTGTCGATGATCATCGAGAAAATCACCGGCGAGGACTACGAGACCTGGACGAACCGCGAAGTGCTCGGCCCGGCCGGCTGCACGGACTTCCATATCGGCGGGAACTTCTACGAGAACCGCTTCCCCGGAGAGACGCGCTATTTCATGCACAAGGAGGCCAAGCCCATCAGTTCCTTCGACGGACGCGGCCAGGTGGAGCGCTGCTACGGCGGAAACGACATCCACGGCCTGTCCGGCGCCGGTGCCTGGATCGGCTCCACCCCGGAACTCGCCCGGTTCGTCGCTTCCATCGACGGGATCCCCGCCATCGAGGACCAGATCAATGCTTTCTCCGTTTACCAGATGACGGCCCGCCTGTCCGACGAGATCTTCTCGCTGGGCTGGGTGGACTGCACGGTCGATGGCGAATGGACCCGCACCGGCTCGTTCTCGGGCACGTCGGCCCTCGTGAAGGTTTTCCCGGACGGCGAAACCTGGGTCCTCATCTCGAACACCTCCACCTGGAAGGGCTCCCGCTTCTCCCGGGACACCGGCGCCCTGTGCAAGAACCTCCGCAGCCGCTTTTCGGACCAACTTCCCCGGCGGAACCTCTTCGAGGACTGATTTCTACACTTTTTTGACTTGAAAATGATAGGATTGCGGACGGAAAATCCGTAACTTGCACCATATCAAATCAAGGTGATATGAAAAAGATTCTCCTAGCACTTACCTGCGCAGCCGCGCTCCTGGTGGCGGCCTGCGGTCCCAAGAACACGTACAAGTATCCGTTCCAGAATCCGTCCCTGAAGATGGAGCAGCGGATCGAGAACTTGCTTTCCCTCCTGACCCCGGAGGAGAAGATCGGCCTCCTGATGAACAAGTCCATCTCCGTGGACAGCCTGGGCATCCCCGCCTACAACTGGTGGAGCGAGGCCTGCCACGGCATCCGCGCCGACGGCTATACCGTGTATCCGCAGCCCATCGGCATCGCCGCCGCCTTCAATCCGGAGCAGGTATATGAGATCTATTCCACCGTCTCCGACGAGGCCCGTGCGAACTGGAACCGCTCCCAGCGGGAGTGGAACGTGGACGACCAGGCCCGCTACTATCCCGGCAACCCGGAACTCTCCTTCTGGTGCCCGAACATCAACATCTTCCGCGACCCGCGCTGGGGACGCGGCCAGGAGACGCCGGGCGAGGACCCGTACCTGACCTCGGTCATCGGCCTGCAGACCGTCCTGGGCATGCAGGGGAACGACAGCAAGTATTACAAGACCCACGCCTGCGCCAAGCACTATGCGGTGCACAGCGGTCCGGAACCGCTCCGTCACAGCATGGACGTTTCCGTGTCGATGCGCGACCTGTGGGAGACCTACCTCCCCGCCTTCAAGACCCTGGTGGTCGAGGGTGACGTCCGCGAAGTGATGGGCGCTTACCAGCGCTACGAGGGCGTTCCCTGCACGATGAGCGACCGCCTTCTCGTGGACATCCTCCGCGACAAGTGGGGCTATGACGGCCTGGTCGTCACCGACTGCGACGCCATCAACAACTACTTCAACCGCGGCCAGCACATGACGCATAAGGATCCTGTCCACGCCGCCGCCGACGCCCTCAAGCACGGAACCGACCTCGAGTGCGGCCGTACCTTCCGCAACCTCGGCGAGGCCCTGGAGCAGGGTCTGATCACGGTCGAAGACCTGGACCACGCCCTCATTCCCGTCCTCCGCGGACGCTTCGAACTGGGCATGTTCGACCCGGACGAAATGTCTCCCTGGAAGGACCTCAAGCCTGAGGTGATCTCCAGTGAAGCGCACCACGCCCTCGCCGTCGAGTCCGCCCGCCAGGGCATGGTCCTCCTCAAGAACAACGGCATCCTGCCGCTCTCCAAGGACATCAAGCGCATCGCGGTCGTGGGCCCGAACGCCGACGACGTGGAACTCATGAACGGCAACTACGGCGGCACCCCGATCGACGCCCACAAGTTCTCCATCCTCACCGGTATCCGCAACGCCTTCCCGAACACGGAAGTGGTCTATGACAAGGCCTGCGAACTCGTGGACGAGTACAACACCATCTCCCACATCGGCGACTTCAATGACGGCCAGGGCATCCTCGTGGAATTCTTCAACAACAAGGAATTCAAGGGTGAGCCCGCCGCCAAGGGCAACTACAAGGAACTGAACTTCAGCACCTTCGGCGGCTACGGCTTCGCCGACGGCGTGAACACGGACAACATCTCCGTCCGGGCCACCGGCAAGTGGACCTCCCCGTTCACCGGCAACCTCAAGTACGTCGTCAACAGCGACAACGTCTATAAGTTCGTCGTGAACGGCAAGGTCGTGGACGAGCAGAAGGGTCCGGCGATGGGCGGCGGCCGCCGCGGTTTCGGCTTCGGCCGTCGTGGCCAGGTCCAGTACAAGGAACTCCCGGTCGTCGCGGGCAAGACCTACGACGTGAAGATCGAATACGTGAAGGGCGCCTCCCCGTTCGCCATGTTCAGCGCGCAACTGTGCGAGCGCAACCTCCCGGACGTCGAGGCCCTGGCCGCCAAGTTCGGCGATGTCGATGCCTGGATCATGGTGGGCGGTATCTCCGCAGCCCTCGAAGGGGAAGGCGGCGACAAGGCCGACATCGAAGTCCCGGCCGTCCAGCAGCGCCTCCTCAAGGGCCTGCGCGCCACCGGCAAGCCGGTCATCCTGGTGAACTGCTCCGGTTCCGCCCTGGCCTTCGCGCCCATCGTGGACGACTGCGACGCCATCCTGCAGGCCTGGTACGGCGGTGAGGGCGGTGCCCAGGCCGTCGGCGAGATCCTGAACGGCGACTGCAACCCGTCCGGCAAACTCCCCGTCACTTTCTACGCTTCCACCGACCAGTTGCCCGACTTCCTGGACTACAGCATGGAAGGCCGCACCTATCGCTACTTCAAGGGCAAGCCCCAGTATCCGTTCGGCTTCGGCCTCAGTTACACCACCTTCGAGTACGGACAGGGCAAACTCTCCAAGTCCTCCGTCAAGGCCGGCAAGGGCGTGAAGGTCACCGTTCCCGTGAAGAACACCGGCAACCGCGCCGGCGACGAGATCGTCCAGGTGTATGTCAAGGCGCTCGACAATCCTGATGCCCCGATCAAGGGTCTGAAGGGCTTCCAGCGCGTGTCCATCGCACCCGGTGCCACGGCCAGCGTCTCCATCGAACTGGCCCCCGACGCCTTCGCCTACTACGACGGCGACGACGACCTGGCCATCAAGCCCGGCAAGTACCAGATCCTCTACGGCTCCTCTTCCGCCGACGAAGACCTGAAGGCGCTCGACTTCGAGGTGAAATAAGCCAGACGGTTCAGGACCGCATCACTTTGACCGTCTCCTCTTCCCCGAGGAGGCGGTTTTTGTCGTAGTGGTGGATCCGGGTGGAACCCGCGAGGATGAGGTAGCCGTTTTCGGCCAGGGAGTCGAGTTCGTTTTCGCCGGGATAGACTTCGGTGGGGGCGATGAAGGCGGTGCGGCGGCGGATGTCGGAGACGATGCGGCTGTCCTTGGCGATGCCGCCGGTGAGGAGGATGACATCGACCTTGCCATCGACGGTGGTGGCGAGGGAGGCGATGTATTTCGCGACGTTCAGGCCGAAGGCATTGAGCCAGGTGTCCGCCGCCGTGTCACCGGCAGCGGCACGGCGCTCCAGTTCGCGGAGGTCGTTCGTGCCGAAGAAAGCGACGGCGCCGCCCCTGCCCAGGACCCGACGCTTGACTTCCTTCTCGGACATGCCGCTGCGGAAGCACATCTCAATGAGCGGGAAGGCCGGGCAGGTGCCGGCGCGTTCCGGCGTGAAAGGTCCGTCGCCGCCAAGCCCGTTGTTCGTGTCGATCACCTTTCCGTTCCGATGCAGGGTGACGGTGATGCCGCCGCCCATATGGGCCACGATGGCCGTCACGTCGTTCCGGACGCGGCCGTGGTCGTACAGATACTTGCGCACGGTGGCACGGGAATTCAAGGCATGCAGGAACGCACGGCGCGGAAACTCGGGAAGCCCGCCCACGCGGCACTCCGGCAGCATTTCGTCCGCCATCGGCGGATCCGCGATGAAAGCGCGGCAGCGCGGGGCCTCGATGCCCGTCGCAGCGCGGTACGCGTTGACCATGCCGGCGATATCGTCGGCAATCACGGCGGAGAGGTTGCAGGCATGGATGCCGTCTCGGCCGGAGAGGAGTACCTCCCGCATGTCGTCATTGACCTCATATACGCCAGTCACCACCGGGGCGAACAGGCCGCCGCGGGCCATGACAATGTCGATCCGGTCCAGGCTGATGCCTTTCTCGTTCAGGAAAGCCGTCACGGCGTCGCGCCGCATCCGGTCCTGGTCCAGCACCTCCGGGTATCGGCCCGTTTCATCGGCGGTATGCTCCAGCGTGCGGATGCACACCTGCCGTCCGTCCACATAGTATCCGACCTTGGTCGTTGTGGACCCTGTGTTGATGGCGAGTACTCTTCCTTTCATGGGACACTACCGTTACTAAGCGAACCGAATCTACCTTTTCCCTTCCGTTCCGCCATAAAAGAGTGGCGAATCCCAGGGTTTTGTGGCGAAATGGAGGTGACAGGGGTGAAATTTTTGCCTATCTTTGTCTTATGAGCATGAGACGGAACAGACCCATATCCCCTTTCTCCTATGCCGGGAAAGGATTCGTGTCCTGCAAGGACGGGATCGTCACCATTTCGACGACCGATTTGACGGAAAACCGTTCCACCGCCTTCACCGTGGCGGACGGAAAGGTGGAAATCGCCACCCGGAATGTCAAGGAAGAGCGCCTGAAGGCGACCGAACGGGACGAAGCGGACCTGCTCGGGGATTTCGCCGAAGAATTCGTGAAAGCGCAGCGGCGCATCATCCCCCGGCGGAAAACGCTCTCGGAGGGTGACCGGGTAACGGTGACGGACATCCACGAGGATGCCGAAGGCCGTCTCTGGTGCAAGCCGGCCGGAGAGGATGCGGAAGAGATGGCTCTCTTCAATGACGAACTGGTCGTAGGGACCGAGGTCCGGGACCTCATTCCTTATCTGTACGCGAATGACTTCATCCCGGACGCCCGCGTGGAGTCCGATGCGGACGGCATCGGCATCTCCATCCGCCGGTCCTACCTGGCGTTCGCCATCCAGGAGGCGGAAATCGCCCGCCGGAACAAGCATTACTTCCAAGGTCGCGTCCTGTATGTCGATGAGCAGAAGAAGCGCGTTTTCTGGATGACCGCCTGCGGTTTCTTCGGCATCTCCCGGATCCGCGAGGGGTTGGAAGAAGGCGACGAGGCGGTGCTGTACGTGGTCAGCATCCAGAACCGCGACGATTGCTACATCAATGTCGATGTGGATGATACCGGCGGCGCCGGCCTGGCCGTTCAACGGTTCGACGAAGAGACGCTCCTGGAAAAGTTCATCAAGGCCGACGCACCGGCGGAGGACGAATCCAGGCCGGATGGCTCGGAGCGTGTCCTGAAACTGTTGCGGGAGTTGGAGGATCTCACCGTTGTCGGCGCCCTGGATCGGTACCGTACGCTCCTCGCCGCCCGTTTCCTGGCGGTAGCCGTGCAGAATCAGGCCCTGGCGGATCATCTGGCCCATCGGGCCGATATCCTCCAGCGGAAGATTCTGTACGCCCAAGGGAAGCCGGTCCGCGCCTTGGACAACGCGCCCGCCGAGGTCGCCTGCCTGTACCCCGGGGCCGTTCCGGAGGCCTTCCTCGGTGAACCCGGCATCGCGGGTCGGATTGCGCACCTGCTCACCGCTGCCAAGACCGCCCGCGAGGAACCCGACATCGTCCCGGTCAAGCCCGATGCCTTGCGCAAGCGCATTTGCGCCCTGCTGGGCGTAGAAGACGCTTTCCGCGCCTCTGGCGCCCACGTCACAGGCAAGTATGGTCTGGGAGAAGGCAACGAGGTGGAGTTCAAGTCCTCCTATGTGATGCGGAACGACGGCCGCGGGCCCGACCTGGATTACCAGGGCCGTGGCCAGGTGTTCGAAGCCGTATGCGGCTTCCTGAATGCCAACGGCGGCGTCCTGTTCCTGGGCGTGAACGATTCCGGCAATCCCGTCGCCACGCAGGGCCGCGGCCTGGACGGGGATATGGACTGGCTCGTCGCCAACTACGACAAGGTCAACGCCCGCGGCCGCCGGCTGCTCGGGCACAATGTCCCGAAGGCCGATACCATCGACCATTTCGTCCTCTTCCTCCAGCAGGAGAAGAAGGTCTATTTCAAGGATACCCTGCAGGACAACATCACCATCGAGCCCACCGAAGACCAGGACGCCATCCGCATCACCGTGAAACCGGCGGAATACGAGATCGCATACCTGTATAAGGACCGCACCTGGGCCGACGGTACCGCCTATGTCCGCGACGGAAACCAGACACTGCCGATGACGGAGGAAGGCAAGCGCCGGCGCCTGATGAGCCTGAAACGGGTGGACCGGAACATCTCCCACCTGGTCCGGCTGCAGGAAGCCATCGACAAGAAACACAAGGTGTACCTCCGCGGGTATGCCAGCGGCAACAGCGGCGAGGTCCGCGACCGGCTCGTCGTACCCATCAACCTCTTCTATGACGACGAGAAGGTGTGGTGCTACGACCTGGAAGACCGTAACTTCAAGCAGTTCAACCTCTCCCGCATCGACGAGGTGGACACCGACGTCCCCGACCCGGAATACAACCACGACTTCAAGCCCTGCGAGGCCGATGTCTTCAGTTGGGTGGACAAGGACCACGACTATCCCGTCCGCCTCCGGCTGGACGTGATGGCCTACAACTACCTGGTCGAGCACTTCGCCGGCGCCCGCCATCTCCCCGAAAACGAACTCTACCAGGAAGATAACACCCACTGGATCCTCGAAACCACCGTTCACGGCCTCGGCCCCCTCCGCTGGTACTACCTCATGCTCGCCGACAAGATCGAAATCCTCGACTCCCCCGCCGCCGACGCGTTGAAGGAGGAGGTGAGGAGGTTTGTGGGGAAGTGGCTGCAATAGGCCGTTTCCACAATTATAGAATTTCTATAATAGAATTTGCATAATTGCTCCGATTCCGCTATATTTGCGGAAAAAGAAGAGCGATGAACCCTTTCTATATCACCGGCATCATTCCTCCAGCCTACTTCTGCGACCGGGAGACGGAGACGGACTGGCTGGTCCGGACGGTTACCAATCAGGCGAATGTGCTGCTCACCTCTCCCCGGAGGATGGGCAAGACCCAGTTGATCCGCCACTTCTACGAGCGCCCGGAGATCAAGGGGCATTATCACACCTTCTATGTGGACATCTATCCCACGACCAGCCTGCACGAATTCGTCCTCTTCCTGAGCAAGGAAATCTATTCTGTGCTTGTCCCAAAGGGAAAGGCTACCTTGAACCGATTCCTGTCCGTGCTGCGTTCATTGACAGGAAGTTTTACTTACGATCCGGTCTCGGGAGTCCCCTCCTTCGACGTCAAACTCGGCGACATCCACGCCCCCGAACTCACGCTCGGAGAGATCTTCGACTACTTGGAAAAAGCCGACCTCCCCTGCATCTTCGCTATCGACGAATTCCAGCAGATTGACCGATACCCGGAAAAGAACGTGGAAGCACTCTTGCGCTCCCACGTCCAGACGATGAACAACTGCCGCTTCATCTTCGCCGGCAGCAACCGCCACATCCTCGAGAACATGTTCCACTCCGCCGCGAAGCCCTTTTACAACAGCACGGAACAGCTTTATCTGGACAGAATCGCCCGGGAGAAGTACGTGGCGTTCATTTGCGCCAAGTTCCGCGAGGCCGGGCGGGAAATCCTCTCCGGCGCCGCACAACTGGCCTACGACCTCTTCGAGGGGCACACCTACTATGTCCATAACCTCCTGCACCACGTCTTCGCCACTGTCGCCCCCGAAAAGACGGTGGACGAGAACGACATCCTATTTGTTTTGGAGGCTCTTCTGGACGAAAAAGCCCGCTCTTTCGCCGGCCAGATGAGCCAACTTAACTATGGGCAGAAGGAGACGTTAGTGGCCATCGCCAAAGCAGGAAAGGCGACCGGAGTCACCTCCGTCGCCTTTATAAAAAAGAATGCGTTGAAGTCGCCCAGTTCCGTCCAGTACGCCATCGCTACCCTGCTGGACAGCCAGATCCTGACCTACGAGCAGGAAGGGAGGGCGAAGACCTATTCGCTGGAGGATAGGTTTTTAGAGATGTGGGTGAGGAGGGTGTATTGAGGAGGGCTCAGTCGGCCGTCTGGAAGTCCACCTTCTCCCCTGCCAGTTCCACATTGCTGGACGCCGGGTCCATCGGGATGGTTTTCATGTACTCCGTCAACTTCTCGCAGAAGTCTTCCATCACGAAACCCATCGTGTAGGCCGCATTCTCGCTTCTCGGTTCGGTGTTGAAGCGCTTGCACAGGAAGCCGATCATGTGGCACAATTCCTCGGGTAGCATGGGCGTCAGCCACCGCCGCGGCACCCGCACGTTGAGCAACACAAGAAGCGGCCTCCTTGTCGATGGTATTGACACCTACCTCAGCACTCTCGAATGAGAAACGCCCGGCATGGCCGGGCGTTTACGACTTTTAAAGTGTTATAAATGAAAACACACTCGAGTTTAAATCAATTAACTTGTTACTCATGAGTCCGCATATTGAGAGAGGAGATATTCGAAGTTTTCATCTATAACATGTCTTGCCTCGATTACTTTCTCATAGTCTTTGCTGTCCCTATGCCTTACATAAAAATCAATAACAGCATTCTTGGCAAATTCTTCCCAGGTAACAAGATTAATCGCCAGCGGATTTCCTCCATATGCGACGACCTTTCCAACATTACCTACTGCTGCCACTGATGTTGCCAGATAAAGCATTCTATGGAGTTTGATGTCATTCTTAATCTGGCCATACTCTCTCTCGGACGTCAACTCATAAATCTTTTTCTTCTCAGGACCTTCGTTGACCAAGAAATGATAAATTCTTACTATGGCTTCAATTGCGGCCTGAGAGACAGACATTGTTACAAGATGCCGTATGTCATATCCTTGAACATACATGTACCTTGCTAAATCTGCAATTGTCCTTTTCTTATCACCAATACTTCCAAATTGAAAAGCCTGCAAGTATGTCCATCCTGGAATAGGGACGCCGGCAGAAGTGAAAATATCAGAAATAAGATGACCAAACCACTTTACTGGAGCAACTAGAGCTTCAAGGAAACCGGCATTATCAACTATTTTTTGTACTCCCAATACACCGTTTCTGTCAACATAACTGAAAGTTCCTTGAACTAAATCCTTTATACCCCATAGGAATCCAAGAGGAGAAGGATCATGCGCGAGGCCATGTAACCTATGAGTTCGTGGGCACATTCCCTTAATATCAGGATCTATTGACTTGTCATAAGGCACCTTAAACCAAGTTTCCAGCGTTGTTACCCATTTTTGTGCGTTTCCTTCCTTATCTACACCAATGGTTCGAAAGAATTCGGTCAAAGGACTTCCCGATTTTTCAACCATCTTTCCATTTATCTTGATTTTAGACGTCTTGGGTATTTTTACCACAAGAAAGTCAATCAGAGCTGCAACGCCTCCCGCCAGAGACGCGACAATATAATCTGGGGCTTGAAGTTTATACTGCTTATCTGTTAATGTAGCATGACCATCATTGGGGAAACGTAAATTCAAGGCCTCATCAATAGTATCGATTTCTGCTACTGGTTTTTCTTCCATTCGTTCTACTGGAAGGGCAGCACCTTTACTCTCGGCTAAAACCTGGACTCGTTCTTGAAGGTTTGCCAGTTCGTCAGCGATAGTTTTTTGTTCATTTTCGACGTTCTGAATTCGCTCTTCCACCTCCTTCATTCCTTCGTGAATGGCCTTTTGCTCTTCATCAAAATTAATGAACTTCATATTATCCGAGTTTGGTGAGTTTTTCGAGGTAATCTATGCTCTTCTTAAGATTCTTGATTTTTTCTTTATTCTCTTTTTCGTTCTCTTGCAGTTTCTTCAACTCATTCTTAAGGGAATAGATTTGTGTTTGCTGATTGAGAAGAATCTCCTGGAACAACTTCGTATCATTCTGCATCCCCATAATAATCTCTTTCAAAACCACTTCTAACCTGGCAGCCTGAGACAAAACAAAACCAGAACTTGAAGATGCAATGGCCATATATGCTGTTGTTCCTACGGTTCCGCCTATTAAGAAACCACCTCCGACGAGAACAGCCCATCCTCCAGCGATACCTAGACCACCGGCAGCAATAGCACCGCCTCCCAACATCGCCATAACAGCGTTTGCAGCAGCAGCACCGAATAATCCTTCCGGAGCAAGCAAGGCAACTATTTCGGGCTGGAGGAGTATAACAGCAAGAGCTACAACTATGGCAACGACACCTCCGGTCAAAATAACCTTTGTCCAGTAGTTGGAAAGGCGCCTAATCGCAGATTTATAACTCTTCTGGAAAATGTCAATATACTTCTGATCTGTGCCCAGAATATCACTGATACGTTGAAGAGTATCTTGTCTGACCTTTTTGTTGCTCTTTAACGGTTTAACGAACTTTATATCCTCCTTGCTAGCGCCTAGTGGATAAAAAGGCTCAAAAAGAGTGCACTCAAGCAAGATCATATACTTCCATGCGTTGTTCTTGTTCTCTTTTTCAGAATTGAGAACGGCATCACGAAGCATAGGAACACTGTCACACAAAAAGGAAAAGCGTTTTGTGACATCACGGAGATACTCTCCCGTTCTATTATCCCAGTCTGCATACCATTTTGCCTTGCCGCTGCTGTATTTCTCATCTTGTGACTTGGCGTAGTTAACCTGATCTTTTACAATCAGTTTTTGCAATGACATCAGTATCCAAGTTTGTTCTGCTGTCAGCCCGAATGTTGAAACAATGTTGTCCATTTTTGATTTATTTAATGCGAGTTAAACTTAACACATGTATTCATTCTTCCTCTTTCACCAATCCATTCTCTTTTAACAACTCAAGCGCATGCATATGCCCCGCCTCTGCCGCTTTGAAAAGGTAATCGACCACTTGGTCATTATCGGGCTCTACACCGTGTCCCTCATGATAGCAAAGAGCGACCTGGAAGAGGGCATCCGGTTCTCCCTGGTCTGCAGCCTTCTGGAACCAGGCAAAGGCCTCATCGAAATCTTGATCGACGCCAACACCTTGGTAGTAACATTTGGCAAGAAGGGTTTGGCTATCGGCGTTACCCGCTTCAGCTGCTATTCTATAATATCGTACTGCCTCCGCAGCATCTTTCTCCACTCCTAGTCCTTCAGCATACATAAGCCCGAGGTTGTTCGCAGCATCAAGACATCCCCCAGCCAAGGCAGACTTATAGTATTCAACGGCTTTCTTGTCGCTTTGTTCCACCCCTTCTCCGCGCCGATAACAGACGCCAATCTCAAACAAGGCCCTGGCTTTACCTTCAGACGCTTCCTTTTCAAACGCTCGGAATGCTTCCTTATACAAGACTGCTGCTTTATCAGGGGCGACGGATCTCCCCAATCCGTTTGCATAAGAATGGGCAAGACCCAAGTAAGCATAGGGATTCTCTTTCTGCTTTACCAGTTCCTCAAAAATCGTATTGGCGACAAAGTGATGACCTTCATCCTGAGCGGTCTGAGCGGCTAACAGCGCATCTTCGACAGATACTTTCCGGGAAAGAAGGCGAATATAATCATCCCCATGCGTATAGTTCTCGCGCAAGTGCCCTACGACTTGTGCGAGAAGATGCGTTTCTTCCGGCAGGTTTTGCATCAAATAATCCACAGCAACCCGATCTTCTTCTGTCGTCGGGGTGCCCTGCTTTTTAAAAAGGCCTTTCAGTATAACGAGTGGCTTTCTTTGATTAAAGACAGCTTGTTTATCTGTGTCCTTTATTTCTTTGACATCCTCCAGACATCTGCTGCATAAATCTGTTTTGGATTCCTTGTAAACAACGCCCCCTGAAGTCTTTAGTCCAATGAAAATACGACCGCAATTGGAGCAGCGGCACAAACTAGGTCGAATCGTCAGCATCTCAAGAAACTATTGATATAAATAGTTAATAATTTGTATTGGTCATAATCGTTGTGATTGTCTACAAAGATAGCCGATTCCCCCACCCTGCAATTTGTCTTTTTTTGTCTTTTAGGGGCGAAAAGCGGGTTCAAGAGACGCCAAATCCCATGACCCGTTTGTCCAAACAAAAAATTGCCGTAAATTTGAATGATGAACATCCGAACTGACATCCCTCAAATCGCTGCGCTGCGGGAGGCCGTCGAGGCTGCCACGGGCATCAAGCCGCGCACCCACGCCGATTTCATTGCGCTGGGATTGGCCATCGAAAGGAAGTTGAAAGAGCATATCTCCGAGTCCACGCTGGAGCGTGTGTGGGGCTATTCCACACGCGGATACGATACCGTGTCGAAGCGGACGCTGGACGTCCTCGCGCGCATTTCCGGGCATCCGGGATGGGAGGCTTTCTGCAAGTCGATCGGGGCCGATGAGGACTCCGGGTTCATCGACGATCCCAGCACGCTGGACCCGGAAACCCTGCCGCAAGGCGCCCGTCTTAAACTCTGCTGGCAGCCCGACCGGACGGTCATCCTCCGTCACCTGGACGGCACCCGTTTTATGGTGGAACACAATGAGAATAGCAAACTCTCGGAAGGCATCGTCCTGACCTGCAAGGGATTCCGGAAGGGTGGAGCACTCTATATGGACCTTCCGCAGGGCCTGTATGTCGCTGGGAAAGAGCACGGTATCACTTCCCTGGAAATACTATGAAACACTTCCATACCTGGATCGGAGCCCTGATCCTTCTCATCGCCTGCAAAGAAACCCCGGCGCCGGACCTGCCCATGCCGGAATTCATTGGTTTCAACACCGAAGTCACGGCCGATGCCGCCATCATCACCGTCACTCACAAGGGCGATTACGGCATCGTTGAGGCCGGCATCTATCTGGGTGCTGACAAGCGCATCAAGGCCGATGCTCTGAATCCCGGCCAGTTCACCGTTTCCGTCTCCGGATTGGAGGCGTCCACGACCTATACCTACAAGGCCTATATTTCCAGCGGATTGCAAGAAGTCACCTCCCGGGAACAGACTTTCACGACCGCAGCGGCGCCTAAGGTCATTGCAACCGGGAACGACGCCTATACAATCTGGACAGAAAACACCCCGCTCCAAGAAATCCTTCCGGAATGGGACATCCTTCCTCAGGACATCAAACAACTTACGATCATCGGCACACTTGCCGATGACGATTTCCTGTATATCAGGAAGCAAATGAAAAGGCTGAAAAGCGTGGACTTGCGGGAAACAAGCCTGACAGCCATCCCGGACCACGCGTTCGTTCTATCCAGTATCGAATCCATAGAACTGCCTGACGGGATCGTGGACATTGGGAAAGGAGCCTTTGAGAGTTGCCAGAATCTATGTGGGACGCTAAGGTTTCCCAGTAGTTTAAAGGTCATTCAAATTGATGCCTTTTCGCAATGCCTCCTTCTGGAAGGTATTGTACTGCCGGACGGGCTTGAGAGGATTGAAAACTACGCTTTCCTCTATTGCTCTCAGTTGGGTGGAAAACTGATCCTTCCCGAGTCCCTTACAGAAATTGGAGAACGGGCCTTTGAGGGCACTTCATTCCGAGGAGACTTAATCATTCCCAGGAACATCAAAACAATCCATACAGCCTCTTTCCTGAATGCCGGTTTTGACGGCCAACTCATCCTACCTGAAGGCCTTACCGAAATTGAAACGATGGCTTTTGCTGAAAATCATTTCCAGGGAGAATTGAATCTCCCCGAGAATCTTCATTCCGTGGAAGACGGTGCATTCTCCTACATCGGTTTCACGGGTCCCTTGAAACTGCCCGCTTCCCTAAAGCATCTGGGGAACTATGCTTTCTTCGGAAACGCCTTCACAGGGGACCTGGAGATTCCTGCCAATATCAACGAAATACCGGAATGGGCCTTTGGAGCCAGTGATATCGAACAACAATACTCCCGAGTCATCCTGCACAAAGACGTCCAGAAGGTTCGAAGTGGTGCTTTCCTGGTAACTGAAGGTTACTTGAAAGAAGTCATCTGTTATAGCGAAGAACCTCCCGTTTATGAAGAGGATGCATTTAACTCCGTAGCGATTTCTTCAGTTGAACTGTACGTCCCAGCCAATGCAGTCGAACGATATCGGGACGCAGACGGTTGGAAGGATTTCGGGTCAATCCAGCCCCTCAAATGAGGCCGCCGCTTCGTTGAACAACGCATCGATGTCCTCTGCGTCCACGGTCTTTTTTTTCTTGGCAGAGGGAACTTTCTGATCCGGAACAACCAGATAAACCGTATCTCGGACAGGGGTTTGAAGGGAGTGGGTATCTCTTTGGACAACAGGGATTGCGTGCGGATCTTCCGACTGGACAGGCCAACGTGTGGCCAGAATGGATACGGTGACCAGAAAAACCACCAATCCCGTCACCAACCACCAGCCCCAATGTGCCGACTTCAAGGCTTTGCGCAACGCATCCGCCGAAGGATATCTGCGAGAAGGATCTCTTTGACAGCATCTCCGAATCACCCTGCGGGGAATACCCGGTAGCCCCGACAGCACTTTCCCAACCGAATAAAAATCCGAGCGGATGTCGCCGCTCTCCCCTGCCAAAACCTCTGGGGCAGCATAAGAAACCGTCCCGGCCGCTTGCTTGAAAATGGAGTGCGATTCCGTATCGGCATATCCGAAATCTATGACTTTCAACTGTTTGCCCGCATAACTCACCAACAGGTTGGAAGGCTTCAGATCGCGATGAACAACACCTTTAGAATGAATATACGAAAGGGCCATGCACAACTGATCCGCTACGCTACGGGCTTCATCTGCGGATAACCGAGTCTGGTCCAATGGACAACCATCTACCCATTCCATTTCAATCGCGTTCCCATAACCAGGCAAATTCAGATAGGAATAATACTCCACCAGGTGCGGATGCCGAAGCGAATACCCAATCTCGAATTCCTTCCTTAACAGACGCTCGTACAAAGGATTACCCCGATAGTCAGGCTTTAGACATTTGTAAATACGGAAGCGGCCATCACGGTCGGCCCTGTAGAGGACAGCATACCCAGAGAAGGAACAGTGCACCTGTTCCATCTCCGATCCCGGCGTCCAATCCACCGGCGATGGGACCGAAAAGATTGAAGAATCTTCCATTCCGAAATCAAAGATAGGAATTATTTCGTACTTTTGTTTCCAATGAAACGATGCCTTGTCCTAATCCTGCTCTTTATCGCCGTCCTTCCCCTGCGGGGGCAGGATTATGATGCAGCACTGGACCGTTTCGCCGCCATCAACAACGAATGCCAGCGTCTGAAAGCCCGAATCGAAGAAGGAGAAGACCTGCAGGAAAGCACCCTGGACCGCGTCATCGCCGAACTCCGTCTGCTTCAAAAAGAATTGCAAGGCGGGTCCAAAACCATGTCATCGGCTCAGAAGGATCGATATCGTCTGATCCTGAAATGCTACCAGGAGGGGAAAATGGTCCCCGTATCCGCCTTGCATGCCGACTCTGTCCAGTCGGGCATTACGGACGGTCAGCCAAGTGCTCTTTCCCATCCCGAACCCCGCCTGGGGAGAGAAATAGCCGGTACCGATACTCATTGTTTCTTCATGGCAACTGCTTCTTGGCCACTGGAAGGAGGCTTGGCAACGGGTTTCATGCGCCCCGACCGGAAATGGGGCGGTGCATTTCTTCATGCGTCTGGGAATGCGTGGTATCCCAAGTTCTTGCTGGCAGCCACAAGTGACGGCACAAGTGGCAGTGGATTCATCTGGACAAACGGAAACACTCGTTACAGCCGATTCACGGGAACTGTCGATGCAATCTGGTTCCTCCTCCCGGGACCAGTCGGCTTGTACACGGGGGGCGGATACGGCTTTACGCGCACTTTCTGGCAGACGACCGACAATACTTGGGCCCTAATCTCCGACAAGTCCGTTTCTGGCCCAACTGCTGAATTGGGCATCATTTACTTGCACCGGCACTTGATCCTTTCCGCCGGCACAACGACAATCGCTTTCCGCACCCTCTCCTGCATGGTTGGCTTCGGCTATCGTTTTTAATGAGGTAATCACCCCATAAAGCCAAATCCTGCAAGTTGAACATCCGCATCCGCCCCCTCCATCGCCAAACTCGCCACCGAAGCCGGAAGTACCTCGGTGCAGGTAACGTCCCGAAAATATGGACGTCACCGTCAATTCGGGCGGTTTTTGCAGGTAACGTCCCCAAAACCGGGACGTCACCCGCACCCCGCACCGGAGAGGCTAATCGAGATCGATCTTCTTCAGCCGCTTGCGGTCGTACACCTTCTTGGAACGGTGCACGGCAGAACGCAGCGAGACGGGTTTCCCGTGCGCTGCGATCTCCTCCATGCGCGCCGCCCTCCGCTGCGCCAGCATGTAGTCGGCCTGCGTGATCCGCAGTTTCTTGGGGCTCTTCTTGGGTTTCATGGGCTGAAGGGACTTTGTCAAACAAAAGTACGGTTAAATTGGGGCATTTCCTACGGTGTCGTGCAGGTAACGTCCCCAAAATATGGACGTCACCGTCGATTGGGGCATTACTTGCAGGTAACATCCCCAAAATCGGGACGTCACCCACACTCCATGGGTTCCATTCACACAGAATCCATCAGTTGGGCGGCCTGTTCGTAGGTCAGACCGCAAACGCGCGCGATCTGGTTGATATGGGTGCTGAAGCGGAAGCGGATCTGGCGGATGAACTCCACCTGTTCGTTGCGAGAGAGTTCAGAAAAGGCCGGTTTGCCGAACAGACTGCGGCACAGGTCCGGAATAGCGGCCAAGATGACCTGATCACGAAATGCCGGGAGATTATCATCGGCCTCCAACCGCTTCTTAGCCTTGGAGGAATTCATCAGGAACCAATTCATCCGCTGGGGAGTCCGGAAACACGCTTCAACAGCAGCGACATCGACATAGTTCTGTGTCAGGATGTACCCATCAGCACCGACCAGCCAGTTCTCCGGAAGCGATTCAATGTCGGTATGCAAGAGACGCTTGCATGCCCGCTTGGAAAACATTCCCAACGGCCGGCCGGAGAGTTTGTGTGGATTGAAGAACAGACCTCCGGTCCCCCAGGGATATTGGCTCGGGTGGGAGCAGATGCTGGCTGCTACGCAGTTCATTTCTACATACGCAATCGCCTTTTCCGGATCTTCGTCATACAGGGAGATGGGATCGACATGCACATCGTTCCCCCGAAGGAACTCCTTGGCTCCATACTTATACCGCAAATACAAGGAGTACCGATGCTTGAAGCCTTCAATGAACGCCTCGGCATCTTTCTTCGAATCCGCCTTCACGACGAAATGCACATGGTTGGACATCAAGATGAACGAAAGAACGACAACCCGGCTTGCATGCGCCTGGATGGCGACGAAATTCATCCCCACCTTGAAATCCTCCTCATTCCGAAACCAAAGCCCCGCTTTCAGATGTTCCGTAGTAATCAGCCACAACTTCCTCATAATCCTTCATAGTCACCATTTCGTCCGGAGAACCCGGCATGGCTTTTCACAAAGATAGGCATAAGTGCACGGATTCCAAGGCCATTCGGCACATTTTGCGGAACTATTTTTCAGAGGCAACGGGCCTGCCGATAGGGGAAAATGCAGGTGACGTCCCGAAATCCGGGACGTCACCGTCAATTCAGTCGATTTTTGCAGGTAACGTCCCAAAATCCGGGACGTCACCCGCACTCTAGCCTATTTCCTCACCGTCCGCAGCCGAATCGTCTCCTCATCCACCGAGAAGCCGACTATGTCCATGGACTTCAACTGCTTCTTCAGCGAGGGGACGGCGGAGAGGTTGACGACGGCGCGGCCGGAGGAGAAGGATTCGACCAGGCCGGCGGGGAGGCGCTGCAGGATGTGCGGGGCGACGAGGTCGGCGGCGGCGTTCATGGCGGCGCCGTTGTCCAACTGGAGGACCAGGCGGTCGCCTTTCACTTCGACGACCCGGAAATCGGCCGAGAAGTCCATCTTCTGTTCGCCGAGCAGGGGGATGTCCACCTTGCCGCCGTAGGAGACGGAAATGCGGTCAGGGGCCTTGGTGGAGAGGCCGATGTCGCGGCCGCTCTTCTGCCGGATGAGGCCGGCGATGTCCTTCACGGGAACGGAGACGATGGTTTCGACCGCAGCAGGTGCCGCGTCGGGAGTCCCGCCGGAAACTGCGCCGGAAGCCCCGCCTGAAGTCTCACCAGACTCCTCGCCAGAAGCCGAAGCCCCGCCGGAGGCCTTCCCAGAAGCCTTCCCGGGCACCTCTGCCGGACGTTCCCGGACAATCGGCACCGTCCCGCCTCCAACCTCTACATACACCGTGTCACGGACGACGGGGACAGAAACAGAGGAACTGTCCACATCGACAGGAGCCGGCCCGGACGGAGCGCCCGGGCATCGGCGAAAAAGAAGGCTGGCGGCCAGGACGACGGCAAGTGCCGCAACCAGCCACCAGCCCCATTTGCGGCGGTGAGTACCCATCGTTTACTTCACGACGCTCATCACGGCGGAAGCGATGGAATTCAACTTCACGTCCACGGAATCCGCGCGGGAGGCGAGGATGCAAGGAGCCTTCACGCCCACCAGGAAACCGGCCTGGCGCACGCCCACGGCGAGTTTGGAGTTCGTCTTCCAGAAGACGTTGGCGGACTCGATGTTCGGGAAGAGGAGGCAGTCGGCGTCGCCGGCCACAGGGCTGACGAGTTTCTTGATCTGCACGGCTTCTTCGTCGATGGCGACGTCCAGGGCGAGCGGACCGTCACCGATGCAGCCCTTGATCTGGCCGCGGTCGCACATCTTGGCGAGCATGGCACCCTCGATGCAGGCGGGCATGCAGTCGAGCAT
>JAEEGK010003662.1_pt1 | contig 38136 bp, 20 predicted proteins | sample 8958771 | NCBI WGS metagenome assembly JAEEGK01 (sample SAMN16246547, study PRJNA631951) | gut metagenome | biome: gut microbiome; feature: rumen; material: SC-attached | host: Bos | place: Iran: Karaj | collected 2018-10
GTTGCAATACCGCTCAGTACCATTTGAAGGATGAGAAACAACTGGAAGCAGATTGCCCAGGCAAAGATGCCGTCGGTGCCTAAGTTGTGGAGAATAATGCTATTGATAGCATAGGTGCTGATGCCTAAAAGCAGGGTGTTGATACCCATGGGGAATCCCATCTTTACACCTTGCATGATATAATGGCTACACTGATTGATTTCCATCTGCCAATGATACGAATTATTGGCACTCTGGAAATGGCGGGAACAGAGTAGTAAAGCAGTGATGTTACCTATGATAGATGCCCAGGCGGAACCTTCAATTCCAGTTTTTAAAACAGCAATGAAAAGGATGTCGAACAACAAGTTGACAATGCTGCTGACCAACACGGCCTTCATGACTAATTGTGGATTACCATCGGTTTTAATAAAGTTCGTGATGGTCATGAAGAGGAGTGTGAAAACGGAGCCCAGCAACATGATGCGCAAATAGCGGAGCGACAGCTCATAGACGACCGGGGTGCCGTTGGTCATGAAATAGGCTACTTGAGGACTAAAGAGTAGCAACAGTGCGGAGAAGAATATACCGACAGCAATAAGGCCGATAAGCGTAGAGGTAAACACCTTATTTGTAGTCTGTGCATCGCGTTCACCAAGCGACTTGGCAACAAGCACAGATCCACCCATACCGAAGAGCATGGTCAGAAAATTGAAGAAGATGACGACAGGTAGCGTTAGGTTGACAGCAGAGATAGCTTCTGGACCAATGACCTGACTTACCACAATGGCATCAGTAGTCATGGCAATCTGAGAAGCTACAGCTGCCAAGATAGAAGCCCACATAAATTTATGAAGGGCTTTAGCAATGAGATAGCCTTTTTTCTTACGTTCTTCTTGACCTTTCATGCTCTTTCCCCATTATAACTTGAATGAGACAGTAGCCATGACAGTGCGACCCTGTGCACGAAATGGTACATAGAATGAACCACCGACAAAGTAGGACTTATCAAACACATTATCGCAATCAAGTGATAATTGGATGGCATCACGATAGGAGTATTTGAGACCCAAATCAACGATGGCGTTGCCGCTGAGATCGAAATCTTTGCTGTCTGGCAAACGACTATTGGCTTTGTTGAGGGTCTTCGTACCGAACTTAAAGCCTGCATTCAACCACACCAGATGATTTCCGATGTTTACGAGGCGCTTGCTGCAGATGAGGTTGCCAGTGAATGCAGGAATGCTGTAAATCTTGTGGTCGGTGTAGTAGTAGCCTTCAGCCTCCAGCGGGCGCAAGTAAGTCATGTTGGCATCGATACGGAAGGAGGGAATACTGAAACCCAGTTCTGCCTCGGCACCAGCTACTTTCAGACTACCCGAGTTGATGAACTTAGGCGCCTCTGGATCTGGACTCGGGTTATTGAAGACGATATCCGTTAAATGGTTGTAGAAGATGTTAACATCGTAATCGAGATGCCAGCTCTCTATCTTTCCCATGAAGTCAAGCTGGATAGCGTTCATGTATTCTGGCATGAGGTCCTCACTACCTCGGTAACCGTTAGACGTGTTATTTCGTGTATAATACGGTGCATCGACAAAGGCGCGTGAATAAGACAGTTTTGTACTGAATTTCTCATTGGGAAAGTAGATTAGAGCCACACGAGGAGAAAAAGCAGTAACATTCTTTCCATTGGCACGATTCTTATTGTCAAATCGTAGGCCTGCATTAAGAATGAGTTCTTTTGTAAAATAGTGCTTACCTTGAATAAAGGCAGAAAAACTTCTCTCGCTGCCTACGCGAATCATATTTTTTTCTTCAGGAAAAGTAACCGCCACTTTGGTATAATTCTCGCCCATAGAGTAGTCGTTGCTTGACAGCTTAAAAAACTCGAATTGTGTGCCCACCAGAATATTTCCTTTCATATTTCCAAGCTTATAGTTGGCATCAGTTTTAACCATAGCGCCAATCGTATATTCCTGAAAATCTACATATTGCATCAGACCTTTATATAATTTCATCACGGGCTTACCATCAATAATAATGACATCACCATCATTGTTATATTCAGGACCTATTATCGAGTCTGAAACTGGCATGTAATCTTGTATTTTATACCAGTCGCCATAGGCTGAAACATTGAGGTTGACTTTACCAAGTTGCTTGGTATAGCCCAATTCCAGATGTTTTTCGTTGATGGTATATCCAGGCTTTGCTCCATCCATGGTACGAAAAGCATCATAATTGTAAGTTTCTCCATGCCAGGAATATTGTGGCACCTGTTTGCCGCTTTTCAGATTGATCATGAAATTGAAATCCTTATATCTTAAGGTACAGCCAAAATCATATGATGGCTTTTCTGCATAGCGGCCAATATATGAATAGCCATCGTGCTTAGTCATAGAGTAGTCAGAATTTTTAGGGATATCAACTTCCTTGCCTTGAGACGTATAGATAGAAGCCCATGTCAGAACGTCGGCATCCAGTAGGGTGGTGCCAGCGATAAAATCGGCACGGTGTGTACCGTATGAACCATAGCCGTATTTACCTTTAACGCCATTCACCTCACGTCCTTTCTTGGTGATGATATTCACCACGGCGGTCAAAGCCACATTACCATACAAAGAAGAAGCAGGTCCGCGCAGAATCTCGATATGGTCAATCTTCTCAGTACTGATGGCATAGTCGAGCTTGCCGTTGTTGGTGGAACGCAAATTCAAACGGTGCCCGTTTTCCATCACCAGAATCTTTTCCTGGCTGGCTGTATAGACACCATGCATGGCTACGTTTGAAATGGAGTAAGCTGAGACATCGTTTAGACCAGGCACATACGTAGCAAGAATTTGTCCGATGCTTTTGTTGTTGCTGAGCTGGTCAATCATTTCACGGGTAATGACAGTGACTGGCACAGGTGCCTCATTGATACTTTCTGCCTGGCTCGAAGCCGTTGTCACGGTCGAGCTACGACCCGACTTGAGCAGGGCAATCATATCCTCGAAGCGGATGGGATCCTGTACAGACGTATAATACGGATTGATGCTCAACAGCAAGCGCGCATACTGTTCTGACTTGTCCGTGTCATCTTGAGCCAGATAACAGATGGAAACCAATCGCAGGGCGCTTTGACGGAGATTACCACTAAAATCATTGAGATTATCCTCCAGCAAATCTATAGCCTGATCAAGCTGTCCTATCTGATAGGCTTCTTCTGCCTTTTCATAGATTTGGCGTTGATTTTGCTTTTCCTGAGCTGATACCATAAGGGGTATCAACATCATGCACACTACTAATATGTTATACAAATACCTTTTCATATAGATCATGAATTATGGGGTAAGACAATATTGTCAATTTTTGCTATATAGTCGTCACAGTACCGTTCGTCAAGCATGGTTAGATGGCCTGCTGCGACAGGATAGATATTTATATGGGGGACATAAGAACTCCAAATTCTCAAATCTTCTTCTTTCTTCTGGGTCAGCTCTTGTAGATTAATATGAATGACTTTCAGATCCATGGACAGGTCTTCGGCCTTGAAATAGAGTATGTGACCCTCATAGGAAGGTAGGTCGCGGTCGTCTTTCAACGAGAGTATTTGTTGCAAATGGTGGTTCCATTCCTTGACTTCTTCGATTTCGGCTTCTTCTTCAGGAGTCAGTCTTTCTACTTTGGGTATAGGCAGTTCCTTGGCAATATTAGCGACATGGAGAGATGTGTCGAACAGACAGATCTTGGGCATCGTATTAGTCTTCTTATGCCAGCATACAGCACAACGATAGGCCAGTTCACCTCCAAAGCTATGACCAATAAACATCTCAATACTAACGTTTGAAGGCAAGAAGGCCTCCAGGTAATCGAGATAGAAATTGACCACGTCGTGGGTACTTATTTCCTCTTCGTTAAATATAGCCTCAAAGTGGTCATCATAAGGTTCAATGACAAAGACGGAATAGTGTTTGCACAGTTTGTTGATGAGCGGTTCCAACTTTTTATAATAGGTGAAACCTTGTATCAACACGATGACAGGCTTACTGATATCGTAAGTGTTCTCCCACTTGCCAATGGACTGCTCATTGATCAGTATGTCTCTGATGGAATTGCTTCTCAAAATGTCATTGACTTTGATATTAAGACCTTCACGATTTGCCAACTCGGCGAGCTTGATGGCAGAGAGTGAGGTCAAACCCAATAATGACAAATCGTCAGTGACGCCGAAATCCTCACTTTCAAGAACCTCCTTGACAATCTCATAAAGTTTCTTCTCATTCTCGTTGGCTGGAAGTATATGTTCGCCCATGTTGAGTCCACTCATCAATTCATCAGACAATAAGGCTTTTTTATCTATCTTCCCGTTTGGCGTTATGGGCATCTTATCAATCTGAATGATCATCTGTGGAATCATGTATTGGGGAAGCGAAATACTTAGGTGACGGAGGATGGCCTGAGTGTCTATAGATGCTTCGGCGCAAAAATAGCCAATCAAAGTCTTGATGTCTTTTCTCTTGAAGACAAGCACTACAGCAGCAGTCACAGAGGGGTAAGCCATCATTACTTTTTCGATTTCACCCAATTCAATTCTGAAGCCATTGATTTTTACCTGACTGTCAGTTCGTCCAAGATAGATTAATTCCCCTTCTTCGTTCCATCGGGCCATATCGCCGGTGTGATACATGGTTTCATCCTCAAGGAATGGGCATGCAGAAAAATGACTGGCAGTTTGTTCTGTCTGTCTCCAATAACCTCGTGACATCTGGCGACCTATCAGACACAGTTCGCCAGGAATACCCTGCGGGACAAGATGTCCCATATTATCGACAATCACAGACATACTATTAGGCACAGGTCGCCCGATAGGAATAACATTCACGTCTTTGTCCTGATTGACAATATGATACGAAGAACAGACGGCAAATTCCGTAGGTCCATATTCATTGATCAGCTTTACAGAAGTCTTACGCAACTGTTTCATCTTCTCACCACCCATCACCATATAACGGAGGGGAAGCTCAAAGCCGTTGATCATTTCCATTCCTAATTGAGTGCTTATCGATATACTAGTTATATGCTGTTCCCTAAAATACTGATACATGCCTTCTGGGTCGAGGCGGAGTTTTGAAGATAAGATATGAACTTCTGCACCACAGGTCAGAGGTGGGAAAAGATCAAGCAAAGAGGCATCGAAACTGAAACTGGCATGCTCAGCACACTTGTCCCCAGGCTTCAACGCTTCCATTGGTACCAACCATTTCATCAACGCACACAGCCCTTTATGTTCCATCATGACGCCTTTGGGCTTACCTGTAGACCCCGATGTGTAGATCATGTATGCCAATGCATTGGGGTGACTGTTGTTGATGGAGACTGACTCACTATTAAAGTCAATATCGTTGATGAATAGCATCCTGTCAGAGAACTTTTCGTTAAAGCTCTTATCATGAACCAAAGAACTGGTGCTTAGCAGAATTTTGGCTTGCGCATTATCCAAGATATACGACAGATGGGCTTCCGGATATTCTGGGTCTAAAGGAACATAGGCACCACCGGCTTTGAAAACGCCCAAAACGGCTACAAGGAACTCTTTACATCTTGGCAACATGATGCCAACAAAACCATCTTTGGAAATACCATGATCAACAAGGACTTTTGCCAAGATGTTCGACTGGTCGTCAAGTTCCTGATAGGTCATACTTCCCAGACTGTCAACGACAGCAATAGCCTCAGGCGAAACGGTTGCCTGTTTTTGGAACAAATCAATAAAGGTTTCCGACTGGTCGTATTCTATGGTCTCGCCTCTACTCAATTCGAGGAGTTCAGATTTCTCTTCCGGACTGATTAGTTCAACATCACAGACAGTGGCTATGACAGCCATATTTAGTAATACATTTCTGAAGGCTTGGACCATATATCGCATTCCCTGAGAATTGTAGCGCTTTCCATCATACTCCAGAGTAATACGATAACTATCAACTTCTGGCGTGATAATAATGCTGATAGGGAATTTGGCAGTATCTAAAGACAAAGGTATCCGTAACGAGTTCTCCCATAAATCATTTTTTCCAACCTCGTCTTGGTAGATGAACATCAATTCTGCATTCACCTGGTGACGTTCTACAATCTTGGTGTATGGATAGTAGTCCATACTATAGCTTTTCTGGAGTTGTCTGTGTACCTCTTTAACAAAATTGGCAGTGGATAGGCCTTGTACTAATTCTGATGTGATGACAACAGGCAGTGTTTTGACGAACATACCAATACACTGTTGAAGGCAGGCATCAGTGTCACGGCCATTGCTGATGGTCAAATACAGCGGATTCTCATCTTTAATAAGCCGTTTGACAAAAATGGCAAAAGCTGCATGCATAAAACTGTTTACTGTGATACCATTGACAGCACAGAAAGTGTCAATATTTTGACTTGGTACACTGATTTCGATCTCGGCATAGTCCACCCCGTCGGGAGTAGAATAGCTGGGAAGGGAAATGGCGTTAGCACCAGTCAGTAATCCATCGTACCACGATTCTGCTTCTTGCGTCTTTTCTATGTTCATGAGCTCTGCTTGCTCGTATAGCGCATAATCGTAGGCCTGATAGCTCTCTTTTTTTAGAGTCTCTCCTTCATAAGCTCGTTTTAAGTCATTCATGAGGACTTTTCCAGACAAGCCATCGAAGATAATATGATGAACATCAAAGAACAAATAGGTCTTGTATGGCGTCTTCAGCACTTCAAACCTGTACAGTTGGTCTCTCAACAAATGGAACGGAAGAACACGCTTCTGGAAATAGGCATCATCAGGCTCTTCGCTAAGTTCACTTACTTTTATTTCTACCTTGTCCTCATCATTACGTTGAAGGAAAACGTCACCATCAATCTCAATCAGTTTTGATTTCAAATAGGGATGAGCGTTAACAACCTGTTTTAAGGCATTCACCATACGGTCCGAATCTATTCTTTCAAAGCCATAGACGAAAGGAATGTTATACTGAGTGGTATCAGGATTCTTCTCCCATTCCAAATAAAGACCTCGCTGGTTTTCCATCAACGGGTAAGAATCACGTCGTTCAAAGACAGGCAGAGAACTATCAGAAGCCTTAGAAAGCATAGAAGCTATCGCTCTGACCGTGGGGAGTTTCATGATTTCTGTCATCTTAACATAGGCTCCGAAATGGCGTTGGAGAAGTGTACTCAAACGCATGGCTGCCAACGATGAAAGTCCCCAATGCAGTAAGTTGTCGGTGATACCTATCTGAGTGGTTTTGAGCATTTTGGCAATAAGTTCAATAACCTGCTTCTCCATCTCTGTTTCAGGAGCCACATGCGTCTCACTCGTTACCGTTGGAACAGGAAGTGCATTGCGGTTAATCTTGCCATTGGGGGTTATCGGCATGCTGTCCAGTTGCATCATAACCGTTGGAATCATGAAAGCAACCAACCTTTCTGACAGGAAAGATTTTAATTGATCAGTATCAATGGTAATACCTGCTTCTTTGGGCACATAATACAGACACAGATTTTCAACATCACCTACCTTCATCACATGTGCGACAGCCTGGCTGATAAGAGGATGTTGTAGAGCCCGCAACTCTATTTCTTCGAGTTCAATACGCAAACCACGAAGCTTGACCTGATTGTCCATACGTCCCACGTATTCCAGATCTCCAGAATTCGTCCATCTGACAAGATCGCCTGTCTTATAGCATCTCTGGTCTCCGAACATGGTGAATTTGCCTTTGTCTTTATCAGCGGGATGCAGATAGCCTCGAGCCACCCCTTCTCCTAGGACTATGAGCTCACCAACGGCACCTTGGGGTACGGGCTGAAGGTCAGGATTTACTACATATAGCTGATAGTTAGGCAAGGGACGACCGATAAGTGGACGTTGATAGTCGCCTTCCAGACGGTAATAGGATGTAAACACTGTACACTCCGTTGGGCCGTAACCGTTGTATATGATATATGACGATGGGGCTGTCATTGGCTTGAGCTTCTCACCGCCAAATGCCAATACTCGCAGCGAATGGTTTTCAATAGTCGTAGCAAACAAATATCCAACCTGTGTAGTCATGAAAGCCACCGAAATGCCTTTCTCTTCCATATAATTGTTGAGTAGAGGAAGGTCAAGTCTCATGTCACTTGGGATGACATAAATACAGGAACCAGCTGTTAAAGCGGGAAATATGTCCATCATGTGGGCATCAAAGCTAAAGTTGGCATATGCCATCACTCGGTCATCAGTTCTAAGGCCGAACTCTTCGGAAAACCAGTGACAGAAATTAACCGTGCTGTGATGTTCAAGAACCACGCCCTTAGGAACCCCTGTTGAACCAGATGTATAGAGAACAACATAGTGGTGGTCGGGTTGGGGACCAACCAAAGTTATTGTTGTCTCTGGGAGATTATTCAGTTGCTCATATGTCCATACCTCGCCGTGGAAATCAGGCATAGCTTTATTTACCCGATTACCCTCTGAAAGGATGAGCCTGACATCAGCATTCTCACACATATATTGCAGGCGGTCTGCAGGAAATTGGTAGTCAAGTGGCATATAGGCTGCTCCCGTTTTCATGATAGCCAACGGATAAATAACCATCAGATCGGAGCGGTCAATCATCACACCAACCGTTTCTTCTGGTTTCACTTGATAATGGTCGGCTAGATAGGCTGCCAGATGATCGGTAATAGAATCCAGCTCTTTGTAGGAATAACATTTATCCTTGAAAACCAATGCTGGTAAATCTGGTTGTTCTTTTGCCTTCTTACAGAAAAGACTAACCAGTGTTTCGCTTTTGTCAAAGACCAACTTCTTCCCAGCTCCCAGTTTTTTTAGCTGCTTATATTCATCAGCAGTCAACAAAGGTAAGTCAATCAGACGGATTGTTTCATTGTCAACGGCTATCAGTTGACGGATAATTTGCTCATAACAATGGGCAAATTGGCTAATGAAAGACTTGGAATATTTGTTTTCCTGATATTGTATTTTTAAATGTAATTGTCTTGCCTCTGGAATAAGATCCATAACAAGGCACTGGCCAGTAGCGTTCTTTGTGAGTGATTGTGGATAGAAAACGTGCCCATTAATAGTCAGCGCTGTCTGAATTCCTCCCTGATAAGCAAAAAGCACCTCGCTGTTAATACAATTGTTAAGAGCACATAGTTCAGCAAAAGAGAACAGGTCGTGATTCATACTGCCAAGAAGCTCCTCCTTTGTCTGTTGCAGCCATTCTCTGATGGTCAAGTTTTCATTCCACGAGACGTGTACAGCGAGGGTCTTCACCATCATTGCTATAGTCTGTTGCGTCTTAAGACTTTTTCTGCCGTTATAAACGGTAGCAAAAAGCGTCTCACGATTATGTGTAAATGTGCCAAGCAGATAGCCGAACGCTGCAGTGGTAAGCACCTGAGCGGTTATGCCTAATCTGCGGCAGGATTGTTCAAGCGCTTCATGGTCGATAGAAATCAAATGGGTATATTCGCCAATCGATACTTGTTCAGAGTTATTGTCAGGGATTGGTAATGATGTGATGTCAAGGACGCCAAACTCCGTTTTATTCCATTCAGCGGCTAAGCTATAGTTCTCAGTAAGTCGTATGGCTTCTTCTTCCTGAGCCACTTCAAACCCGCTCCATGTCTCTTTCTGCAGTAGATTTGCTTTATAAGCAGAACTAATATCATGAAGCAATATCTGCATCGATGTACCGTCAAAGATGATATGATGAAAATCTATGAATAGATAAACGCTGCCACTTGTCTTCAGGATTCGAATACGGAATAGCTGATCGCTGAGCAGAAGAAAAGGTTGTTCAAGTTGAGGCTTCAACTCCATAAATTCAGTCTCGCTCAAACTCTCTACCGGCTGATGATAAGGCTCTTCGTCGTTACGGCATTGACGTGGATGCCCTTCTTCGTCAACAAACAATCGGGTCTTGATGTAGGGATGTGCTTCGACAACAGCCTCACAGGCACGTGCCAATCGATTTGTATCAATATCGTCAGTAAGTTTAAATAACATGGCATTGTTATAGAGTGTCTTTCCCTGATGTGGCATACACTCTACATAAATGCCTAACTGGGTCTGGCTAAGTGGATAGTCCTTATGCTTTGCAAAAATGATGGGTTCAGTGTGTGCGCAAGCTTCAGCTATTTTTTGGGGAGTGCGATTTGCATATATCATTTGAGAAGAAAGCGCTAAGTCTGGACAAAGCGTCTGGACTTCCATCACTCTGATACTGTCACCGCCAAGTTCAAAGAAATCATCGTCAATACCAACACGGTCAACCGATAGTGACTTTTCAAATGCTTTGCAAAGTTGGCATTCTATTTGATTTGTAGGTTCTGCGTAAGGTGGTCGAACGAAACCTTCTGCTTGAACGGTAGGGGCAAGCAGCGACTTCCGGTCTGTCTTTCCACTTGGAAGAAGAGGGAAACTATCCATCCTCACAAAATAGGCAGGAACCATATATGCCGGCAGCTTGGAGTGTAAATACTCACGGATAGTATCTTCCAATATGTTTCCACTGGCGATATAATAGGCACATAAGTATTGTCGGTTCTTATTGGTAAAGCCCTTAACGATCGCATTCTTTACACCATCAACCTGCTTGATGACCGCCTCTATTTCGCCAGGCTCAACGCGCTGACCATTGATCTTTACCATCCAGTCTTTACGATTGACATAGATGATATTACCGTCTGGTTGTTGACAAACGATATCTCCTGTATGTAACCATCCACCACGATAGAGACTTTCTGTAAGCTCTGGCTCTTTATAATAGCCAGGGGTAAATGGCCCCCGAACGCACAACTCACCTTCTTCCCCTGGTGCGACAGGCTTCTCCTCTGTATCCAAAATGCAGAACTCTACATCTGCGTCTGGCTTACCGATAGGCGTATTATCGTATTCTTTATCTACAAAAAATGAAAAAATAGCGCCACCTGTTTCTGTCTGGCCGTAGCGGTTATAAATCTTAAATTCTGAAGAGGCTATTCCTGAGAGTCGTTCAGCAGCTGCTATGACAACTTTCAGATGAGATGACTTGTTGTGAAAGTAGCCAAGGGCTGAGGGCGGAATGAAAACAAACTCTATTTGGTGTTTGGCCAAATATGTCTCAAACTTACGAATATCCCTGGTGGTCTCCGATGGAATGATATTGGCTATTCCACCTTTGATAATAATTGTATATAATTGCTTACAGGCAACAAAATACATAGGAGCCGTGATACCCGCGACGGTTATTTTATTCTCATCGAAGATGAATTCATCTGCCGGTGGAATTCTAAAGGTTGCAAAGGTATCCATCACTCCTTTAGGAGTTCCTGTACTTCCTGATGTATAGAACAGCGCATTAATATCTTCTTCTTCCGGGAGCACATAGTGCTCTGTCGGTTCTGCCTTCATCATCTCCTGAATAACCTCGTCATTAATCAATAAGGGTGATTCGCAATGATGCATGATAGAATCAATACGGTCTTTGGGATATTTATCGCCCATGGGGACGATAGCATGACCTGCTAACCAGATACCGATTTCTGCTGCCACATACTCTATGGAAGTCGGCAGACTGATACCTATGAATGAGTGAGGGGGATAATTTTTCTGCTGTAAGTAACCTGCCACTCTGCAAGCCATTGTGAAGAGCTCTTTATATGTGGTCTGTCGCTGGCCATTTTGGTCAACGACAGCAATCTTGTCTTCATTTGTCTTCAATGAATCCAATAGCCTGAGTATGAACTTTGCTGTGTTTTGTTGTGGCATGTATTATTTAGTAATGGGAATAGTGAATGTGAAACTGGCACCCTGGCCTTCCTCTGATTCGAATGTGATCTTGCCATGATGCTTGTTCTCAATGATGTCGCGCACAATATTCATTCCTAGGCCGGTTCCTTCGCCTATGGGCTTCGTGGTGAAGAAATTTTCAAAGAGCTTCTGTTTTACTTCATCGCTCATTCCGACTCCATTGTCTGTCATCTTGATGATGCAGTTGTTGTCCTGTCTGCTGACACCAATGCTCACCTCAGGCTTGTAATCCTCAGGTGCACTCTGCGATTTCTTCCACACAGAATAAAGCGCATTGTTCGTGATGTTGAGAATAGCACGACTCAGATCCTGTGGGATGACCATCATCTGGGGAAGCCCTTCCTCGTATTGTTCATGGATGCTGACATTGAAGCCTTTGTGATTGGCACGCATGGCATGATAACTTAGCCAGATATATTCTTTCGCTAACTTGCAGACATCTGTTGGGAGATACTCGTTTTCTTTGCCGCGTGATACAAGAAGGATTCCACGGATAATACTGATAGCCCGTTCGCCATGCTCGACAATTTTTCCCATATTCTCCTTGAGATCTGCTACGATATCCTCTATATCTTCACGATCTTCTTCTGGAATCTTGTCTTCGTTGTCTTCCACAATCTCCGTGAGGTCTTTCAGCAGTTTGTCTGACATCTTGCTGAAATTAATCACGAAGTTCAGCGGATTCTGGATCTCGTGGGCAATGCCGGCACTGAGGATTCCCAGGGAAGCCAACTTCTCTTGCTTCTGCAGTTGTTCTTTGAGGTTCTTGATTTCTTGTTCCATAGCTTATTGGGTTATAACGGGCAATGTAATCGTAAACTGAGTATATTCATCTTTGACCGATTCAACGGAGATGTTACCGCCATAGTTCTGTATGACGTCGTGACTCAGATAGAGTCCGATACCAGAGGCTTCTCCTGTGGTCTTTGTGGTGAAGAAGGGGTCGAAGATCTTATCGATGATTTTCTCTTCAATACCGATACCGTTGTCTCGGATCACGATGCTGACCATGCCGTCGGCTAGCGTCGCATTCAGTGATAAGACGGCATCATAGGACTTACGCTGCGCCTTCTTTACGATGGCATAGAAGGCATTTCCGATGATGCTCATAAAGGTCTTACTCAACTGTTCGGCATTTCCACGCACCATCAGTCCCGACTCAGGATAGTTGAATTGCGTAGCAATATGATATTTGGCAATCTCTTCCGCATAGTATTTGCTGACCATCTCCTCGTCTTGTTTGAGTACGGTAGTAAGATCCATCTCTACAATGCCGCCGGTCCTGTCTTTCAGCATTTCCTCCATCGCTTTCAGCGTACGGGTGGTGTTTTGACCGTGCTCGCCAACTTTCTGCAGATTGCCTTCCAGCATGCCCAACACATCTTTTGTGTCTTCATAATTCTCTTCATCCATGTTGTCTTTCTCGTCATCGATATTGGCCTCAATGTCTTTCACGAGTCCTTCAGACAGCTTCGAGAAATTATTGATATAGTTGAGCGGGTTGAGAATACGGTCGATCAGGCCTTGTGTCAATTTACCGACAGTGGCCATCTTCTCTTGACGGATCAGCTTGTTCTGGGCGCTATGCAGGTCGTCAAGAGCTTTCTCCAGACTCTCAGACTTCTCTTGAATCTCGTCCTTCTGTTTGACGACCTCTGCCGTACGCTCCTGTACCACCTTCTCCAGTTGCTGCTTGTCTTTCTCCAGCTGACGCAGTCTCAGTTGAACCAATCCATAGATGCAAGCGCCGAAAAGCAGGATATACAAGCAGATCATATACCACTTCAGATAGAAGGGATAGGAGATAGCGAAATTGAACGATACGATTTCCGTCTCATGACCGAAGCCGTCGCGGCCTTGGATTCTTAAGGTGTATTGTCCATATGGCAGATTGGTGAAATCCACATCCTGATTATCCGACCAAGCACTCCATTTACCGTCATTTAATTGGTAGCGATAAAGATTTTCACCGATTAGCGGCACATAGTCGAGTGAATAGGTGAAGATAATAGAGTTCTCATTACTCTTTAAGAGTAGCTCTGAGGCAGGCATATCCCCATAACCGCCCCAGATCACACTGTCGTTTCGCAGTTTGATGGAGCGTATCAGAAGATTGGGCTGCGTGTTAAGAGCAGGATCGTTCACCTCTGTATTGATAATGGTAAATCCCGCGTCGTTACCAAACCAGATTTCGTGGCCTTGAACGAACATGGCGCGTATCGTGACTTTGTCAATAGGCTTGAGCAAGTGGTTCATGTCTTCCTCTTTCTTGTCATCTTTCCATCTGTAAACGGATTTGCCTTCGTTGTTGGTCAGCCATGTGATGCCAGTATCATCCATATAAGAGAAAAGAGGGTAGGGGAATGGCTTTTCTGCCTCAGCATCCACCACCACGAAGGCATTCTTGGTAGGCACAACCGTGGCGGCAGAGGTAGCCTTGGACTGGTAAGGCTGGAATCCTTTCTGCTCGTTCTGCTTGCACCATACCTCACCATAGATGTTTTGAAGCCAGATATAGCCTTTCTGATCTTTCATGATCTTTGTAACTTTCTCCAGCTTACAAACCATGTTCCTGGCATTCGTAGCTTTGTTGATGGCATACACACCGTCGATTTCACCACTCAGTATCTCTGTACCAAGGTCGAGGAAAGCATTCGATGCCATAGACGACAATTGCCTGATGGCACCGTTGGCGGAAATACAATAGATACCGTTGGATGTGGCTGCCATCAGTCCTTGATTTGTAACTGTCAGTTGCCAGCAGCCATGGTTGCCGAGCCCTACATTCACAAACCGTCTTCCTTCCTGACGGAACATACCGTCAATGGTACCGACATACTTTTTCCTGTTAAACTCGGCGATGGATAATACCTCTTCCGACAGTCCTTCGTTACGTGTGAAACAAGAGAAAGCCGATGGTATAGCTATTGAGAAGATGCCATTCTCGGTGGATCCCCAGAGTTTTCCGTGACCGTCGTAAGCGATATATACCACATTGTTTGTGCAGAGTCCGTTAGCTTCCGTAATTGTATAGAGTTCCTTGTCATTGGCATCGGTAATCACAAGACCTCGACCGCGTCTGACAACGGCATTCAGTCCATTACCAATCGGCTCTTTCTGAGTAATATCCGACAGGACTTCCGCTTTGTTGTTCTCGAGCAACTCGTTGATGTCAACAATGTCAGATAGTCCAATGCCCAACCGCTCCTTACTGACCTGCCTCTTAACATGATACTGATTGTCTTTTACTTCATAGATGTTTCCGTCGTTGACGAAGAAGTTCAGTGAACCGTCTTTCTCTTCCCATATCTCCTGCACCTCTCCTCGGAATCCACCCTGTTTTCCAATAGACTGGAGATACAACTCGCCATTATCCTTCGTCTGTATCTTACCAAAATAGTTATAGCCACCCGTCCAGATGTCTTTGTTCTTATCCTTATAGAGCACGGTGACGCGGGTGATGCCAGGTGTGTGGATGGTGCGCCATTCCACATTATTATAATACAATAATCCTTCAAAATTGGCTATAAATACGCTTCCGTCGTCTGTGGTGACCACATCGAAGTTACGGTTATGGGCATAATAGTCATCCGGCGTGTAGTTCTTGATGAAAGGTATGCCTTGGGCTGCAGCAACGCAAGTCCACAACAGCATCATGCCATAGAGTATTGCTCGTTTCATTGCTTAGCCTCCTTTCCTTTTTTTGAAAGGAACGACTCATACGGTATCTTCTCACCAATATAATAATTCCATTCGGTCTGTGTGAAGTCACGCTTCAGTTTGTGCTTGATTCTATCCACCATCAAAGGTATGGAGATCAGAACCTCTGACAGATTTCCTTTCTGATCACTCAACCAGAGATAGTTCTTTGAGCGGTCGAAGTTGAAATAGAGTATCCAGTTGCTGCTGGAAAATAGAGTGATGGGCTCAACCTTGTCACTGTTGGTAATCCAGAGGTTGATGGTACCGTCGTAGCTTGAGGAGAAGAGACGGTTCTCATGTATCCTAATCTTGGATACGCGTGAACGGTGCCCTACCAGTTTGCGGATGTTCCCTTTCTGGTCGAAAAGATAGATGGTTCCGTCCTTCATTCCATAAGCCTGTAAACTGGAGTCGTTAGAGGCGACATATGCTGTAACCTGACCTGTGACGGGAACTTTCCGAGTCTCAATATCTTTCAGGTCCTTGACGATATGCATGCGCCCTTTGTCATCGAAGAGTACTAACAACTGATTAATGCGTGCCGCCATGACCAATTTGAAATCCATGTTCTTTGTGCCCACAATAGTATTGGTGGCCAGGTCAAGTTTTGCTATATTATACTCACCAATCACAAACATGGTTTTCCTGTCTTTACACAAATGTAAATTAAAAGGCCTGACCAGAGGCATCTCAAGAATCTTAACGTCTTTACCGCTTTTGACATACAAACTACCATTGCGGCTAATGGCGTAGATAGTGTTGGTGTTGGGAACGATAGTGACGTCGCGGAAGTCGAAGTTCTTGTCCTTGAAGAGTGTGGTCGTCTTCAATTGATTACCGTTGACCTCATGACTGAATATCTCACCATAGCTGCTGACAGATACGAGTTGATTATCGCTCTGTGACATAAATTCAAGGTTATAAACAGCGTCGCTATGACGGCTCCAGTCAACCATGCTTTGACTGGACTGAGAGAGTGCCTGATAGATTTCGGGATAATACAAATCACCATGATACCTGTCTGTATACACATAGGAAGCGTAGCTCAGCAGATCACCAATTTCCTGATTCCCTGCTCTGAACTGCGTGATTGCTAAGGCACCGAGCGAACGCCCCAGTGCCAGGTAGCTGAGCGCTTCTGCCGTGCGTCTGTTCGCTTCCGCTTCCAGACGCTGCTGCTCAGCCATGTCATAGGCGTCAAGTGCCTTTCTCTCAGAAGCCAAGGCATTGTTCTGGGCAATGATCGCATTCTGTCGTTCTTCCTCAGAACGTTGTCGCATCTCGTTGGCCACTTGCGTTTGTTCTTCTGCCTCTTCGCGCTGTTCGTCAGAGATTTTCTTCTGTTCGTAGGCGATCTCCTCCATTTGTTTGCTGACGCTGTACAACACGGCAGACTGTTTGTCACGTCGTTGTAGTTCAGACAATTTGGCCTTCAGCTCGTCAATCTCCTTGTCAGACGAATTCCAGCCCCTGAATCCTACGACTGTAGTACCAGCCAAGATGAGTGCTGCGACACTGGCTATGATGAATTTCTTATTCACGTCGTCTTACTCCAACTTGGTCCTATTTTCTCTTGAGTGCAAATAGGGTGATGTCGTCACTCTGCTCAGCCTCGCCGGCGAAGGCTTTCACGTCTTCCTTCACCTTGTCGATGATCTCCTGACAGCTGAGATTGCTGCACTGGGCGAGCTGTTTCTCCAGTCTGCCCTCGCCGTATTCCTTATCTTCGGTGTTTATCGCTTCCGTCACGCCGTCAGTATAAAGCAGCAGCGTGTCGCCCGGCTCCAGCTGGAGGGACTCTTGGCTGTACTGGAAATCGTCGAAGGCGCCTGCCACGATGTCCTTCGACAGGGGCAGCATCTCCACGCTCCCGTCGGCCCTCACCAGATAAGGCGGGTTGTGGCCGGCGTTGGCATAGGTCACCTCACCGGTGCGGATGTTGTAGATGCCGTAGAACATGGTGACAAACATATTGTTCACCGCCTCCTGTGAGAGCAGGGCGTTGCTGTAGGTCATGCACTCCGCCGGACTGACGGCCCTGATGCCTGTGGCACGGAGGAGTGTGCGGGCCACGGCCATGAAGATGGCTGCCGGCACGCCCTTGCCGCTGACGTCGGCAATGGTGAATCCGATGCTGTCGCTGTCGATGCGGAAGAAGTCGTAGAAGTCGCCTCCCACGTCCTTGGCAGCGTTCATCGAGGCGGCGATGTCCATCGAGGCCGTTTCCTCGGGGAACGGTGGGAAGATGCGGGGCAGAATGGCCTGCTGGATCTCACGGGCCACAGCCAGGTCGCCCTTGATGCTCGTCAGTTCTTTGTGCTCCTTCTGCATCGTCTTGATGTACTGGATCTGCTCGATGGCCTTCTCGATGGTCACGCTGAGGTCGTCGAGGTCGATGGGCTTCGTGGCGAAGTCGAAAGCACCGTTGTTCATTGCCTGGCGGATGTTGCCCATGTCGCCGTAGGCCGACACCATGATGCACTTCAGGGCGGGGTTCTGCATCTCGTTGATCTTCGTCAGCAGTGTCAGACCGTCCATTTCGGGCATGTTGATGTCACTCAGGATGATGTCGAAGTCTTTTTCCTTCAGCAGCATCATGAGAGCCTCCAGACCGTTGTGGGCAAAATGGAAGTCATATTCGCCCTTTCTGATTTTCCTTCTGAAATATTGTGTCAACAGCAACTCGAGATCGTTCTCGTCATCGACACTGAGTATTTTTACCGGCATAGTGAAAATTATAATTTACTGATTTACTATTACGATTAATTAAATATGAGTGCAAAATTACAAAAAAATATCTACTAATGACATAAAGCGTGCGAAATTTATGTTTTTTTAGTGTCCTTTGTGCCCTTTGTGTACAAAAAAGCACTATCTTTGCACCCGAATCGGATAAAATCGTAAATCGTAAATCCGTAAATCGTAAATGACTTTGCATGTCTTTAACCCCGAACACGACCTTGCGCTGGCTTCCGGCCTGAGCAATTTCACCGCCCCTCATGCCGGTCGTCGGCTGAGGGCAGACCTTGGCTATCTGCCGGCTCTCTGGGCCGGCGTAAACGACTGTGTGTTGGTGGAGCATGTGGAGCAGGCCCGTCGGGTTTACGGTCGCCTGCGGGCGAGGGTAGGTGGGTCGCCCTGCCGGTTTGTCGACAAGTCACAGTTACGTAACCTTCCTATCGACCGCGTGGAGCCCTGGGGGTGGGATCTGGCCTTGCGTGCAGCCCTTATCCGTTATGGTGTCAGTCCAGAGACCTGTTCTAGCGAGGCGGAGATTACCGGCGTCCGTAAGTACTCCCACCGCCGTTATGCCGCAGAGGTGCTGCGGTTGTTGGACTGGAATCCTCCTGCCGAAGTTTCTTCCGTCGAGGCGGTGGAGCAATGCCTGTCCGCTTCTCCGCGTTTGGTGGTCAAGGCGCCTTGGAGCAGTAGTGGCCGAGGAGTGCGTTTCATTGGCGGCGAACTCTCAGACTACCAACGTGGTTGGCTCCGTAACATCATCGCTCAACAGGGATCTGTGATGGTCGAACCTTTTTATCCGAAAGTCAAGGATTTCGGCATGGAGTTTGAGGCACTTCCTGACGGCCAAATCCGATATTTGGGACTCTCTCTCTTCGATACTCGCAATGGGGCATATACTGGCAATGTCATTGCGCTCGAAGAGGATAAAGTCGAAATGATAAGTCATTATATACCAATCAGTTCAATATATTTCATTCGTGAGAAGGTGATGGATGCCTTGAGCCGTGTCATCGCCCGTCATTATGTCGGTCCTTTCGGTGTCGATATGATGGTTCTGTCCATACCTGACAATCAAGGATTTTTGATTCATCCTTGTGTTGAAATCAACCTACGTCGCACGATGGGGCACGTAGCTATAGAAATGGCCAAAGCTTCTTCATATGCATTGGCCACTTCCTCTCATTTTCCCCTGCCTCGGGTGATGCAAATCACCCTTTCCGACAAGTATCGGATTCATATCCTCAGACTGCACTAATCTCGTATTTTCAGAAGGCTTGAAGGTACGGGTTGTAACGGAGTTCGTAGTCGATGGTCGACTGCGGACCGTGACCCGGCAGGATGATGGTATCGGAGGGCAGTTTCGCCAGTATGTTGGTAAGGCTGCTCATTAAGTCTGTATAGCTGCCACCCTCGAAGTCAGTACGGCCGACGCTCATTCGGAACAGTGTGTCTCCGGTGAAGGCGGTATGCTCCTCAGTACAGTAGAAGACGACGCTGCCGGGGGAGTGACCGGGAGTTTTCAGCACCTGTAGGCTGTGGTGGCCGAAGCGGATGACCTCGTCAGTGGCAAAGAAGCGGCCTACGGCAGGGTATTCGCGACGGAGCGGGGCACCGATGATGCTCTGGAAATTATGAGGAATGTCGCTGATGATGAACTCGTCTTCCTTTGCGGCCTCCACTTGCAGGCCATAGGTCTGGTAGATAGTGTCGATGCCGAGGTTATGGTCCCAATGGCCGTGTGTAGCGAGGAGATGAACGGGTTTCAGTCCCTGACTGCTGATATAGTCAGTGATAGCCTTACGCTCGTCGTCGTAGTAGGCGCCGCAGTCGATGATGACACATTCGTTGGTTTCATCGCTGACCACGTAAGTGTTCTCCTGAAGCAAATTAAAAGCGAAAGTCTTTATTGTAATCATGATGATGAATGGATTTACAGATTAACGTTTAACGTTATAACGGTTTAACGACTTAACGATTTAATGACTTGACCGGTAAATATATGACATATTTGCCTTTATACCAGTCTTCTGCGAAGAAGGTGCTGATGTCGGTGGTTTCGACGATGTTGCGGAAGGGCTGTGTCTCGGCCTGCAAGTCGCCGCCTTTAAGACAGATGATGCCGTTGGGCAGGGCGTTGAGTTGGGGCTTGGCAATGTTCTTACGGACGATCTTCACGAGGTCGGGCAGGGGCATCACGGCACGGCTGACGACGAAATGGTACTGTCCCTTCTCGTCCTCTCCCCGCAGGTGCTCAGGATGGCAGTTGGTGAGGCCGATGGCCTGACTAACCTCCTGGGCCACACGAATCTTCTTGCCTGTGCCGTCGATGAGCTTGAACTCACAGTCGGGGAAGAGGATGCCCAACGGGATGCCGGGGAATCCGCCGCCGGTGCCGAAGTCGAGGATGCGCGTGCCTGGACGGAAACGAATAGCCTTGGCGATGGCCAGTGAGTGGAGCACATGATGCTCGTAGAGTTGGTCGATGTCCTTGCGGGAGATGACGTTGATCTTCGCGTTCCAGTCGTGGTAGAGGGCATCGAGGGCCTCGAACTGCTCTCGCTGCCGTTCCGTTAACTCAGGGAAGTATTTTAAGATTTTATCCATTGAACATTAGGGATTGAACATTAGTGTTCGAACGAAGAGCGGAGTATTTTGTCCATAGCCACGTAGGGGATGGTCAACTCGGTGCTGCCGATGGTGTAGGGGGCAATCTCGTCGGGGTTGTAGACGAAGGTGATGGCATCGCTGCCGAGAATGAAGTTCTCGGGCACGTAGATGTCCGAATGGTTCAGGTAGCCATTGTCGTGGAGCGCCTTCATCGTGGTGAAGCCAGTCCTCTCCTGGAGGGCTTTCAGAAGAAGGGGTTTCAGTTGTATCTCAAAACCGTCGACGAAGATATCCTTTGTGGTCAGCTGTCTGCCGGTCTCGGTGTCGAAGTTCATGATGACCTGCTGGTTGACGGCATGGTCGCCGCCTTCTCGGTAATTGATGTCGGCCAGATAGACCAGTGTTCCCTTGCTGCCAGCCTGTGTGTGGCTGTTGATGATATAGTGGTAGTGGTACCACGCTTGCTTATGGGGGGCGTCATTGTCTTGGTCGTAGAGCGGCTGCAGCATCTTGATGTAGTTGTTGGTATAATCCGTAGCAAAAGCCTCGGCAGACTGCTGCATGTCGTCATCGTTATGGCCCACCAGGCGTTCTGCAACGGTGGCGTTGATGATCTCGCCGGCTCTCCCGCTCTTGGCGGTGGCTTGTTCAAGGCGGATGTTCACGCTGCACATCGGCGAGAGGCTGTCGGTGGTGATGGCAACGGACTTGTTGACCGTGACAGTCTCAAAAGTGATCGTCTCAACTTCCTGACTGCAGGCACAGAGCAGCAGGACAAAAACAGAGGTGTAGAACAGTCGCATATACATAAATCATTAAATCAAGTGCAAAAATACACTTAATTTTGGAAAAGAGCAAATTTCTCGCAGAAAATCAGTAATTTTGCACCCAAATTTGAAAGTTGATGAGACAAAATAAGTTTAAGGCAGCCCTTTTTGACCTCGACGGCGTGGTGTTCGACACCGAGCCGCAATATACCGTATTCTGGGGTGGCATCTGCCGTCAGTATCATCCGGAGCATCCAGGACTGGAGCACGAGATCAAAGGCCAGACGCTGACTCAGATCTATGACCGTTGGTTCTCGGGGCCGTTGCTGGCGGAGCAGGAAAGCATCACCAGCCGGCTTAACGACTACGAGCAGCAGATGAGTTACGAATATATCGCAGGCTTCGAGGCCCTCATCGCCACCCTCCGTCACCATGGTGTCAGGACAGCGGTGGTAACCAGTTCGAACATTCCCAAGATGGAGAGCGTCTATCGTCATCAGCCTGGGTTCACAGCCCTCTTCGATGCCATCCTGACATCAGAGGATTTCGACCGCAGCAAACCTGATCCAGACTGCTATCAGAAGGCTGCGCAACGGCTTGGTGCTGAGAGTGTTGAGTGTGTTGTGTTCGAGGATAGTTTTAACGGCCTTTGTGCCGGTCGTGCGGCAGGAATGGCGGTGGTCGGACTGGCTACGACGAATGCTGAGGAAGCCATCCGGCCGCTGTCGGATATTCAGTTGAAAGACTACGAAGGTCTGACGCTCGAGCGTCTGGAGGCACTGTTGTCTTCGCCGGAGGTGTCATATAAATAATCAGTTATGAACGCTCAGAATACCTCTGTACATATCCGTCTGTGGCAGTATGAGTTCTGGTTGCTGGCCATCTCAGAGTTCCTGCTGTCGATGTCGGTCTATATGCTCCTGCCGACGATGCCCCTGTGGCTGGCTGGCGACCAGAATCTGAATGGGGTGGAGGCTGGTCTCGTGATGGGAGCCTTCGGGGCAGGATTGTTTGCCCTGGGTGCCATCGTGAGTTTCCTGATAGAACATTATCGCCGTAACATCGTGTGTGTCGTGGCCATCGCGTCGGTAGCAGCCTTGTTGGCATTATTGTATTACCTCGACAGCCTGCGCTATCAGTTCGTGGAATTCCCAGTCTTGCTTCTGTTGCGGTTTGCGATGGGAGCGGCCTTTGGCGTGTCGCAGATGGTGCTTTGCAGCACGCTGATCATCGATACCTGTGAGAGTTTCCAGCGCACGGAGGCGAATTTCGCCACGGGCTGGTTCGGGCGCATCGCCCTGGCTCTGGGACCTTTGGCGGGTCTGCTGTTGCTGAGATATACCGACCACTCGATCGTCTTCCTCGCTGCGACGGGCTGTGCGGTGGCCAGTCTGGTCTTGGTCTTGATGGTGAACTTCCCCTTCCGCATCCCGGAAGACGATGTGTCGTTCTTTTGTCTCGACCGCTTCTTCCTGCCTCACGGCACCGTACTGTTTATAAACCTGCTGCTGGTCACGGTGGCTTTCGGCATGTTGCTGTCGTTGCAGTTGTCAGTACGCTTCTATGGGATGATGATGTGTGGTTTCCTGGGGGCCCTGTTATGCTGGCGGTTCGTGTTCCGCGATGCGGAGTTGAAGAGTGAGGTGGTCACAGGACTGATCCTCCTCGGGGCTGCGCTGATGATGCTGCTCACCCGCAGCACACTGCCGATCGTCAGTTATGCCGCACCGATGTTCTTCGGACTGGGTATGGGACTGATAGGCTCCCGTTTCCTGCTGTTCTTCATCAAACTGAGCCGACATTGTCAGCGCGGCACGTCGCAGAGCACGTTTATGCTCGGGTGGGAGAGTGGCATCGCCATCGGTCTCGGACTGGGTCTCGGTTGTTTCGAGGGCGCACCTCAACAGTTGATGTTTACGTCACTTTTCCTAATGGTTCTGGCCCTGGCCGCCTATCAGTTCTCCCACAGCTGGTTTATGAAAAATAAAAACCGATAGGCGACCGCCTATCGGTTTTGTTTTTATCCGTTCATCGACATGAGGAACTCCTCGTTGTCGCGTGTGGTGACGAGCCGGTCGCGGATGGCATTCATGGCCTCCACAGGATTCATCTCGGCAATGAACTTCCTCATGATCCACATTCGGTTGAGCGTCGTCTCGTCATGCAGCAGATCGTCGCGGCGTGTCGACGAGAGCACCAGGTCGATGGCCGGGAAGATACGCTTGTTCGAGAGCGAACGGTTGAGCTGGATCTCAGAGTTACCCGTACCCTTGAACTCCTCGAAGATCACCTCGTCCATCTTTGAACCGGTATCCACGAGTGCGGTGGCGATGATGGTCAGCGAACCGCCTCCCTCGATGTTACGGGCGGCACCGAAGAAACGCTTAGGTTTCTGAAGGGCGTTGGAGTCGACACCACCGGTAAGCACCTTACCGCTGGCAGGCGACACGGTGTTGTAGGCACGTGCCAGACGGGTGATGGAGTCGAGGAAGATGACCACGTCGTGACCACACTCCACCATGCGCTTGGCTTTCTCAAGCACGATGCCGGCGATCTTCACATGACGGTCGGCGGGTTCGTCGAAGGTTGAGGCGATGACCTCGGCATTGACGGTGCGGGCCATATCAGTAACCTCCTCAGGACGCTCGTCGATGAGCAGCATCATGATATAGGCCTCGGGGTGGTTGGCGGCGATGGCATTGGCGATATCCTTCATCAGCACGGTCTTACCGGTCTTTGGCTGGGCCACGATGAGGGCACGCTGACCTTTACCGATAGGCGAGAAGAGATCGACGATACGCACGCTGGGGTTCGTCGTAGCCCTGTCGCCGCAGAGGGTGAACTTCTCCTCGGGGAAGAGCGGTGTCAGGTGCTCGAAGGCCACGCGGTCGCGCACCTCAGCGGGGTTACGGCCGTTAATGAACTTCACGCTGCACATGGCGAAGTATTTCTCCGACTCATGGGGCGGACGGACGGTACACTCCACGACATCGCCGGTCTTCAGACTGTATTTCTTGATCTGCTGGGGCGACACGTACACATCATCGGGCGACGAGAGGTAGTTGTAGTCCGAACTGCGGAGGAATCCGTAGCCGTCGGAGAGACACTCCAGCACGCCATTGGCGGTGATGATCTCCTCGAAATCGAATCGCGGGGCATTTGTCTCCCTGACATTATAGACGGGCTCTGACTCCTGGGCCTGATGACCGGTTGGACGGTCGAACATATCGAGCGTGGGGATGGCGGCATTGTCCTCAATGGGGATGTCGACGATAGGGATGAAGTCAGTACCGTCGCCGGGATCGCCCATCCACACACCTTCAGGGTCGACTTCGTCGGTAGAGGGGTCTTCACGACGGGTGGCCATCTTCTCACGCAGCTTCTCGATGGCGTCGGCCGTGTCGGCATCTGCCTCGGGTGCGAAGTCGGTAGCCTCAGGAATGAAGTCTGCAGCTTCGGGTACGAAACCCTCTTCAGCCACAGCCTCCTGCGGTTGTTCGGCTTCGGCAGCCTCCTGAGCTGCACGGGCAGCAGCCTCCTCGGCTTCTTTCTCTGCCTTCGACTTACGTCCACGACGCTTGGGAGCCTCCTCTGCAGGAGCAGCCTCCTTGGCAGGCTCTTCGCTGACGGGCTGAACAGGCAGGTCGCTGAACAGAGAGGGAGCCTCCTTCGGCTTCCTGCGGTTGCTCTTGCTGTCCAGGTTCTCACCGTCCTGACCTTTCACCGTATAGACCTTACTGGTGTCTTTCTTAGCGATACGTGTGCGTTTCCGTTTGACGGGCTCATCGGAAGCAGCACTCTCGGCAGCCTTGTCAATGATGGCATAGATGACATCAGACAGTTCGCTGTTCGGCGTCACCTTAACGCCTAACTGATCGGCAATACCCATCAATTCGGGTATTTCCATTGATTCTAATTCTTCTTTTGTATACATAATATATGCAATAAATTCTAATTTGGAATTTAAGTTTGAGATTAGGAAAGTGCTTGACGGACGTCGGCACAATTCTGAAAAACGCTGCAAAGTTACGCATTATTTCTTAAATCACCAAATTTTTCCTAAAAAAAGTTGTACTTTGGCTTCGCCGAAGGTACTCTCGCTTGAAAATGCTCAAAAATATTTGGCATTTTGCTCGCTTATTCGTAACTTTGCGCCCAAATTGTTAGAAAGATGGAGATAAAGAAAGCAGAATTCACCCTGAGTGCCCCGATGGAGTCGATGTGCCCGAAGGACAATAAACCCGAATATGCCTTCATCGGCAGGTCGAATGTGGGCAAGTCGAGCCTGATCAATATGCTCACGAACAACAAGAAGTTGGCCAAGACGTCGGCAACCCCGGGAAAGACGTTGCTCATCAACCACTTTATAATTAATAATGAGTGGTATCTGGTCGATTTGCCCGGCTACGGTTTCGCGAAACGGTCGAAGAAGGAGGTGGCGAGACTCGAACAGATGATCAGTGGCTACATCCTCCAGCGCGAACAGCTGGTGAATGTGTTCCTGCTCGTCGACATCCGCCTCGAACCCCAGAAGATTGATCTGGAGTTCATCCAGTGGCTGGGTGACAGCAGCGTGCCCTTCGCGATCGTCTTCACCAAGGCTGACAAGCTCTCTGTCTCGAAGGCCACCCAACAGGTGGAGGCATACAAGAAAGTGCTCTTGGAAACGTGGGAGGAACTGCCACCCATCTTCGTCACCTCGGCCGAGAAACGCCAGGGCCGCGACGAAGTGCTGGACTATATAGATCAGATTAATAAAGGATTATAAATAATTTAGCAACGGACTACAGGATTGACAGGACTGATTCATTCAGCAGGAAAAAGACCTTAAGTCGTGTAGTCCGTTGCAAAAAGGAAACATGGCAAAGGACACTCCATACTTAGACGTGCAGCAGCTGACGAAGTCGTTTGGCTCGTTGGTACTGTTCCGCGACATCAGCTTCTCCATCGCTGAGGGGCAGAAGGTGGGACTGATCGCGAAGAACGGTACGGGCAAGTCGACGCTGCTCTCCATCCTCTCCGGTGTAGAGGGTTACGACTCGGGAGACATCATCTTCCGCCGTGACCTGCGGGTGGGGATGCTCGAACAGTCGCCCGTCTTCGATCCCGCCGAGAGCGTCCTCGATGCGTGCTTTAATCATCAAGGTGACGAGGAGAAGGTGTTGAAAGCCAAGCAGATTCTCACCCAGCTGAAGATCCGCGACCTCTCACAGCCGATGGGACAACTCTCCGGTGGACAGCAGAAGCGCGTGGCGCTGGCCAACGTGCTTATCACTGAACCCGACCTCCTGATCCTCGACGAGCCGACGAACCACCTCGACCTTGAGATGATCGAGTGGCTGGAGGGCTTCCTCAGCCGGGGCAACAAGACGCTGCTGATGGTCACACATGACCGTTTCTTCCTCGACCGTGTCTGTTCCGTCATCCTCGAACTCGACGACCAGACCATCTATACCTATCGTGGCAACTACAGTTATTATCTCGAAAAGCGCCAGGAGCGTATCGACAACCGTCGGGCAGAGATCGCCCGTGCCAACAACCTCTATCGCACGGAACTGGAGTGGATGCGGCGTATGCCGCAGGCCCGTGGACATAAGGCCCGCTACCGTGAGGAGGCGTTCTATGAACTGGAGAAGGTGGCCAAGCAACGCATTGAGGAACGGCAGATCCGTCTGAAGTCGCGTAATGTCTATATCGGTTCGAAGATCTTCGAGTGCCAGTATGTGTCGAAGGCGTATGTTTCGAGGAACGAGGCGCTCGACCGAAGGACGCTTGCTACCGGAGGGACGCAAGAAGGAGGAATGAGGAAGGAGAATACCAAAATTATCCTCAAAGATTTCTACTACAATTTCTCCCGCTTCGAGAAGATGGGCATCGTGGGCAATAACGGCACGGGCAAGAGCACATTTATTAAGCTGTTGCTCGGTCAGGTGCAGCCCGACAGTGGACGCTTCGATATCGGCGACACAGTGCGCTTCGGCTATTTCTCCCAGGAGGGTCTGCAGTTCGACGAGCAGATGAAGGTGATTGATGTGGTGAAGGACATCGCTGAATACATCGACATGGGTGGTGGAAAGCACCTGACCGCCTCGCAGTTCCTGCAGCATTTCCTCTTCACACCCGAACAGCAGCACAACTACGTTTATAAACTCAGTGGTGGCGAACGACGCAAGCTCTACCTCTGCACCGTGCTGATGAAGAACCCGAACTTCCTCGTGCTCGATGAGCCGACTAACGACCTCGACATCGTTACCCTCCAGATTCTCGAGGAGTACCTGCAGGACTTCCCCGGCTGTGTCATCGTCGTCAGCCACGACCGTTACTTTATGGATAAGGTGGTCGACCACCTCCTCGTCTTCAAGGGCGACGGCGTGATCCAGGACTTCCCCGGGAATTATACGCAATACCGATGGTTTTCGAGGAACGAGGAAGGAGGAACGAGGAAGGAGAATACTCCTGCCTCAGACAAATCCCGTTCCTCAGAAAAGCTTCCCTCTGACACATCTCATTTCTCAGATAAAGTTCCCTCAGACACATCTCATTCATGCGTCCCTTCAGTAGCAAGCGACCAGAGGTCGAGCGCCTCCTTCCTCGTTCCTCCTTCCTCGAAACGAAAAATGACCTACAAGGAAAAGCGCGAGTTTGAACAACTGGAACTCGACATTGCAGCCCTTGAGGCCGAAAAGAAACGTATCGAGGAAGCCCTCTGTGGCGGTACAACCTCTGTTGACGAGATCACCGCCATGAGCAAGCGCCTGCCTCTCCTCAATGACGAACTCGACGAAAAGTCCTTCCGCTGGCTCGAACTCAGTGAGATATAAGTAAGGACAACAGGACTATAGGAAAAAGTCCTAAAGTCGTGAAGTCCGTTGCAAAATAACAATACCGCATACAGTAATCATAAAGTTCAAAGTTCAAAGCTCAAAGTTCAAAGTATAAAATGTTACAACAACAATATCCCTCTCAACTGTTAGAGCGTGCCGTCTCTGAGTTCGCGAAGTTCCCCGGTATCGGCCGAAAGACCGCCCTGCGTCTCGTGCTGTGGCTCCTCCGTCAGGAAAGCTGCGAGGTGGAACAGTTTGCCGACGCCGTCAGCCGCCTGAAGCGGGAGGTCAAGTACTGCCACGTCTGTCATAACATCAGCGACTCAGACACCTGTCCCATCTGCGCCGATCCCCGTCGCGATGCCTCGGTGGTCTGTGTCGTCGAGAACATTCAGGACGTGATGGCCATCGAGAACACCCAACAGTTCCACGGCCTCTACCACGTGCTGGGCGGCATCATCTCACCCATGGACGGCATCGGGCCTTCCGATATCGAGGTCGATTCACTCGTCAGTCGTGTGGCAGAGGGGAATGTCAAGGAGGTCATCCTCGCCCTCAGTCCGACGATGGAGGGGGATACCACCAACTTCTACATCTACCGCAAACTCGCCCATACGGGGGTGAAGGTGAGTGTCATCGCCCGAGGTGTGGCCGTCGGCAACGAACTGGAGTACACCGACGAGGTCACGCTCGGTCGTTCCATTATGAACCGTACACTATTTGAAGAAAAATAAGAAATGAAGAAAGTAAGCAAACAACTGATGGCGTTCTACATCGCACAGATTGCCCTGGCGCTGGTCATCATCGTACTCTTTGAGACCGACGTGCTGCCTGTGGGCGTTAAGGCCGACGACAAGCAGTCCGATTTTGTGATGGTTGCACTCATGGAAATCATCTCCCTCGGTGCGGCATTCCTGGGACTGCGACTGTTTAAGTTCAAACCCATTCACGACGATCTCGTCAGCCGTCCAGAACGCGCAATGTGGAAGTGGGGGATGAGCCGTCTGCTGATCCTCGAGGTACCGATGGTCATCGACACCTTATTATATTATATATATATGAACACGACGTTCGGCTATTTGGGCATTATGCTCCTGCTCTGTCTGCCGTTTGTTTTCCCAACCCTTAACCGCTGTCTGGATGAAACCAGGAAAGAGTGAAAAGGTGAAAAAGTGAAAAGGTGAAATGAAATTAAGTATTGTCATCGTCAACTATAACGTTCGCGCATATCTGGAAGAGTGTCTCCAAAGCGTGAGGAAGGCCCTTGAAGGCATCGAGGGCGAGGTGTGGGTGGTCGACAACAATTCCCAGGACGATAGTGTAGAAACGCTCCGTCGCGACTATCCCTGGGTACGGCTCGTGGCCAATACGGAGAATATGGGATTCGCCCGTGCCAACAACCTCGCCATCCGTCAGTCACAGTCCGACTATGTGCTGCTGCTCAATCCCGACACCGTCGTCGAGGAGCCCACGCTGCGTGGTGTGCTCGATTTCATGGACGCTCATCCCGAAGCGGGTGGGGCAGGGGTGATGATGCATAATGCCGACGGTACCCTTGCGCCCGAGTCGCGTCGCGGACTGCCCACACCGTGGGTGGCTGGACTGAAGATGCTCGGCTTCACCAAACGATACTATATGAGTCATCTGCCTTGGGACCAGCCCGGACGCATCGACGTCATCAGCGGCGCCTTCTGTATGCTGCGTCGCAAGGCCCTCGATCAGGTGGGACTGCTCGATGAGGACTTCTTTATGTACGGCGAGGACATCGACCTCTCCTACCGTCTGCTCAAGGGCGGCTGGCAGAACTGGTACCTGCCGTTCTCCATCACCCACTATAAGGGCAAGTCCACCCAGAAGACCGACTACCGCTATGTCCACATCTTCTATCAGGCCATGCTCATCTTCTTCCGCAAGCACTACAGCCACCTGAGTTTCTTCTACGCCATCCCCGTGAAGATAGCCATCTATTTCCGTGCCTTCATCGCCCTCATTGACATCCTCCGCAAAAAACTCCATCTATGACATCTCTTACCTCTCACCTCTCACCTCTCACCTCTTTAAGAGCCATCGAGCCCGAAGACCTCGACCTGCTCTATCGCATTGAGAACGACGTTCGCCTCTGGAACGTCGGCACGTCTAACGTACCTTATTCCCGCTATGTGCTACACGACTATGTGGCCAACGTCACCAACGACATCTATGCCGACCGTCAGGTACGGATGATGATCGACAACGCCGAGGGACAGACTGTCGGCATTGTCGACCTTGTCAACTTCGATCCCGCCAACCGTCGTGCCGAACTCGGTCTTATCATCCTCAACGACTTTCGCCGGCAGGGTTATGCCACTGCCACGCTCCATCAGATATGCGACTATGCCCGTCGTATCCTTCACCTCCATCAGCTCTACGTCTATATCGATGAGCGCAACGAAGCCTCGCTGTCACTTTTCCGAAAGGTGGGTTACACCTCTTCCGGGCGCGTACCCGACTGGCTCTTCGACGGTGAGAACTATCACGACGCCTTGCTGTTTCAGTATGTTTTATAGGTCTTAGGGGACTTGAATGGCAAAAAAACGTTAAATTCGGCCGCGCGATAGCAAATTCTTCACTTTTCACTCTTCACTTTTCACTTTTTATTTGTACCTTTGCACCCGCTTACAGAAAAGCAGTGTTCTTTGGTGCGTTAGTTCAGTAGGTTAGAATGCCTGCCTGTCACGCAGGAGGTCACGAGTTCGAATCTCGTACGCACCGCTCTTTTTCATTCATAGCGCATAAGTTTTTGGTGCGTTAGTTCAGTAGGTTAGAATGCCTGCCTGTCACGCAGGAGGTCACGAGTTCGAATCTCGTACGCACCGCACAAGCCCGTCCCTTTTCAGGGGCGGGCTTGCTGTTTATTCCCCTCCTGAGTAGGAGGTGCTAGGGGTGGTCTGCGCTCGGCTCTGCCGCTTGCTACCAACGGGACGCAAGAACTGCCTCAAACTCACTTCGGCTGTAAATCTGCGTACTCTTTCGCAACATTTTCAATGCACGGGCAATCCTTCTGTGGATTCAAATCGTGGTGTCCCACGATCAATGCCCTGTTTTTTTACGAAGCCTTCCAACACTTTTTCGAAAGCCATGTAAAAAGTGTTGGAAGGCTTCGTAGCAAGAAATGCATAGTGTAAGTGTATTCGTTGTGACGTATAGCAGGCTATAGTGAGTTTTTTTGAGTTTTTTTTGAGTTTTTTGAGCCCAAAACACAAAGGATATATCACTGATAATGAGACAGTTAAGGTGTCAAAATGAGTTTTTTGAGTTTTTGGGTCCAAAAAAAGTAGAATAAATGACAGAGAATATTAAAAGTTTTGAGTCCAAAAACTCAAAAAACTCATTTTCCTTACGTAAAAGGCTGTCTATCAGTAAATTATATCTGACAGACAGCCACTGAAAAACTCATAAAAAACTCATAAAAAACTCATCACGAAGGAGTTACTCGCCCTCGTCTCCTTCTTCTCCTTCTCCGCCGCTGAACCACGAATTATCTGTTCATAAGGCTACCTTATTCTGCAATAACCCTGCCTTTTTGGAAAAATAGTTGCCTCTCAGGTCTATCTGCCACAGAGGGCGGCGTAGGGACAGGAGCGGCAGCGGTTACGGTCGTCGGTGGGGGTGAAGCGGAGGTCGGGAGAAAAGATGGCATCGGTGGTCTCTTTGAGGAGGGCGATGAAGCGGTCGCTGTGGACGGCGATGTCGGTGACGGGTTCCCGGCCGATGACAAGTGTGGGGTCGTAGCCCTCGGCAGCGGCATGCTGGATGAAAAGAAGCGATGGTGATACAGGCTCTCCCCGATGCTGGCGGACAATGTGGCTATAGAGGAAGGCCTGGAGGTAGTAGTCGCTGTGGTTGGAAATCTGGGCGGGGTCGAAGATGGCATCGATGTCGGGCATGGGGCGGAGATGACGGGCGCCGGTCTTGTAGTCGATCACGCGGATGCGCTCCTGACCTGTGGCGGGGTCGGTGACGCTGTCGAGACGGTCGATGATGCCACCGACCTTTGTATCTCCCCAAGGCATAGATACATGTTTTTCGAGACCGAGGATGGTGAAAGGCGCTAAGCGTCTGTCGGTCTCAATAAGCAGATGTACATATTTGATAATCACTTCGCGGTTGATGAGTTGGAGGCCGTCGAGGGAGAGTGAAGAATCGGTTGCGCCGTTATTCTTGAAGAGTTCGCTGCGGATGGCGGCATCTACGGCACGCTCGATGGCTACTTCGTCTTTGAGGAGGTCGTCGAGCATCATGGTGGTGACGCGACGGCGGTTGAATGGCTCGTAGAGCGTCTGGGCTGCCTTGTGGAAGATGTTGCCGAAGAGGCGGTTGTCGATGAGTTCGTCATCGATATCGTCTGGCTCCTGAAGGTTGCTGACATAACGGTAGAAGAAACGCAGTTGGCAGCGCAGGTAAGTGCTGACAGCCGTTGGACTGATGCCACCGCGGTCATTGGAGAAACGCTGGCGGAGGATGTCGAGTATGGCAGCGGTCTTGTCGATGGGCTGCGGCTGATGGAGGAGGGGGGATTGACCGGCGCGCAAACTACGAAAAGAGATTTCGGAGGTGCGGGGGTGCGGGGGTGCGGAGGTGCGAGAAATGTTAGAGGAATCGACCATCAACTGGAGCATGAAACGGGACATCTCGCCCTTCTGGGCATCGACGGTGGCGTTGTTGTAGACGATGGTGACATCGTGGGCGCGCTGGAGCAGACGGTGGAAGTAGTGCTCGTAGATGGCCACCTTGTAGTCGACGGTGGTCAGTCCGTAGGCCTTGCGGATGGCGTAGGGGATGAACGAGGTGTCGTTGACGCCACGCGGCATATTGCCCTCGTTGCAGGAGAGTAGCAGCACGTGGTCGAAGTCGAGGTTGCGCGTTTCGAGCACACCCATCACCTGGATGCCCTCGGCAGGCTCGCCGTGGAAGGGGATCGTGGTGGACTGTACTACTTGGGCGACGAGACGCTGTAAGGTGGGAATGTCGACTGTGAGGATTCCTTCGTCTGTCAGTCCGCTCAGACGGTTGAGCAGGGTGTACATACGGAAGAGAGACTCGGAGGTAAGAGGGTCGTTCGAGGAAGGAGGAGTGAGGAATGAGGCGCTCGACCTCTGGTCGCTTGCTACTGAAGGGACGCAAGAATGAGAAATGTCTGAGGCGGAGTTTGAAGCAGAGGCGGGAGTGGTGGCGATGGTATTGCCACATGCAGAACAGGTGGCGATGTGGCGGACGAGGGAGAGGAGCCAGTGGAGGAGGGAAGGGCCGTCGGTGATATGGGTGGCGGCATAGTCCTCGGGCAGGAAGGCGGCGTAGGGATGACGGGCAACAGTGTCGAGCCAGCGGCGGCGGAAGGACTGGGTGCGGGTAGAGAAGCCGTTGACCTGGAGGTTGAGGAGTTGGGTGACGAGCGAGGCGATGGGTGTCTGCAGGAGGGGATAGCCGGTAGTGACATTCACCTTGTCGACGGTATCAGGCAGACAGTGGATGACAGCCTGCAGCAGTCCCTCGTTGCAAAGGACAACCGCAGTGCGCCGTCCGTCAGCGATACGCTCAGGGGTGAGCCACTGGCTGACGTAACGGGCCTGGATATTCTCCGTCGGGGCAGAAATGAAGGTGATCTGCTGAGGCGGCTGTTCCTCGGTGTCCTGATAGAACAGGGCCTTGCCCTCGCGCTCCAGTCGGCGGAAGAGCGTCTGTTCCACATGTTGCAGGAGATTGAAACCTACAAAGACGTAGGTGTCGTAGTCGAAGGTGATGGTCTCGTCTTCAACCACCTGACGGTAGAGGGCACCCTCGTAGGCGAGTCCCTGTGCAGCGAGTTGTTCGTTGAAGGTGTGGTAGATATCCCCGATGCGGCTCCACAGACGGAGGAACCGCTGCTTGAGTTCGCTGTTGTGTTCGTCGGAGAAATTGCTGAAGAAGCGTTGTATGAGTTTGCGCTGCTCATCGGTGAGATACGACACATCATCGAGTTCGTGGATGTCACGCAGGTTGGCGAAGACGCGGTCGGCAGGACCCATGTTCTTGTCGAGGTCGTCGAAGTCGGAGAGCAGCAGCTGGCCCCAGCCATAGAAGTGGTCGAGCGTCTCGTCGATGCCCGTGCATCGGGTGAAGCACTTGTGGAGTTCGCAGACGAGCAGGATGGGGTCGGCGACCTGCAGTCTGGAGTGGCTGCGGAAGAGGTCGCTGATGGTGATATAGGCGGGACTCCACAACGGACGTTCTGCCAGACGGGCAAGGTGGTCGTTGAGGAACAGTGAGGCACGTTTGTTGGGGAAGACTACGGCGACACGGGAGAGGTTAGTGCCGAAGCGGGCGAGGAGGTCAGAGGCGACGTGTTCAAGAAAGGAAACCATATTTTTTTTAAGACAACGAATTAAACGAATTATTTTACTTCCTCGATGAGGTTGGAGTAAACGTACCAGAGGTAGCCCTTTATAGAGGTGAGAGGTGAGAGGTGAGAGGTGAGAGATTTGTCTGAGGCGGTCATGTCGGAGAGGAGCTGCATGTAGCGGCGGACCTGGTCGTGGTATTCGGGTTTGGGGGAACCGAACTTGAAGTCGACGACGATCCACTGGTGGCCGTCCGTCATCACACGGTCTGGACGATGCTGACAGACTTGACCGTCTTCGATGGAGAGAATGGAACATTCGTTGAAGAGTGTCCAATTTCCTGAGAACCAGTCCGCTACACGAGGATCGTTTAAGCGTTTCTGAAGCATTCCGGTGATACGCTCTGGGGTGAGGGTCCCGTCGTAGATGATGCCCTCGGACTGGAGGCGCTGCAGGGCGTCGGGGATGTCGGCTGTGGTGCGGATGGTGGAGAAGATCTCATGGAGGATGCTACCCGTCTGGATGTAGTTCTGCTGGCGTGCAGCCTCCTCGTCTTCAGCCTCGACAAAGGCCTTGCTACGGTTGCTTTGACGGAAGGATACCTTGCTGGAGAAGGTGCGGATGGCGACAGGAAGAGGGACGTAGGGCTGGAGGAAGGGGTTGCTCGAGGAATGAGGAATGATTTCGGGGGTACGGGGGTGCGATGGTGCGGGGGTACGAGATATGTTTGAGGCTTCCTTTTCCGTTGAGGGGAGAGTGCCGTAGGTGAGGCGGATGGTGGCGGTGTCATCGTCGAGGCCTTCGAGGAGGATGTCGGCGTTGGGGTCTGATTCGCGGAGGGCGTCAGTGAGGAGGGGTAGGCTTTGTTCGATGAGCAGGGAACGGGTGCCGGAGGCCTTGCGGCGACCGATGACGAAAAGGCTGCTGCGAGCACGGGTGAAGGCGACGTAGAGCAGGTTGAGGTTGTCGACGGTGTTCTGTAAGTGCTCGTGGCGGTAGTCGGCCTCGAAGATGGTGCCCATCATCTGCTTCTGACTGTAGTCGACGGGTACGATAGGGAGGTCGTTGAAGGGGGCCTCAGTTGGCTGGCACCAGAGGATGTTGCCCGACTGTTTTTCTAACTGCCAGTCGCAGAAGGGAATGATGACGTGTTCGTATTCCAGTCCCTTCGACTTATGGATGGAGAAGATGCGCACGCCAGTGGTCTCGTCGCTCTGGATGGTCTTGCTGCAGAGTGTCTCATCCCATTCGGTGAGGAAGGCGCTGATGTCAGCGGCATTCTCATTGACGTAGTTCACGAGTTGGTCGTAGAAGGCACAGACATAGGCACTTTGGTCAGTGAGGCATTCAAGGCCGAAGATGGTGTAGAGGCGTTCTGCGAGGTCGTAGAGGGGAAGGGAACGGAGGTCGGAGAAGTGGGCGATATAGGCCTCGGGGAGGAGAGCGTCGAGGTTCGTGGAGGGAGGAGGGAGAAGGGAGGAGGGCTGGGTGTCGTCATGAAATGCCGACACACTCAGCAGGTGGATGCCGTCGCCAAGGTAGTCCTGTAGGATGTCCTGATGGTAACTCTTGGCGATGGCGGCTTTCGTCAACTGGTCGTCAGGGCGGACGAGCAGTCGCATGGCGTTGATGAGCAGACAGACGGCGTTGGAGGCATCGAGACGGAAGGCCTCGTCGGAAACTATAGTCACCTCGGGCTTCTGCTCCATAAAGTATTGGGCGATGAGGGGGATGACGGCATTGGTGCGTACGAGGATGGCTATCTGCTGCTGGGTGGCGCCAGTCTCAAGAAGTTCGCTGACGGTTTCTGTCAGGCGTTGGAACACTTGTGTCTGATAATCCTCAGCAGGCAAGAACTCGATGCGGACGTATCCTTCGTCGGGCCGCTTCTCTGGTATTTGCTGCACCACATCGGCATAGGCCCTGCCCAACTGATCGGCTTCGGCCTCATTGATCTCTTGTAACGACAGGTATTCGAGTCGGGCGGCCTGCTGGAAGAAGGTATTGTTGAAGGTGATGATGCGACGCTGTGAACGGTAGTTCGTGTCGAGGCAACGCGTCTCCACCTGTCGCGCATCAAACTGGCTCTCGATATCGTTGAGCAACCGCCAGTCACCGGCTCGCCAGCGGTAGATGCTCTGCTTGACGTCACCCACGATGAGATTCGAACTGCCTTCATGGCTCATGGCCTCGTCGAGGAGCACACGGAAGTTCTGCCACTGTACGGTGGAGGTGTCCTGGAACTCATCGATCATCACATGCTCCAACTGGGCCCCGATCTTCTCGAAGATGAACGGTGAGTCGCTGTCGCCGATGAGGGAATGGAGCAGTTGCTGGGTGTCGCTGAGCAGGAAGCGGTTGGCGTCCTGGTTCAGCTCGTGTACCTTCTGCTCGATGCTGCTCAGCAGACGCAGCTGGCTGAGGTGGCGCAGGGTGAGGTCGGCACTCTTGAAGAGTCGCCACTGACGGGGCCGCTCTTCGAGGGCCTGGCGCAGCAGATTGCCGAGACAGCCGTCGGCCAGGGTGTGGATGAGTTCGATGCGTGGGTGGTTCTTCCTGCACCATTTAGGCGGGTTGCCCAGACTGTCGGTGACACGCTTGCCCTCAATGCCCTCGTCGAACTGTCCCTGGCGCAGCTTGAGGAAGAAGCTGCAGAGGCCTGCCTTGCCGTAGGTGAAATCTTCGACGGTGAGGTGTTCGTCGTCGAGGATGTCGAAGAAGGCGTCGGCAAACTGCTTCATTTTCTGTTCAGCGCTCTGGCGGAGGTCGCGCAGAAGGGTGGTGTAGCGGTCGAAGAATCCCGGCTCGGCCAGCTTCTCTTCAAGGGCACGACTGACATCCTTGTAGGCGTCGCTGAAGATATGACGGCCGAACTGCTTGATGTGTCCGATGACATTCCACGACTTGTCGTCAGAGATGTTCTCCATGATGTAGCGCAAGATCCACTGGAGCATGGCATCGGTGGTGCTGAGGTCGGCAATGAGCTGGTCGACGGCGAGCTCCTCCACCTGATAGTCGTTGAGGCCTATGCGCAGATTGGTGGTGAGGTCGAGCTCGCGGGCCATGTTCCGCATGACACTCTGGAAGAAGGTGTCGATGGTCTCCACACGGAAGTAGTTGTAGTTGTTAAGGAGATTGGAGAGGCTGATGCCGGCGCGCTGGCTGATGACCTCCGCGTCGAGACCCGTCTTCTCCTGGACGGCCTTCAGGTAGTTGTCGGAGTCGGGCAGCTGTTTCCAGATGCCGTAGAGCTGGCTGAGGATGCGCATCTTCATCTCTTCGGTGGCCTTGTTAGTGAAGGTGACGGCGAGGATCGTGCGGTAGCTCACAGGGTTGTCTACCAGAAGGGAGATGTATTCTGTGGCGAG
>JAEEGK010003665.1_pt1 | contig 38118 bp, 37 predicted proteins | sample 8958771 | NCBI WGS metagenome assembly JAEEGK01 (sample SAMN16246547, study PRJNA631951) | gut metagenome | biome: gut microbiome; feature: rumen; material: SC-attached | host: Bos | place: Iran: Karaj | collected 2018-10
CCAGAGTATTCTATCAGGATGCGGGGCTTATGATCCTGGATGAACCCTCCAGTGCGCTGGATCCCATCGCTGAATATCAATTGAATCACGCTATGCTGACAGCAACCAAGGACAAGACGGTGATCTTTATTTCCCATCGTTTGTCCACAACACGTATCGCAGATCGCATCATCATGCTGGAGAACGGACAGGTGGTGGAAGAAGGAACTCACGATGAGCTCCTGGAACGCAACGGAAAATATGCCGGCATGTGGAAAGTACAGGCGGGAGCGTACATGTAAAAACTCGGATGAACTCCATCCCCAAAGAAACAATAAAGACAAAGGAGCCTATTTTTATGGAGGGTTTAATATGAAAAAGAGTAAAGAGATTATTTTAGTAGCTGCATTATTATGCCTGATGATCTTCGGAATGACATTTTCGGGTATAAGCGAGATATTTGGGACGGTAGAAGGTATATTACCCAAATGTTTATTTATTTCAGCATATTGTTATACAGTATTGTTGGTCTCGTTCAGTACCGTGACATTTGCGGTTTATGTTACGGTGTGCAGGATCGGAAATTGTATTGAGATTCGTAAGATCTTAATAAAGACTGTTGCAATACTGTGTCAGTGCAATGGCTTGGTCGGTGTGTTATTATCGGGGGATAAGGTCTGGATGATCGAAGGGGTTGTCTTAGCCACGATCTTTTGGGTTGTTGGCAACTTTGAAGTTGTCTTCAGAGTCGGAGACAAAGTATATTGTTATAACGGCTTTTTGAAGTTTGAGGAGGTCGTAAACAAGGAAGCGTAACCTGTTTTAAAATGAGCCCCGGGGACGGGGTTATGGTGTCAAAAAATGACACCATAACCCCGTCCCCGGGGCTCATTTTTCGGGGCTCATTTTGCAAAATGAAAAATAATTCGAACAAAATGTAATATATATATTGCAAAATGTAATCGAATGTGATATATTGGGTTCACTTCAAAGATCGATCTATATATGCGCGTTAGATTACAAAGAAAGGTTAGTGGTGTTTATGAAGAAGGCAAAAAAGGATGAAAGAATTCAAAAAAGGTCAAACGAATTGTTGGCCAGAGTGTTTTATATCATGGGGATATCGAATGTAATATCGCTGATAGTAAAACTTGTGTATGGCTTGCCATTTGAGATGTATGTTATAGAAATAGGGACACTTGTTCTCAGCGTCGCTGTTTGGTTGGTGGAAGAATTTCGATATGGCAGTTTTACGTTTGGGAAAAAGGATGTTATGCTGAGGGAATTGTCGAACAAGGCAAAAATGGAAGCTACGACTGTAATGTTTGCTGCCAATATAATAGGTATGTTGCTCTATTGTAAATTTTGCGACAAAGCATATTTTTTGTGGATCGTATCATATCTTTTGATCTTTTTCCCGGGAGCATTATATTATACTATTGCAGTGATCTCGGAAGGCTTGTTTATTTTCGAAACCAGGAAGAAAGCGGAAAAAGGTAAGAAGAGAATGGTGATCAGTACTGTTATAGTTTCATTGTTTTTTGGATTTTTAACCGATGTAAAAGATTATTATAGAGATGGTACCTTTTATCCCAAAGGATTATTGATCGTTTTGATCGATGCGATATTATGGGGAGTTCTTTTCTATTTCTCGTATATGGGTATGATTAAGATATCTGAAAAAAGAGCTGATAAAAACTTAGAAAAAGAGAATGCAGAAAATGAAAAACAAGAGAATGAAAATTGCACGAGTGGAATGTGATATGACCCAGGAGCAGCTTGCGGATGCAGTGGGAGTGGCCAGGCAAACGATAGGCCTGATCGAGGCAGGTAAGTACAATCCAAGCATATCATTATGCGTTGATATCTGCATGGCTTTAAACAAAACACTCAATGATCTGTTCTGGCCGTGTGAAGAATAACGGCCGGAACAGATATTAAAAACAATTAAATATGGATTTTTTTCGGATTTTCGATTATTCTATCTAAATGATGCAAGCGCATGACTTTTATGGATAAAGAGGAAGAGAAATGAAGAAAAAAACGAGAACCGCAATTATTAAAATAACAGGCCTTGTTTTGCTTGCCGGTCTGATGATCCTGCTGTTCAGGCCAACCTTTACTCCGCGTATAAAAACGAAAAACGGGATAAGCGAGCTTAAAAAGGTTTTGATAAACGATGAGGAACTCGAGGTTATGATCCGTGGATGTGACAAGGATAATCCTGTGATCATTTTTGTCCACGGAGGACCTTGCTGCTCGGAAATACCTTATGTGCGTAAGTATCAAAAAGAGTGGGAGAAGGAATTCACTCTGGTACACTACGACCAAAGGGGGAGCGGCAAGTCATATGCCTTCGGGAGCGATTATCGGGATGTGACGGCAACGGTACACAAGGAAGACCTTATAGCTTTTACCGAATACATTGAGAACCGTCTGAACAAAGAGAAGGTGATCCTTATCGGTCATTCTTACGGAACCTATATTGCTCTTCAGGCAGCGGCTGAGCGGCCTGATCTGTACAGCGCTTACATCGGTATAGGGCAAATGTCGGATACGATAGCTTCCGAGCTTGATACACTTGACAGATGTATTGCAGCTGCACAAGAAGAGGGGAACACTAAGGACGAAGAGGCGCTTGAAGCTGCAAGAGAAAGCATAGAGAAAGGTGAAAGCCTTACATCCCGAAGCTATGTGAGAAAATACGGTTTCGGAGCAAGGCTCATTGACGATAACGCAGACTATTTAAAGGCTTTTTTCTTCTCGCCGGAATACAATCTGCTTGATGGCATACGTTTTTATACTGCGAGCATAAAGTATCAGGATGAGCTGATCAAGGAAGCACTTGAAAAACCTATAAATGAGATAGTGTCAGACATTGATATGCCTGTTTATTTTGTGATGGGCAGCTACGACGGAATGACCTCTCCCAAGACCGCAAAGGACTATCTGGAAAGCCTGGGAGGAGAAGGCGAAAGAGAGTTCGTGACCTTTGAGGAATCAGCACACTATCCTCAATTTGAGGAAAAAGACAGGTTTGGAGAGTGGCTGAAGGAGACGTTTATTTTTTAACATCGGTTTGACTGTAATTGAAACTATCGGAATGATGGCTTCGCGCTTTCGGAAGATCAATACGGTATTCTTGCCGCTTCTATGCTATTTTATTATTTCAGTGATCGTTTACGTAGCCATATGGAAACTTTATGAAACAAAAAGGAATACGGAATGCTTTACTTAATGAGACACGGCTTGACTGACTGGAACAGGGAACACAGATTACAGGGAAAGACAGACATACCCTTAAACGAAGAAGGGAGAAAAATGGCTGAGGCAGCCGCAGATGAGTATCGGGATCTTCACATCGATATCTGTTACTCTTCGCCGCTTAAAAGGGCATATGAGACCGCAAGCATATTGCTCAAGAACAGAGACGTTCCTATCATTACAGATGACAGGCTTTCGGAAATGAGCTTCGGGGATTATGAGGGACTGGCATACAGTTTTGATATCCCTGACTGTCCGATCAACCTGATCTTTCAAAAGCCCGGAGAATACAAAACCCCCATCGGGGGATCCGAGACTTTTGAAGAACTTTTTAAAAGAACCGGATCCTTTTTGAAGGAGGTTGTCGATCCCTTGTTAGAGCAGGGAAAAGATGTATTGATCCTCGGACACGGTGCTCTGAACTCAAGTATCATAGCGCAGAGAAAGAATCTGCCGATAGAGGAGTTCTGGAGCAACGGTATCCCTCAGTGTAAGATCATTGAAATGTAGCAAGATTGCCTATCTAATAAAAACACATTACCTTTTTAATTGAATAGAATGCGGGTTTGGGCTGATAATTCTTATCAAAGATACGCGTATTGGTCGTATCGCCGGAGCGATAGTGATCGACAAGCCCAAACAGCGTTACGCTTGTGATGTTTGCCGGTCCTCCTGCCTGAGTATCCATATCATGGAACATCTGGAAAAGATCGGCATATTTTTTTGCCTGTTTTTCAAACTGAGCTTCGGTCTCTTCTTTTATGCTGATCGACAGTTCCGTGATCTGTATTTCAAGTTCGAGCTCAGCAAATTTTTTTATTGTGGACTTGATCTTGGAGGTAGAGGGAGAATCGGTTCCCCAATATCCCTGCATGCCTATTCCGTCTATAAGACCCTTTTCCTTCAGGTACTTGCAAAGGTCGTAGATGGCGCCTGTTTTCGGAGACTGATAGGTGTTGTAATCATTGTAGAACAATTTGACGTCGGGATCCGCATATTCTCTTGCATAGGTGAAAGCCATCTCCACGTAGTCGGAGCCAATGGTCACGTACCACGGATTGGGATTTCCCGCATTCTCGGTCCTGCACATGAAGAAGCTGTCGGGATCGTAGGCCGAGGGCTCCACTGCTTCATTTACAACATCCCAGCAATAGATCACGCCTGGGAACTCAGTCTGTACATGCTCAAGAAGCTGCTTAATGTAGCTTTCCATTCGGACAAGCATAGTTTCCTTGGATACATAGCTTCCGCTGTCCGAGTAACCCTCCTTGAAGAACCACTCAGGAGCCTGTGTGTGCCATACGAGAGTATGACCGCGCATTTTCATGCCGTTCTCGTAGCACCATTTGAGGGTGGGGTCGATGGAGGAAAAGGACAGTGCCGGTTCTTCGTTTCCCGCCTTGGCATTATTCTGCGAGGCGGTTTTATTAAGAATGTAGCTGCTCTTCATAAGGTTTGTAATGGTACAGCTGTTGAAATGATACTTGGAAAGCTCCGTGTATTCGGGGATGTTCAGTGTCTGATTGGACAGGGAACTTCCGTTAAAACCGACTCCCAGCAAAAAGTAGTCGCTGCAAAGGTCCTTGAGGGGCGTGTCTGCATAGTAGGTCTCGGGGAGAGTGGTGGGCGTCGGTGTAGAGGTCGGCGCTATGGTGGGGGTAGAGGTCGCTGTGGGACTCGGCGTAGCGGTCGAAGTCGGAGCGGGGCTTGTCGGTACGGGTGTAACAGTCGGGGTTAAAGCGCCGTTTCCGGACATCTCGGAGGAATTGCCGCATCCCGCAAGCATTGAAGCAACCAATATGAACAGCAGGATCTTTAGATTTTTCATGAGTGGACTCCTTAAAATTATTTAAAGCTGAAGCGTATACAAATAATAAGTTGTTTGTAAGGCTTTAGTCTTTTTTTGTTGATTTGAGCCTTGGATAGTATATAATAAAAAATATGAATGTCAAAGAAAATTGGAGTAAAAAATGAGTGATAAAATTTTTAAGCCGGTAAATCCCTGCGCACAGGACTGCGTGAAAAATGTGCTGAAGTTTCTGTCGGATATAACCTATAAACAGATCGTTACGGGGCAGCATACCCAGACTATGGCACAGGAAGAATTGGCACACATAGAAGAAGTTACCGGGAAGCAGCCGGCCTTGCTTGGTTTCGAACTGCTTTCCTACTCGCCTAACATCAACTATCTTGATACGGATGCGGAATGCATGATCGAGGTAGAACAAAATTTCGGTACTTTGAAAAAAGCCTGGGAATGGGCAGATAAAAAAGGACTCATTACTTTCACCTGGCATTGGTTCTCACCTCTCGGAGGTCGTTCAAAGGCTTTCTTTTCGTACAACACCGACTTTGACGCGAGTAAGGCGGTGACAGACGGAACATCCGAAAACAGGGCGCTTCTGTCAGACATGGACATGATGGCGGGACTGTTAAGACCTTTTTGCGATAAGCATATCCCGATCCTGTGGCGGCCGTTTCATGAGGGAGACGGAAATTGGTTCTGGTGGGGTGTAAAAGGACCGGAACCTCTCAAAAAACTGTGGAGACTGATGTATGAGAGATATACGAATGTGCATCACCTCAACAACCTGATATGGGTATGGAATTCGCCCGTACCGGAATGCTATCCCGGGGACGATGTGGTGGATATCATCTCACGCGACATGTATCCGCCGGAGCATGAGCATACGAGCAGGGCGGAGATGTATAGGGATCTGGTGAAGATCACGGAGCAAAAAAAGATTGTTTTGATCGGGGAAACGGGGACGCTTCCGGATGCAAAAGCTATAGCGGACGAGGAAATAGGGTGGTCAACTTATATGACTTGGTCACGGGATTTTTGCCTGACGGAGCAGTTCAATACAAACGAAGTATTAAGGGAGATGTACAACAGTCCTTATGCGGTTACAAAGGACAAGCTCCCGACACTCTATTGAGGAGGAGGTAGATTTATGGCAGAAAAGTTGGACATAATCTGTATCGGAACGGCATTGGTGGATTCGATAATCAAAGGGTTTGATCCCAATCCCGTTTCCGCAACCGGTTTTCGGGCAGAATCCGGTACCCTGAATGTGGGCGGAGAGGCGGTAAATTCAAGTATCGCGGCTGCAAAGCTGGGAATGTCTGCGGCAGTGTTCGGATCCATTGGAAGAGATGCGGCCGGCGACATGATAATATCTGCTCTCAGCAGATACGGAGTCGATACGGACCGACTGATAAGGTCGGAGGAGCATCCCACCCCGGTGACTACAATGTTCGTAAATGAGGACGGAACGAGAAAGTCCATTACAAACGGAGCACATAGGTACAATTTTCGTCCCGACCGTTACTCGGATCTTTTTACGGATGCCAGAGCATTGATCCTCGGCTCCCTGTTCCGTGCGCCATTCGATGACCCCGAGATCATACATTCCGTTCTGAATATGGCGGTTGAAGCGGGGCAGACGATCTTTGCCGATACCAAGATCCCGAATTTCCGCTTCCTGAAGCTTTCCGACCTGCGGGATTCCTTGCCGCTCATTAATTACATTACACCCAACGAGGACGAGGCCAAATACTATACGGGCAAGACCGATCCGGAGGAGATGGCTGATGTCTTTTTGGATATGGGCGTTAAAAATGTAATTATAAAGCTTGGTGCGAAAGGGTGTTTCTTTAAGAATTCAACCGAGAAGATAGTTCTTCCGGCGCACAATATCGCGGCTGTCGATGCCACGGGAGCAGGCGACAATCTGATAGCCGGGTTTGCTTCGGAAATAATCCGCGGAGCCGGGCATATGGAGGCTCTGCGCTTTGCCAACGGCTGCGGGGCTATATGCACCACTGCTGTCGGGGCATGTACAGCGCTCAAGAATCGTGAGCAGGTTTTACAGTTTATAGAAAATGAGTCAGGGGCTATCTAAGCCCCTGACTGTTGTTTAACAGGGTTTCACTGAACATGAACAGGACATCACTGCCATCGAAACGGATAAAGCGGCCCAATACATCGGGATGAACGTAGCGCAGATCTACCACATAGACACGACTGTAGGCAGAGGTCAGCAAAGGAGCCATAGACGAGCCGAAAGAATCTCTGAAAAGGATCAACTCACCTTCCGGAGCGCTTGGATTGTCGATCCTGATCAGCCCTTTACCGCCGCCGAGAAACATGGTGTAAAGGTCGCGTTCATCGCAACCTTGAGGGTCGTAAAGAAGCATTGGAGCGTGAGTTTCAAGATCGATCACACTTAACCCGTCGAAGTACCCTCCGGTCAGGTAAAAAATGGTTTCGGGGGCGGGAGCCATTGCGGATTGGCCCGCATATACACCGAGGAAAGGATAAAGGCTGTTTTCCTTGAAATTCCCGTTTAAAAGAGAAGTATCTCTGCCCATTTCCTTAAGGATGTGTTGGGCAACGGGGATAAGAGCTTCCTGACGCCAATGGGTATCTGTAAGGTAGTAGTCTTCGAGCGTCAAAAGACCGCGCAGGGACAGAGGATTGGCAAAGGGCAATGCCTCTCCGTAAAGGCGGTCCATGAGCCCGGTATCAAGGGTGGGAAAGTTACCTTCAAGCAAACTTGACTTGTCGGGGACAATGGTTTGGTAGATATTTACATTCTTATTCTGCAGGTATTTTTGCCAAACAGCTTCAAAACGATCGGCGGCATAGCTTATTGAGGCTTCGTTTACTTCCTTCTGAAGTTTCACGATGCTGCCTTCGTATTCTATGAAACCGTTATATTCGCTTTCGTTTAATATCCCGGTCTGAAAAACCACTCTCATATGCCGGAAGGTTTCACGGGCTTGAAAGTGGTCTGCCATCCAGGTGTCAAGTTCACTGAACCAGTGGCCGTTAAGGAAGTTTTTCGAACTGAACTCTGGAGCAGAGGCTAAGGGGCGTCTTTCCGTGTATGACCATGTGTTTTTGGGTAAAGCGAAAAGGGTTGTTCCACCGACGATGACCGCTGAAAGAAAGGCGAGCGCCGGAAGGTGACCCGTTATTTTTTTAATCATTTTAGCCTCCTAAAACCTGAAATACAGGAAGGGCGAGAAACTTCCGTCAACCAGATAAGCGGTTGAAAAGAAGAGGATGGCAAGGAGCAGGATGGTTTTGAGGAAAGGTACGAGGGCAGGTGCCGTTTTAAAACGGTTCAGTTGCAACACAAGCTTTTTGGGCAAGGGAGTGGCTCCGATCAAGGCTGTCAACAACAGAAGGGTAGCGCTGCCAAGCATATATGAAGTGGCCCGATCCCACAGTTTGTTACCGAAAAACATTAGCTTGAATTGTTTACAGGCTTCTCCGAGATCCGTGAATCTGAACCAAACAAAGATGATCACCGTTAAAATGAGAACAAAAAAACGCTTTAGAAAGGCTAAAGCCGCATTATCGGTAGCTTTTTCTTTGCCACGGATCTTGGTGAATACAACTTCAAGGATCAAAAGAAGACCGAAACTCAGTCCCCAGATCACAAAATTCCAGGAGGCTCCATGCCAGAGCCCTGTGAAGGCCCAAACAAGTAAGAGGTTACAAATGTGTTTTCCGAGGCCTTTTCTGCTCCCGCCCAGGGGAATGTAAAGGTAGTCACGGAACCAGGTGCCGAGGGAAATGTGCCAGCGCCTCCAAAACTCACGAAAGCCTGTACTCATGACCGGGTAGTCGAAGTTTTCGGGCAGATCGAACCCAAATCCCTGCGCCAATCCGATGGCCATATCGCTGTACCCGGAAAAGTCAAAGTAGGTATATAAAAAGAAAGCGAGGCTTTCCGCCCATGCCAATGCAACGGTTGGAGTTCCGGCAGAAGCCGACATGTCGCAGAAGGCATACAGTCTGTCTGCAATAAGAACCTTCTTTCCGAGTCCCAGCGTGAATCGGAACAGACCGTTTCCGAGGCGTTCCATGCTGAAAGAACGGCATTTAAGTTCGTTGCGAACGGATTCGAACCTGACAACGGGACCTGCGATCAGCTGAGGGAAAAACGAAACATAAAGCGTCAGATCCATCAGGTTTTTCTCGGCAGGATATTTTCCGCGATAGACATCGATCCCGTAGCTTACGCTCTGAAAAATATAAAAGCTGATCCCTATGGGAAGAGAAAGCTTGAGCAGTTTGACCGACTCACGGCCCGAGAGGGAGTTAATGGTTTCGGGTATAAGGTCTGCATATTTGAACAGTGCGAGAACGGCAAAACTGAGGATAAGAAAAACGATAAGTACAGCTTTTTTCTTCCTCCCTTCATATGCCTCGAGGAGTCTCCCCGAGACATATGTCAGTACGATCTCGCCGAGCATCAGCAAGAGATAGAGTTGTTCGCCGCAAAAGTAGAAGATAAGGCTCGCAACAAGCAACACGGCGTTTCTGAAGCGGGCGGGCGCGCATATGTAGATCAGCAGTACCGCAGGTAAAAACAGATATAGAAATGTTAAACTTGAAAAAACCATTTTTATATTTCCTTATTCGGAACACATCATAAACAATACATATTTTCCGTCTGTTTCGGTTATTACGGTATTTGCGGTCATGCAGACATTCCAGGAGAGGTTGGCATTTTCCTTAAGGTCGGAAACAAAAGCATCCGTATCCGTGGAATCGTCCGTAATGAAGACGTAGCCGATAAAAAGATTGGGAGATATGAGGGGAACAAAACCTGCTCCTTCCGAATAACCCGTGAGGATAAAATCGGAGTCGAAACTGCCTATGCCCATGATCCTTTCGGATTCGATCTTACCGGCTCTTAAAGAGTTGAATTTCTGATGCGACACGAAGTATTCCGCAAGCTCTGTGGCTGATGCTTCAGGGTGCTTCGAAAGGTAATCGTGGAAGATATCCACAAAGTCTCGGGGACCTGCGGCGATCTTGCCTTCAACAGGCTTCATGTTGGTGTCGTATACGGAAAAATATACTCTTCCGTCGATAGCTTTGCTTACAAGACCGTCAGTCGGTTGCTCAAAGTTCATCCAGCCGGGATCGGCATTTTGCTTAAGGTCTTCGGCGAGTTTTTCTGCGTTTTCGGCTGAAGCGGGAATTATCACATAAACCACGCTGCCTGCATTTGATATATAATCTGTAAGACACAGACATTCCTTTACTCCGACCGGCTTAAAATTGTAGTCGATCCCGGGGTAGTAGTATTCGGTGTTTTCTTTGGTATAAAGAGGGAAGTAAGGGCTTTTGAAAATCTCTTCCTCCACTGTTTGAAGATCTGCAGATCCTGTCTTTTTCGCAAGTTCGGTCAGAAAATCGGCCATATCAAAAGAACTTGGGGTTTGGATGGGAGCTTCTGTGGGGACGGGAGTTTCCGTGGGGACGGGAGTTTCCGTGGGGGCTGCGGTGGGCTTTCCGCAGGCACTGAAAACAAATGTCAATACAACTATAGTCAGTATAAAACTAATCAAACGATTCATTGGTAAAAAGCTCCTTTCTTCTGTTCGAAAGAGGCTGCGTTTATTCTATATCTTCGCTTGCCTCGTAATATTTTTTAAAAGTTTTTTCGGGGATTTTGACATAGTAGCCGGGAAGCCATTTGTAACCGACGTAGCCGCCTTCAATAAGGTCTAATACGACACGTGTTCCGTCGGTCATATATATGCAGTATTGCCTTCTGCTTACGGAGTCTTTCAGTTCCTCCATGTGGATGAAATCTCCTGCATTGATGCTGTCGATGAAGTTGTTCAGTTCTGTTTCAATGTCTTGTTTGCCGTAGGTGTTCATGCAAAGTCTGGTGTTGAACAGGTCTTTTCCTTTACAAAGTCTGATACCGTTCAGTCGTTCATACATACAGATCGTTACGGCACCGTCGGTTTCCTCGAAGCGCATGGCAATTCGGAAGTCCGGATCGTAACTCATGAGTGCAAATTTTCCTTCTTCAAGGGAGCTTACCAAAAACTGATCGATGATCTGTGCTTCCTGACCAATGTAGCTTTCACAGGCAGTGTAAACATATCCGTTATACGATACTAAAGAAGGAATAACGGATAATGCCAATACGGTGTCTGAAATGCTGATCTCCGGAACATTTACACCTACCGTTCGGGTTGAAGGAACCGATTTATTATCGGGCGAAAGCAGTCGGGGGAGTGCAATTGCCGCACTGACCGTGACAACAAGTACCGCTGCAGCAAGGGAAGCCCACTTCAGGTATCTTTTCACGGGAAGTACGGTGTTTGTTTGAGCGTTGTTGATATATTTTTCATTTATTTCGCCGATGGACTCCAAAAGGTCGTGTTCTGTCATATCTCATAACCCCCTTTTTCCAAGTGTTCTTTTAAGGCTGCGCGCATTCTGAAAAGCATTGTTTTAACTTTGCTCTGAGTGAAACCGTAAGCAGCTGCGATCTGCGGAACAGAGTCGAAGTACCAGTATCTTCGGACAAAAACATTCTGCTGTTCTTCGGGACATGATTCAAGAAATTCATCGATCATACCACGGAGAAAATCTGCATTTACAGCGCCTTCGGGATCGTTTTTTGCAGGCAGACATTCCTGCATCTCCTGAGTCAGCTCACAATAAACAGCATATCTTTTCTGAGCGTTGTTCTTTTTGCAAACATTCAGCGCTATGTTCCTCACGATCCTTCCGACAAAAGCAAACAAATAGGTGCGAGGCTCGTGTGGCGGGATCAGATTCCAGGCTTCGTGATAGGTGTCATTCTCACATTCTTCCGCTGTCTCGATGCTGTTTAAGACGCGATATGCTATCCTCCTGAGGCGCGAACCGTACTTCGTTGCGGTCTGTCTGATAGCTTCTTCGTTTCTGGATAGGTAGAGCTCTACAATTTTATTATCATCCACGAATTGATTCCTCCTTTTCGGGATTAAAAGGCCTTAACCTATATAGCAGATTTTTTTGCATAATGGTTACATCAATTTTATTTTTTTTTCAATATATCATTTTTTATGTATTGGAATAATCTCTTTCAACAACTGAACGATCCGCGCCTGTTTTTTCGCATATATTATTGATCTTATTTTCAAACAATTCTGTATTAGTATGTAGTTTCATCTTTTAAGCTTCTTCCCATAAGTGTTTCAACTTTTTCAAAAAAAGAATATCCATTATACAGTATATCATAAACAGCTTCGGCTATTGGCATCTCCACATTGCTTCTCTTTGCCAAAGCACAAATTTCATTTGCCGTAAAAATTCCTTCCGTCGTAATATTTGTATTTATGTTTCCGCTATAATTATATCCAAATGCATAATTTCGGCTCTTAATGGAGTGGCAAGTCAACATTAAATCCCCCAATCCTGCCAAACCTAAAAGCGTTTCTATTTGTCCTCCGTTTATCAAAACAACCTTTCTTAACTCTGCCAAAGCTCTGGTTAATAACGCACTTTTCATATTGCTTGAGGCACAAAGCTTGTCGGTCATTCCTGCTGCTATGGCATAAACATTTTTTAATGAACCGCAAAGTTGAACACCTTTTATGTCACCGCTTGTATAAGGTCTAAAATAGGACGTATGAAATATTTCCTGTATTTCTTTGGCAAGGTGATCATTTTCGGACGCTACTACTACAGCCGTTGCTTTTTCGCTTACTATTTCATCCGAAAAAGACGGTCCGCTTAAAACAGCAATATTTTCAGGATCAGCATAGCGTGCAATATATTCTGATAAAACATTTCCCTGATATAATCCCTTACAAGTGATCACATATTTTCTTTTATGCCTTTGAATATATGGTACCAATGAATCAATTGCCTTTACAGGTGTTGAGATAATAATATATTCTGACTCCTGCAAACAGTCATCCAAATTGCTGTCAGCTTTAATCAAATTACTAAAGGTATGACTTTCCGGGTAATACTTTGATTTGTGTAATGTATTGATCCTATTGATTTCTTCATTATCACGTGCCCATACAGAAACTATTTGATTGTTGGCAAGAACGGAAGCCAAAGCCATCCCCCAATGTCCGGCTCCCAAAACACATACTTTAGATTTCATTAGCATACTCCTCAATTTGTTTTATACAATAAAGCAATTCTAACCTGTTCCATAAAAAAAATCCCCTTCTGTTTCTTACCATTTTTTTGTCAAAGACGTGAAAATTATAAACATAGTTTTGCAATAATTCAAGTCTGTGTTATATCAGTAACAACAGTAAAGCAAATATTTTGGTATATTTATAAAACCGTAGCATATATGTGGGAAAATTGGTATAATCGACTATAGATCATAATAGGGAGGGTATGTTATGAAAACAGCAGTTTCCTGGACTTTTTTGGCTTATTTCCTTGTGCTTTTTGCCGAGAGGGCTCAAAGCATCATAAGGATCTTTACATCGGGGAAGGGTTTCTTTTCATCAGGGTTTTCGTCTTATGTAAACTCGCTTACGGTTGTTTCCGGAGTGGCAACGATCATACTGCTGATAGGCTTCAACGGAGGCTTTTGGCGCTCTCTGTTTAACGGCAGGGCGGAAGTGAATGTCACTATGCTGTGCATTACTGCGGGAGTTCTTTTGCTTTCCGGTATGGTACATACCGACTTTACGATACCGGGCATACAGTTTGCGGCATATGGCTCGCTGATCATCGGTCTTATTTTGAGAACGATCCTGTCCGCGCAGGAGGGCGGCTCTTTGTTCAAATTATGGTACTCCCTTGTGTTTCTTGTGGTTTATTCCATGGCTATTCCGGTCATGTATGAAACACAAATACGTCAGGCGGCCATATTCCATATGTTTGAAGCTGTCACTGCCATTGTGCTTGTGGCAATGTTTACTTATATGATGCATCGGGTCATGAAAGGAGAGGCGGTTGATCTGCTCATGTGGATACCGTTTATTGTAATGATCATACCTGATGCGGTAATCGTTTCCATGCGCTGGAAAGAAACGATAAACACGTTTATACTGATGTTTTCAAGCCTTTCCACAGCACTTTTTATTATCGGACGGATACTGTTCGCATTTATAAAATAGAAAAGTTTTGCTCATGATAAGGGAGAAAAAACCATGGAAGAAGATAAGAGAGAAAAGAGGCAGCTAAGCCTCGGGTTTCAGATAGCATATGCATTGGTGTTTTTGCTTATGCTTGCTGTGCTGGAATTAAACAAAAACACTATAGTGGGATTCATTTTGTTCGTGCCTGTCAGCGCGGCTTTATTCCTGCTCTATCTGAAGCGGGTACGGAAAGAGAGACGGCTGATAAAGCTGGGCTTTTGGGCAGCATGGGTACTGGCCTTTGGACTTATATTTTTCATAACATGGCCACCCGTAAAACCTGTGAAGGCCGTGAACTGCAAGGATCCCGGGAAGACCGATGCAGTCGCCACCGCAAACGGCTATGTTCAGGGCGTTTTGACAGAGGACGGGAAGGTGGAGATCTATGCGGGGATACCCTATGCGGTTCCGCCGGTAGGTGAACTGAGATGGAAGGAAACCGTTGCCGTCGATCATTGGGACGGCATTCTTCAGGCCGACCGCTTTGCTCCGATGAGCATGCAGCCCACACATCTTCCGATATATGATTCCCTGGTGCAGATCATAGGCTTTCATGACTACAAGATCTCTCTGAAAGATAATTTCGTTCCGCCGGTCAGTGAGGACAGCCTGTATCTGAACATATGGAAGCCTGCAGGAAAGGCAGAAGATCTGCCCGTAGTGGTTTACATTCACGGAGGCTCCCTTAAAACAGGACAGCCTTGGTATGCGGATTACAGCGGAGAAGGGCTGGCAAGGGAGGGCGTGATAGTGGTGAACATGGGCTACAGGCTCGGTGTTTTCGGCTATTTTGCCAATGAAGAACTGCAGAAAGAGTCTGCGGACGGAAGCACCGGAAACTATGGTCTTATGGATCAGATCACTGCTTTACAATGGATAAAGAAAAACATCGCCGTATTCGGCGGAGATCCGGAGAATATCACCCTTGCGGGAGAGTCTGCGGGTGCGACCTCCGTCAGTGCGATATGTGTATCGCCTCTCGCAAAGGGGCTCTTTAAAAGGGCGGTTCTCGAGAGTTCCACCGTAGCGCCCGTTAATCCGACACATTCCTTCAGAAGCCTTAAAGATGCTCTGAGAAGCGGGAAAAAGCTCATGGAGGCATATGGCTGCATGACTGTTGACGAAATGAGAAAACTGAGCGCGAGCGATCTGGTTTCAGCGGCGGAGACAGAGCATCATGTGACCGTTGACGGATATGTGATAACAAAACAGCCCTATGAAAGCTATCTTGCGGGAGAGTTTAACGAAGAGGCTGTACTTCACGGCTACAACGGTCGGGAAGCGGAATCCTTCCTGCTTTTCGATAATGCAAACCTTAAGAACTTTGAAGGAAAGGTGCGGAGCTATTTTGGCAATCAGGCAGGTGAAGTTCTGGACATATATGATCCCAATACGAATGAAGAAGCAAAGGAGGCCTGGATCGAAATCTGGGGAGCGGTGTTCTTTGACTATCCCCACTATTGTCTGAACCGTCTGGAGGTAAAGAACAATGTGCCCGTTTATGAGTATTGGTTCACAAAGGATAACGGGAGACTGGGACCCTGGCACAGCGGGGAAGAGGTTTATCTGTACGGTAACATACCGGATGATTCCATCCTTTATGATGAGAACGACAGAAAACTCAGCGAGGTAATGAAAAACTATTACCTGAATTTTGCAAAGAACGGAGACCCCAACGATGACGTGCTTCCCGAATGGAAACAGAATCTTGCATCGGAGGATCTGATGGAGTTCGGAGACAACAATTCCATGGTAAAGGAAAGGAAACATGAACTCTTTGCAATCCTTGATAAAATGCAGGGCTGGAGCCTTGACTGAGCACCCCCAACTTTTTTGTACTTGACAAGATAAGGATTTTGGCTGAAAATGAGTTAGCGTAGGCTAACATGGTGTCGAACAGCATTATTCTATTTGTAGGTACATCAGAAAAGGGGTTGAAAAATGAAAAAAGACAGATTTACGGAAACCAATATTAACCCGGATGAATTATTCTCGAAATATATGTATCTGATCGGGAAGAATGATTCCGGAACAATATATCGCCTCAAGGCAGGCACGGGTGAAGGCATCATGAGACGGTACACCATTTCCGAAGGTGTGGAGCTGGTTTATTCGGAGATAGAAAGCTATATTCCCGACTACAGAGAAAGCAGGGATAAGATAAACTATATCGAGATCATGTATATGATCGAGGGGCATGCCGAGTTCGTAATGGAAAACAGGCGATGCGCCTTTGCTTCCAAGGGAGATGTGGCGATCTTTAACAGTCGTATCAAAACAAAAGCCTGCACGCTTCACCCCGGCGGGATGAGAACGATAAACATAGTTTTCCTTATAGATGAACTTGCGGAAGAATTGAATCGTCTGTTTGAAACTACGACCTTCGACAGAAAAAAACTGTTTTCGGAGGCCGTCAATGCCGAGTCATGCCTGTGTTTTCCGGCAAATGAGATGCTTGAGAAAACTTTTGAGGGCCTGCTGCAGATACCTGAAGGATACAGTGATTACAGAAGAAAGCTGCTGACCTATCAGGCTATAATGGCTATGCTGGATCTCAATCAACTCAGAGCGGGTAACAGTCAATATTTCAGCGGAGATACGGGCAACAAGGTTCATGATGCAAGAAAACTGCTGGGAGAGGATCTTGACAGGGAACTTACCATCGAGGATCTGTCAAGAAAGGTGAAGCTTAATCGTACAACTCTGCAAAGAGTGTTCAAGCAGATGTACGGAGTAACAGTGTATGAATATCGTACCCATGTACGCATGCAGGAGGCCAAGAACCTTCTTTTGGATGACGGGCTGTCTGTTACGGACATAGCAGGAAGATGCGGATATGCCAATTCCAGCAAATTTGCGGCCTGCTTTAAAAAGGTGACCGGTTTTACTCCCGGGGAATGGCGAAGAAGATAAAAGGTGATACGCCTGTGTTTATTGCAAAGGCGGTAACCATGTGGTACACTTTCATCCAAAGGAGATGAAAGCATGCGTTACCCCCAATTTTTACCCCAAAATGGAACTATCGGGCTTATTGCGCCTTCTTTCGGCGCATCATCAGAGCCATATATAACAAGGACAGCATTTGCTGAGCAACTGTTTGAAAAAAAAGGATATAAAATAAAGGAAGGTCCGAATTGTCACGAAGACAAGGGCATTGGCAAAAGCAACACTCCCGAGAAGTGCGCGGAGGAATTTATGGATTTCTACCGTGGCAGGGATACGGATGTGTTGATCTCCTGCGGAGGCGGAGAAACCATGTGCGAGGACCTTTCTTTTGTTGACTGGGATCTGGTCGGAGATAGTGAACCTAAGTGGTTTATGGGCTATTCCGACAATACTAATTTCACGTTCCTCCTTACTACGCTCTGCGATACGGCAAGCATATACGGACCGTGTATTTCGGGCTTTGCCATGCACACTCCCCATAAAAGCCTGGATCAGGCCGAAACCCTGCTTACCGGCAAAGGATTTAAAGAAAAGAGCATAGAGTTCGAGGGCTTTCCCACCTTTGAACTGACCGAAGCGGAGGAGGCGGAAACAGACCCGTGTGCGGATCTTAATCTTAACGCGGAGAAAAAACTGGTTTTCGGAGGAACATTTCAAAGAAACAAAGCTTTTTCGGGACGACTTCTCGGAGGATGCACAGATTGTCTTGTTAATCTTCTCGGAACGAGATTCGACAAGGTCTCGGATTTCCTTGAAAAATACAAAGAGGATGGGTTCATATGGTTCCTGGAGTGCTGTGATCTGAATCCCATTTCGTTAAGAAGAGCATTCTGGCAGATGGACGAGGCAGGCTGGTTTAAGTATGTAAAGGGATTTGTGATAGGCAGGCCCATGCATTTCGGAGAGGAAATGATGGGACTTGACATGTATGAGGCAGTGATGGGGATCATCAGGAAATACAACGTACCTGTCATAATGGATGCGGATCTGGGACATCTTCCGCCTGCGATCCCTTTTGTCACGGGAGCTTTGGCAGAGATATCCGCAGATGAAAATATCAGAGTCAAGATGAGATTTGAGTAAAATGGAAAAACGATGTGTGATCGTTTCGGGAGGAGAGTACGATCTTTTTCCGGAACTTAATAAGGATGATTTTATCATAGCCTGCGATAAGGGCTATTCCTATGCCTTGAAGAGAGGAGTGCGGCCGGATCTTATCATAGCGGATTTTGATTCCTTTAAAGGAAAAACGGATCCGGAGATCCCGGTTCTCAAGTATCCATGCGAAAAGGATGATACGGATACGATGGCAGCGGTCAGATATGCAGTGGAAAAAGGCTTTTCGGAGGTCGTTTTGTGCTGCGCTCTGGGCGGCAGACTGGACCACGGATTTGCCAATCTTCAAAGCTGCGTATATGCGGTCGAGAAAGGTTTGAGAGCATCTGTTTTCGGGGAGAGGGAGAAAGTCACGTTTATTAAAAACCGTTCTCTTGAAGTTAAAAAGGAAGAGGGAAGTTCTCTTTCGGTTTTCAGTATCACTGACAAGAGTGAAGGGGTTTCCGTAACCGGAAGTAAATATGAACTCAGGGATGCTGTCCTGGTAAATTCCTTTCCTCTGGGAGTCAGCAACGAATGGAAGGGCGATAAAGCTGTGATCTCGGTAAGATCGGGAATATTGATGATAGTTGAGTCGGTTTTATAAAAATTCCGGATTGACAAAATCTAAATTTGGCAACTCGGGAATTATAAATGTTCATATTACGATAAAAGATGATATAATAACTGCTGTTGAGATCCTTGAACAGGATGTTGACACCGTGAGCGGAGCGACCTATTCTTCGGAAGGGATATCGGAGGCTGTGGAAAAGGCTCTGAGATCTGCAGAAAAATAATACAAAGGAGAATTGCAATGAAAAAAATAAAGAACCTGTTATTGTTTTCATATGCAATTCTTTTTATTTTTACTTCAGGCTGCGCGGGGGTAAAGGGCATTTCGGATGCTCAAAAGCATTCCGCTACGGTCTTTGCCATGGATACGGTTATGGATCTGACCGTATATGGCGATGAGAAGGTTCTTTCTGAGGCTGAAAACCTGATAAAGGACCTTGAAGGGAAATTCTCCGTTACATTGGAAACCAGCGATATATATGCTTTGAATTCCTCGAAGTCAGCCGTTGTTTCGGAAGAAACCTACAGTCTGATGAAACGGGGACTTGAGATCTGCAACAGGACAGGCGGAGTTCTGGATCTGACCGTCTATCCCGTGGTCAGGGCATGGGGGTTTACCACGCAGGACTATCGCGTGCCCGAAGAAACGGAGCTGAAGGAGCTGCTTGCAAAGGTAGATCATACAAAGATACTGCTTTCGGATGACCGACGCATATCGATCCCTTCCGATGCTATGACCGATCTGGGAAGCGTTGCCAAAGGTTTTACCGGAGACAGGCTTATGGAGCTTTTTGCAAAAAAAGGCATATCCTCCGCACTTGTGAATCTGGGCGGAAATGTTCAGGCTCTCGGTGCAAAGCCCGACGGGGGCGCATGGAAGGTTGCCATAGCTTCGCCAAAAGGAGACGGGAGCTATGCGGGTGTTGTCTCGGTAAAGGATAAAGCCGTGATAACCTCAGGAGCATATGAACGCTATTTTGAGGAAAATGGCAGGATATATCATCACATAATAGATACTTCCACGGGTTATCCCGCCGACAGCGGATTCCTGTCCGTTACGGTCATAGGAAAAGAGGGCACGCTTTGTGACGGTCTTTCGACCTCTCTTTTCGCGATGGGGCCGGAAAAGGCCTTTGAACTTTGGAATAACAGTGATGATTTTGATGCGGTATTCATAGCGGAAGACGGCAGGATATATGTGACGGAAGGAGTAAAGGACGATTTCTCGCCCCTGGGGGAATATGCGGGGGTTGTACCGGAGGTGCTGTATCATGATTAAGACCAAAACCTGGATCGCGGTGTTTGCAGGCCTGCTGGTCATATGCATGGGACTAAGTCTTTGGATATTTCTGAAGCCCACCGGCAAAACGATCGCAAACGTTTATATGGACGGTGAATGCATCAGATCCGTTGATCTGTCGGCCGTTACTGAGCCTTACACCTTTACCGTCACTTCCCACAGAGGAACAAACGTTGTCAAAGTGGAAAAGGGAAGGATCAGAGTTATAGAAGCGGATTGTCCGGATAAGGTGTGTGTCAGATCGGGCTGGATATCGGATTCGGCTGCACCTGTCTGCTGTCTGCCTCACAAGCTGGTCATCAGGATAGAAAAGAACGCAATGATCGAAGAAGGTCCCGATGCTGTTTCCGAATGAATCTGAAGGGACGAAAGCAATTCATATGACAAAGCATAAAATATCAACCAAAAGAATAACATTGGATGCAATCCTTATCGCGCTGGCGCTTATCATTTTCGTTGTTGAGCTGCAGCTTCCCGAGATCGTACCGATCCCCGGCGTTAAGCTCGGACTTGCCAACGTGATCACACTGGTGGCTGTTTTTGAACTTGGCCCGGTGGATGCGCTCATTATCCTTTTACTCAGGACAGGCATGGGAAGCATGTTCACCGGAAGAGTGATGGCGCTGTTGTACAGCCTTGCGGGGGGAATGCTGTGTTTTTTCGTAACCTTTCTTGTAAAGAGGATCGTAACCAAAAGCCAGATATGGGTCTGCGGTGTGATCGGAGCCATCGCTCACAATATCGGTCAGATACTTGTTGCAATACTCATCACACAGACTCCGGCTCTGGTCGGCTATCTGCCTCTTCTTACAGTTTCCGCTATTATCACGGGTGCATTTACCGGAGGTATTGCAACCTACATTTCAAAACGTATGCACGGATTTTTTGCAAGATATTAACTACAGATTGTGTTTTTCCTATTTACAAACCACAAAAAGTATGAGAAAATAAAACCTACTAAACATGCAGGTTTATTAAACCGATCATGAAATTTTGTTTGGGAGGATGAAATGCTGATTTCCACAAAGGGCAGATATGCACTGAGAGTCATGGCGGAGATTGCCGCAGACGAGACGGGAGAGTATGTGCCGTTGGCTAAGATAGCAGAAGATCAGAACATATCCATGAAGTACCTGGAAAGCATTGTCGTATTGCTTTCCAAAGCCGGACTGCTTGACGGAAAAAGAGGAAAGAACGGCGGGTACAGGTTAAATCGAAAAGCCTCGGAGTACACGGTGGCAGAGATATTGGAGATAACGGAAGGCGGACTGGCCCCGGTTACATGTCTCGAAGGAAGCAGGAATCTTTGTGCGAGAGCGAACACCTGCATAACGCTCCCGGTGTGGGAGGGGCTGAACAGGGTGATTAAAGATTATCTTGAAAGCATTACTTTAGAGGATATCGAAAAGCAAAAAGCTGCTTTTAATATTGAAATCTGAAGCCCGGAGCTTTTCGACGAATAAAGATATTTTCCCTCCATTTGTTGGTTGTTGTTGTGTTTTATGAGCCGCCCCGAAAACGGAACGGCTCATTTTATTTACAGTACTATGCAATCATACCTTATTGTTTTGCCGCTGAGTGAATAAACAGGCTTCATATCGCCGAGGCAGGGACCTCCCGCGGGACGTTTGATGACGATCTTGCGGGGATGTGCCGAAAGAGCGGCATTAAAAAGTTCGTTTTCATCCCGGCTCTGACGTTCCAGAAGATAGATCATCTGGAATTTCTTTTTAACCAGGCCGGAGTTTTTCTTTGCAGGGAACATGGGATCCAAAAGGATGAGGTCGGGAGCGTCAAGAAGCTTGGAAAGCACATTGATGCTGTCGTCCTCTATCACTGTCATACGCTTTGCGGCCTCCGATATACCCGGGACCCTTGTGCCTCTCCTTACCGTATCCTTAAGCAGGGCGGCAATGATCGGGTCTCTTTCGATCAGGGTTACGTTAAAGCCTGCATAGGCAAGCAGGAGAGAGTCTTCCCCAAGACCGGCAGTTGCATCTATGGCTGAAAGCGGCCCCTTCTCACCCTTGAATTTCGCGGCTTTTACGAGAAGCTCATGATCAACTCTGCCCTTTTCAAGGCGATGGCGCAGATTCTCAAAATCTCCTTTAAGCACCTGACCTTCACTTTCGAAAGACAATCCGCTTTTGGCATAGCGAAGGAGAACATCCGCGGCCTTAGCTTCTTCTGGATCTTCGGTCAGAGCAATGCCGAGAGTGCGGGCGAGTTTTTCTGCGGAGCCCCGTTCTCCGCCTTTTTCCAGATATACTTTGATCCTGTCCGGATCTTTAAATATGTTTGGCTTTGTTTCCAATGTTCGATCTCCGTTTTACGGGTAAACTAAGCCTCGACAGAGCTTTCGAGAGATTTACCGGTAAGCATTTCAAATCCTTGCAGGTACTTTGAAATGGTCTTTTCAACGATCTCGGAAGGAAGAACCCAATTGTTTCCGGGATTTGCCTTGAGCCAGTCACGGGCAAACTGTTTGTCGAAGGAAGGCTGTGAATGACCTGCTTCGTAACCTTCTGCGGGCCAGAAACGGGAGGAGTCGGGTGTGAGCATTTCATCACCGATCACGATCTTGCCGTTTTCGTCAAGACCGAATTCAAACTTTGTGTCTGCGATGATAATACCGCGGGTAAGTGCGTAATCCGCACATTTTTTATAAAGAGCGATGGTGGCATCCTTAATTGCGGTACCGTATTCCAAACCTTTACCGGGAAACATTTTTTCGAGGACCTCCACGGATCTTTCAAAAGAAATGTTTTCGTCGTGATCTCCGATCTCGGCTTTGGTGCTGGGGGTGTAGATGGGCTCGGGGAGTTTTTCGGATTCCTTTAACCCTGCGGGAAGCTTGATACCGCAAACGGTACCGTTCTCTTTGTAGCTTGCCCAGCCGCTTCCGGTAATGTAACCGCGCACGATGCACTCGATAGGAAGCATTGTAAGCTTCTTGACCATCATCGTGTTTCCTTTGAATTCTTCGGAACGGAAGAATTCGGGCATATCTTCCGCCTTCGTTGAGATCATATGATTGGGAATGATGTCCTTCGTCATATCGAACCAGAATTTGGACATCTGGGTCAGCACGGCACCTTTGTGGGTAACCTTATTTCCGAGGATCACGTCAAAGCAACTGATGCGATCTGTGGCAACCATGATAAGACTGTCGCCGTTATCATAGATTTCTCTAACTTTTCCTTCTTTAATTGGTTTAAAATTCTGAGCCATTTTTGTCCTCCGAAGTATTTTGATCTACGGCTTTTAAAAGACCGATCTGAATGATGAGGTCATTGTAACACCCTGTCGGGTAATATAAAAATAATTTTTCGTTCTCATTTATATTAGTTGTATTAATTATTGGAGGGAGTCTGTTTATAAATAGACGGCATAAAGTCACGATTTCAGCGGTATTAAAACGTTTTATTGCTTAAATTGGCTAAAAAGTGTATAATAAAGAGTGAACTTTTCAAAAACGGCGGTCTTTTTAAGCTTTTTTTGCCGTTAATCATAATGATAAGGAGATATGGTTATGCTTGAAAGACAGATAAAAGAAACAAATAAGCTGGCGTGCATTCTGATCTCGCTTCTGATAGGTGTTATCGGAGCAACCGGTATAGTCGAACTTTTAACCGATCCGTTCAACATCTGGAGCCTTATGAAAGTTGTTGTAATGGTAGGCGCGATCCCCCTGAATATTCTTTACACAAGAAAACTTCCCATAGTTAAGAGTAAATATATATATGTTGTGGAAGGAATGGCTTTTTATATTGTAGTCCTTTTGGCGGCAACCGAGGTCAGTGCGGTGGTATTCGCTTTCCCCATATTGGCTGTGGTCCTGTTGATGGGAGATATGCGCTTGATGCTTACAACGGTGGGCATATCGGCGGTTGCGGAAATCCTTTTCGGCATCAAGATGGCTATGGGAGAGGATCCTCAGCTTACAGGCGGCGGTTCGGCTCTTTTGCTTACCGGAATATTATACACCTTCGTCGCTTTTTGGCTGTATTTTAAACTGACGACAAAGCATTCGGCCGAGCAGATACAGGTTGCGAAGGAAGGCTCCGAAAAGGCAGCGGTTGAATCTGAAAAGAACAGGAAGATCGTTGAAAATGTAAGAAAGACTTTGAGCGAGGTGAGTGAAGGCTTCAACGAGGTTCTTGACAATATCAGAAATGTTAACCGTTCCATGGAAGAGGTTGCGGAAGGTGTTGAGCAGGTGGCTATGACGACCGAGAGACAGCAGAGCAACACTATGACCGTCAGCACCAAGACTGACGAGGTGGGCTCACATGCAACACAGGCTATGGAAACCGGTAACCGTCAGGCGGAGACCATCAAGGTTCAGTCGGATATTACGGACAAGGTTGCGGGAGCAGCTTCAAAGATCGATGAACAGATGAAGCTGGCTGTGGATTCCACGGTGGTTCTTGAAGAAAATACCAATGATATCGTTAAAATGGCAGACCTGGTCAATGATATAGCTTCCCGCACGAACCTGCTTTCGCTTAATGCTTCCATCGAAGCCGCAAGAGCGGGCGAGGCAGGCAGAGGCTTTGCGGTTGTGGCGGAAGAGATACGTTCTCTTGCCGACAATACCAAGGAAACGGTTAAGAAGATGAATGACAGTGTTGAAAGGATACTGGCCAGCGTTCGTGACGTTACGGAATATACCAAGACTTCGGGCGTCAGTGCTGCTGAACAGCTTAAACTTTCCGAGCAGCTCATGGATGCAAACCGCAGCATGGAAGAAATGACCAAGGGCGTGCTTAACGATGTCAGAGAGGTTAAGGAAGCCGCACAGGCTTCTGTCAGCGGCGTAAGAGGTTTGAGCGATGAGATCACCAATCTCACGGCTCTTACCGAGGAAGAGACCGCTTCTTCCGAGCAGGTCGTAAAGATGGCTCACGACAGCGAAAAGAAGCTGGCTGAGCTTGTTGAAAGCGTTACAAGGCTCGACAGAGAACTTACCGAAGCCTAAGGGAATAAAACAGACATATGGAGTCCGGACTGCATGCCGGACTTTTTTTGTCGGAAAAGATATAAAATATATATAAATTTTCTAACAATACCTGTAATTTTCTTGATATATCTTCGGGCGTCAGATATAATTTTGTTTAAATCGATTTACAGGTCTGTACCGGGAGGTACCTTATGTCAGATAAAAAATTATGTTCCCGAGAATACGTTCTTAATTATCTTATGGACAGATATAAAACCACATACAGTGACATAGCCATACGTGAAGCGGACATAGAACCCGCAAAGACGTTGAATCTTATCAGTGAAAGCATGATGCATTTTGCTGAGAGTGACACATCTTTCAGGGAACGCGTAGAATGGACGCTTGACCGCATATGCACCTATTTTGACGCTGCTGCGTCCTATTTTGTTGTGTACGGCCGAGATCGAAGCATATATCTGAGTACCGTGCTTCAGGCGGATGAAGAAGAAAAAAAGCCCAAGGCGGAGGAGTTCTCATTGCTGCTTGTCAACAGGATGAAAAACGAGTTTAAGCCGGGCAGAGTGTGCTATGTAAGCAATGTGGAAAAGATGGCGGAGGATAACCGGGAAGTCTACAATAAGATGATCAGTGTAGGCGTCAAAAACGAGATATTTATGCCGGTGTTCAGTTATGGTGTGGTTATCGGCTTTCTCACGATATATAACATAAAGAATCGTGTGGGCGGTCTATATGCCATACAGAACATGATGGATGTCATCGGTACCACGGGGAATGAACTTGAAACCACAATGTTCAAAAACTTCCAGAGGGGAAAAAGGGAAGCGGACGGGGACAGCGATTCATATAGGAATATCATCAGGAAAAACAATGAAGCCATGATGCTTACCAATGCTGTTTCGAGAAGGCTCGGACAGCATTTCAGAAGCGCTTGTCTTATCGACCTCGAAAACGAATGCTACACGAAGCATGAGATCAATAAAAAAACTCCGGGCTTTTGCAATGCTTCCGATAATGTTCGCAATGATTTTAACGCTTTTGCGTCAAGTCTCGAGCATAAGGAATTCAGGGAAAGCATGAGAAGGTTTCTGCTTCTTGATGACCTCGGACGAAGGCTTTCCGAAAGAGACGAGGTCACTTTCGAGTATGTGGATAACGACGAGCACTGGTGCAGATGCTCTTTTCAGGTGATCTACAGGGAAGAGAACGGGGATGTTAAGTATGTGCTTTTTTCTGAGGAGGTAATTGACAGAGAAAAGCGGCAGGCTCAGGAAAATCTTCATTTCCTAAGATCCGTATCCGAGCTTTATCTTGCGGTATACAAGATAGATATGGTGAACGGAGAAATGAATCCTATCAAGCCCTTTGCCGACAATCGCAGATTCGAGGGCTTTGCTGACGGCGTTCAGCAAAAAATGGACGTATGGGTTGCGGAGCATCTTTATCCGAACGCATCAAAGGAGGATCGGGAATTCTTTAACCTTTCCACCCTGTCCTACAGACTGCGTATGCAAAACAAGCTTTCCTTGGATATCGTCACAACGGAACTCGGCTGGGTACGTATAGAGTTTCTGGTCTATTCCAGAGGCATGAACGGGGAAGCAAAGAGCGTTTTGTGGATGGTCAGGAGCATAATCGAGGAAAAGAAGGCGGAAGCGTTGAACAACGCCATATCCGAGACATACACCGTGCTGGTTTATGCAAGCCTGCTACACAATAGATATAAAACACTGGTATACAGCAACAAAACGGCTAAATTTCTTCCCGAAGAAAGTAACCTTGAGACTGCCTTAGGCATATTGAGAATGAATGTGGATCCCGATCACTGCGATAAGGTCATGGATTTTGTGAACCCCTCGACCATTAACGAGAGAATGGAAGAGGAAAAGACCATAACTCTGGATTATGTGAATGCAGAGGGTGACTGGGCAAAGATATCCATAACCCGGGTTAACAAGGATCAATACGGCAGGATCAACGACGTTGTATTCTCGATACAACTCATAGATGAGATCAAGCGAAAGGAACTTGAAAAGGAGGCGGCCATTGAGTGGGCCTATGAAGAAGCCAAACAGGCCGGTGCCACAAAAGCAGGCTTTTTCGCGAATCTGAGCCATGACATCAGAACTCCCATGAATGCGATCGTGGGAATGACAAGGATAGCCCTGGAAAATCTTGATAATATCGTAAGAGTGGAGGATTGCCTCGAAAAGATAAAAAGCAGTTCCGATCACCTGCTGTCATTGATAAACGACAGCCTTGATCTGAGCCGTATAGAGAGCGGAAAGATCATTATTGCACACGATCCCGTAAATCTCAGGGAGATGGAAAACAACTTCATGTCCATCATGCAGGGCTATATGGTGGACAGAAAACTTGAGATCATCACCGACTGTCAGGCACCTGCAACGGAAAGCGTTCTGACGGACGGGCTGCGGCTGCGTCAGGTGGTTTTGAACATTCTGTCAAACGCCGTTAAATATACACCCGATGGAAAGAACATCATCTATCGGACGGAGAACAAGCTGTCACCCGACGGTAAAAAACTGCATATGAAATTCACGATAGCGGATTCGGGAATAGGTATGACTCAGGAATTCCTGAAAAAGATATATGAGCCGTTTTCGCAGGTGGAAAGGGACGGTATGCATTCAAGGTACAAGGGTACAGGCCTCGGAATGGTTATCGTTAAGAACTTTGTGGATATGCTCGGCGGCACGATAGACATTCAAAGCGAATTGAACGTGGGGACCATAGTTACACTGAATTTTGACTTTGACGTTGATATGAACGCGGAAGCACACAAGGCGGAAAGAAAACAGGATGAGCACAAGACTTTGGACCTTAAGAATGTAAAGATCCTTTTGGTGGAGGACAATGACATTAACCGTGAGATCGCGGTGGATATGCTTAAGGGCATGAATATGGAGATTGTGGAAGCTGTGGACGGCGAGGATGCGGTCTACAAATTCAGAGCCTCCGCTCTCGGCGAGTACAAGTGCATATTCATGGATATAATGATGCCGCTTATGAACGGCTATGAGGCCACGAGAGCGATACGTTCCATGGACAGGGATGATGCCAAGAAGGTGCCCATCATAGCGATGACGGCCAACGCCTTTATGGAGGATGTAAAAATGTCCAAGGAGTGCGGAATGAATGAGCACATCTCTAAGCCCATCGACCCCGCAAACGTAAAAGAGATCATGGAAAAATTTTTCGCAAAATAAAATCCGAAGGCAGTCCGCAAAACGTTACGGACTGCCTCTTTTATGAAAGGTTTGGACTAATGTCCGCTTTACTTTTTTTGCTTAATGAGATATAGTAGAGTGTAATATTTAGCATTATTCTGTAACCTTTAAGGCTATCTCGGAGGAGGGTTTATGGAGCACAATTCATTGCCTACCAAGTATACATTTCTTGAATTTAAGTATATTGACAAGCTTACAACCTATTTAAACAATCAGAGCATTCCGGTTGAGATGATCGTGAGCATCAGTTATGATTCGGACAAGAAGGTATGGGTATTGATCTACCTGAAGTATAATATATAAGATGCAGATCGAATTGTTAAAAAAGAAAATAAAGGGCTACAGGCTGTTCTCATTCTTTTTTGATCTCAGAGCAAGGTTACCGCTGAAGAGAAAAGCGATCTTCTTCGTGATGACACATGACGGCAGCCTTTTCGGAAATTGCGGAGTGATGTTGAAGACCGCCCAAAAAAAGGGGTACAAGACATATACTCTTACACGGGAAGATGAGGCATTCGGGAAAAATATCCTGCGGGCGTTCAGGTTCTTTGTCATAAAAAGTTTTCAAATGGCGTCTTCCCAAACGATCTTTCTTGATAATACCTTTTTGCCGATGGGATTCTGCAATATCGCAGAGGATGTACAGATAGCGATGCTTTGGCACGGTACGGGTACTATCAAGCGTTTCGGGCTTGACACCACCGAGGGACCGCTTTTGGAACTGGAAAGATCGGCCGATTCCAAGATCACCCATCTTTTTGTGGCGTCGGAATACACCGGACAGATATATAAGAATTGCTTCGGCTTGCCCTATGAGAAGATCTATGTTACCGGAAGCCCGAGGTGTGATGAGCTCTTCAGAGCCGTGGGACAGGGAGAAGACATACGCGATAAGGAAAAGTTTACCGTGCTTTTTGCCACAACCTTCAGGGAGGGCATACCCGGTGACGCACCCTATTACGAGATACGTTCCATGCTTCGCAAGCTGCAGGCAGGAAACAGAAAGATACAGGTCCTGCTTCGTCTGCATCCGTATGTGACCCGGGAATTGAAGGGACGATCCGAGTTTTTCATGTTCGGAAACTGCGCAGACGTTTCGGGTCAGGAAAATCTTAATACCATTCTCAAGAAGGCGGATCTGCTGGTCACCGACTATTCCTCGATCTGCTATGACTTTGCGATACTTGACAGACCGATCCTTTTCTATGCGCCGGATCTGGATTATTATGCGGAGCAGGAAAGAGGATTTTATGAGGATTACGGTACCTTTGTTCCGGGACCTGTCATCAGAAAGATAGACCTGTTGACGGAGGAGATATTGAACTTGGCCTCAGACACAGCCAAACACAGTCTTATCAAGCTGGATCAGTTTAAAGAGAAGGCTTTCGATCATTGCGACAGTAATGCCGCATCCAGGATCATGGAGGTTTTGAAACTGTAAATGATATCCGTAGTAATTCCCAACATGGACGGAAAACATTTTTTGGAAAAATGCCTCGGCTCTTTTGCCGGGGTTTCTTTTGATGAGCTTGAGATCATTGTTGTGGATAATGCTTCCAAGGATGGTTCGGTTCAGTGGATGAGAGAAGAGCATCCCTATGTCCGGATCATAGAAAACTCCGAAAACCGCGGCTTTGCGCCTGCTGTAAACCAAGGTATCAGGGCGAGCAGGGGAGAATATGTGCTGCTGCTTAACAATGACACGGAGATATTGCCGGGCTTTACGGAAAATCTTAAGAAGACCTTGGATGAGGATCATCGTGTTTTTGCGGCAGCGGCACAGATGCTCATGTATTCCGACAGAACACTTACGGATGATGCGGGGGATCTTTACACCATCTTCGGACTGGCTTTTCAGAGAGGAAACAGGAAACCTGCGTCAAAATACGAAAAAAGCACGTCCGTGACCGCGGCCTGCGGAGGGGCGTGCATGTACAGAAAGTCCGTTCTTGATGAGATAGGTCTGTTGGATGATGCATTTTTTGCCTATCGGGAAGATCTGGATCTTGGCATCAGAGCAAAGCTTGCGGGCTATAAGAACGTCTATGTTCCTGAGGCCAAGGTGATCCATTACGGCAGCGGAACCGCCAATAAGAGCGGAAAGAAATACAATGAATTTAAAACAAGGTTCGGAACGAGGAACCTTGTATGGATGAATTACAAGAATATGCCTTTCCTGATGCATTTGATCAACCTGCCTTTTATTCTGGCGGGCATATTGCTGAAATCCCTGTTCTTCCTGAGACACGGTCTCACTGGAACCTATCTTAAGGCTGTTGCGGAAGGTCTTCGGGACATACAAAAAGTGAAACACATTCCCTTCAGGCTGAGAAAAACAAAGTATTATCTCGGCTTCGAACTGGAATTGATCTGTAATTGCTTCAGAGTGCTTTAAGAGATCTGCTTTTTCTTGTAGATTATCACCGTATCCTCCGGCAAAAGCGTGGTTCCGCCGTGGGGGATCAATTCCTCCGAGCCGCGGATTATCATGGCTACGATCTCGTGTCGGGGAAGGTTGATCTCATTCAGGGCTCTGTTGGCCCAGGGATGATCGGGGGAAATGTTATAGGTGATGAGTTCGAGGGAAGAGCCTTGCTTTAAAGCGGGCAGATCACAGGCTCTGGTATAATGCTCCACGAAACCCGCTGAAATGATACCTGTGGGGACGGCAACCATTCCGACGCCAAGAAAGGAAATGATTATAGCCATGATCTTACCCGCTATGGTAACGGGGTATATGTCTCCGTAGCCTATGGTCAGAAGGGTGGATGCAGCCCACCAGATCCCGGAAAAAGCGTTTTGGAAATGTTCGGGCTGAGCTTCATGCTCTAAGGAATACATGCAGAGCGAAGCGGAGACCATGAGGATCAGGATCATCGCAATGGAGGAGAGCAGTTGATTTCGCTTGTCCTTCAAAACGGAAATGATAACGTTAAAGGCGTCATACTGGGCATTGATCTTAAACAGACGAAGAATACGGATGACACGGAACATTCTGAAGGCTACGGCTCCTGCCGGGAAAATGAAGGGCAGGTAGAAGGGCAGGAAAGTGAAAAGCTCTATGAGACCGTAGAACGAGAAAATGTATCTAAGAACCGCAACGCCTCGGGCGGAGGCGGGATAGAGATTTTCAGAGGTCCAGAGGCGCAATATGTATTCGACGGTAAAAATGATCACGGTCACCGTTTCGATCGTGTTTATCATGCCTGTATAGGGTGCAGAGGCTTCAAAGGTCGAAAACAGTGTTGCAAAAAGGTTTACGGCTATGACAGCAACTATTCCGTAGTCAAAAAGAGTACTGGGAATGTCGTTTTTGTTTCCGATCTGAATGATGTTAAATATTTTTTTCTTTATCCCGTGCATATAAAACCTCCGCAATTACAAAGATCATAAGGACATAATAGCATTTTTTCGGAGCGCTGTATAGGATTACCTTTTTTAAAAAGAACTCTTGACAATGTTGCGTTGCTATGCTAAAGTATGTCAAAACCGTTGAAGAAGAGTAAGTAATCATTGAACCTACACTCAGAGAGTCGCAGGCGGTGAGATTGCGGCAGCAAGGATGATGATGAATGGGCTTCCGAGGGCGAACCGAACCGGGTACGGTAGGCGAGACGGAGACGACACTTCGTTAAGAACAGCAACGTATAAAGACTTCCATTAGGTTGAGTACGTGTGAGAGGATGTGAGTAATCACACCAAGCCGGGTGGCACCGCAGGAAATTGATCATTCAAACCTGTCCCAGCAGATAACTGCTTTGGACAGGTTTTTTTATATTCTTGTCCCGGAGCAAAACCAGTTCATTTACATAAAAAGACAAGGAGAAAACAAAATGAAAAAGACAATGAAAAAAATCGTAACCATGATGATCGCGCTCACAATGCTCATCGGCCTTACAGCCTGCGGCAAAAAGGGCGGAGCTGACACCTTTAAGATCGGTATCTGCAACTACGTTGATGATGCTTCCCTCAATCAGATCTGTGAGAACATTCAGGATACACTTAAGTCCTACGAATCCGAAAACGTAAAGTTCGAGATCCTCTATCAGAACTGCAATGCGGATGCAAATGTAATGAACCAGATCATTCAGAACTTCATCGCTCAGAAAGTGGATCTCATGGTAGGTGTTGCAACTCCCGTTGCAATGACTATGCAGGGCGCTACAGAGGATAACAAGATTCCCGTAGTATTTGCCGCTGTTTCGGATCCTCTCGCTACAGGCATTGTTGCTTCACTCGAAAAGCCCGGCGCAAATGTTACCGGCACTTCCGATTATCTTGATACCGCAGCGATCTTCGATCTCATCTTTGCCGCTGATCCTGATGCGGACCTTATCGGACTTCTTTATGATGCAGGTCAGGATGCTTCCACAACAGCAATTGCTCAGGCAAAGGATTACCTTAACAAAAAGGGAGTTAAGTTCGTAGAGCATACAGGCACCAATCCTTCCGAAGTAATGCTTGCAGCTGACGCTTTGATTGCTGACGGCGTAGATGCGATCTTCACTCCCAGTGACAACACCATCATGCAGGCTGAACTTTCCATCTATGAAAAGCTTGCAGATGCAAAGATCCCTCACTATGCGGGAGCTGATTCCTTTGCTCTTAACGGAGCTTTCCTCGGCTACGGTGTTGACTATGCAAATCTCGGTGTTGAAACAGCAGAAATGATCAAGGAGATCCTTGTTGAAGAGAAGGATCCCGCTACAGTTCCCGTTCGTACCTTTGATAACGGAACTGCTACAGTAAACACGGATATCTGCAAGGTGATCGGCTATGACTATGAGACGATCAAAAAGACATTCGCTCCCCTTTGCACAAAGGTTCAGGAGATCAAGACAGCTGAGTCTTTTAAATGATCTTTATTTATTGATTATTGGAGGTTTTCATTATGATGATCCTGATACAGACAACGCTTGAGCTTGGGCTCATCAGTGCTCTTACGGTGCTGGCGCTGTTCCTGAGTTATTCAATGTTGAATGTGTGCGATCTTTCCACAGACGGCTGCTTTACAATGGGAGCTGCTGTGGGTGCAATGGTTGCGCTCTCCGGCCATCCGATCCTGTCGATCTTCGCTGCAATGCTGGCCGGAATGATCTCCGGTTTTGTGGTATCGATACTTCAGACCAAGATGGGCATTGACAGTCTGCTTTCGGGAATCGTAGTGAATACCGGTCTTTATTCCATAAATATTGCAATAATGAAAAATTCGTCTCTGGTTAATCTCAACAAGACGAAAACAGTTTTTACAATGATGAAGGATCTGCTTGCTCCCACGATCCTTGCGGACTGGTACAAGGTCATCACCGCACTTGTGTTTGTTGTTCTTGTTATCCTGTTCCTGTCGTTTTTCCTGAGAACACGTCTCGGACTTGCAATCCGCGCAACGGGTAACAATCCTGCGATGGTCAAGGCTTCCTCCATCAACCCGGCTTTTACCACCATAGTCGGTCTCTGCGTTGCCAATGCATTTACGGCTCTTTCCGGCTGCCTTTTGGCACAGGTTCAGAAGGCCGCAAACATAGACATAGGCGGCGGCATGGTTACCGTAGCGCTTGCGTCGCTCCTTATCGGCAGTGTGTTCCTCAACAAGGGCAAGGTTACGAAGAAAGCCATCGGAGCGGTTCTCGGTGCCTGTGTTTTCAGACTGGTATATACGGTGGCGCTCAGATTCAATATGCCTGCTTCAATGCTGAAGCTTGTTTCATCGGTTATCGTTATCGCAGCGATCTTCGGACCCTATGCAAAGGCGAAATATCCGATGTTTAAGAGGAAGATGGATCTGAAGAAACAGGCGATCACGGAGAGGAGGGATGAAAATGCTTGAGATCAAGCATATATCAAAGACCTTTAATCCTAAGACGATAAACGAAAAGGTTGCCATCTCCGACCTTTCTCTTACGGTAAAAGACGGAGATTTCATCACCATAATAGGCTCCAACGGAGCGGGAAAATCCACACTCTTTAATGCGATCGCGGGCAGTTTTATCACCGACTCCGGAAGGATACTTCTTGACGGAGAGGACATTACCATGCAGTCAGATCACAGGAGAGCCAGGAAGATCGGAAGGCTTTTCCAGGATCCCATGCTGGGAAGCGCGCCGGGAATGAGCATAGAGGAAAACCTCACTCTGGCTGCCGGGCAAGGCGGCTGGTTCTCAAGGATCAAAAAGGCTGAAAGAGCCGCGTTCGTTGAAAAACTCGCACTTTTGGAAATGGGGCTTGAGGAAAGGCTTGAGCAGCCTGTGGGATTGCTTTCCGGAGGCCAGCGTCAAGCACTTACTCTTCTTATGGCAACCTATAATCCTCCGAAGGTGCTGCTGCTTGATGAACATACTGCGGCACTCGATCCCGCGACTGCGGACAAGGTGATCGAATTGACAAAGAAAATAGTTGAGGAGAACAACCTCACCTGCCTCATGATCACCCATAATATGCATCAGGCACTTGAGCTCGGAAACCGTCTTATAATGATGGATAACGGAAATATCATCTATGATGTGGAGGGCGATGAGAAAAAGAACCTGACAACGGACGATCTTTTACGCAAATTCCGAGAGAATGCGGGCAAAAACCTGGACAACGACAGAATGTTGCTTTCGTGAGATCAGGGTTTATCATTCATTGCTAAAATGATCTTGTTTAATATTTAAGAGAAAAAAATAAAATATCGGTTTATAATGAGACACAGAAGAAAGGGGAATCATCATGCGGAGAAATACTTTTTTTCTTCTGTGTCTTTTGGCATGCCTGGCAGCAGGTTGCGGTGAAAAGGCACAGGAACAGCCCGTTCAGCAGCCGGTCTATTATACTGCAACACCGACACCAAAGCCGGCAACGCCCACACCTGTTGTGATGACCGAGGAGGAGCTGGCAAGAGACACTGCCTATCGCAATCTGGAAAGCTATGCAAATTTCCTTCGCAATTACGACAAGTCGAAGTATGCTAATCCCGAAGTTGTTGACGAGGCGGTCAAGGAAGCGGATGCACTTCTTGAAGCGAAGGGGACAACGGAGGAGTATAAGGCTATGAATGAGAAATTGAAGGAAAGCTTCAAAAAGCTCGGAGACGGCAGCAATATGACCCCTGTCGGTCAGCTTACGGCTCAGCCCGAGTATCCCGATGCGTTTACGTTTGCCGACGGAACAAAGGTTGATATTGAAAAGGACTGGGAGAAGCGTGTTGACGAGATCTCGAAGCTCTATCAATATTACATCTACGGCGTTTATCGCGACGGCACCGGAGAAACTCTTGAATACAATGCGGAAAAGGACAAAGCAACCATTACCGTTGAAAACGACGGCAGAAAAGGAAGCTTTAACATTACAGTTTCCGTACCCGATGAAACAAAGGTGAAAAAGCCCGAGAAGGGCTGGCCTTACATCATAGCGTTGGGATGGTTTCAGCAGACGGAATATGCAAACAACAGAGGCTATGCGGTCATCACTTTTATGCCTACGGATCTTGCTTCCGATGACAGCGGGCGGAGAGGCATATTCTATGACATCTATCCCTACGGGGACAAATGGAACGAACAGACAGGGGCTCTCATGGCGTGGGGCTGGGGCTTCAGTAAGGTTGTGGATGCTCTGGAACAGGGAATGGGAGATTACTACGGCATAGATCCCGAAGTCTCTGTTATCACCGGTGTTTCAAGATACGGCAAGGCTACTGCGGTAGCGGGAGCATTTGACAAGAGGATCAAGGTTTCCGTTCCCACCTGCTCGGGAGCAGGCGGTATGGCTATGTTCAGATATGTTTCCGAGGGAGATTCCTACGATCTTTCTTCGATAGGAGCTTCAAGCAGATACACCTTTACACAAAATGAGCCGATCTCAAGTCTTAAGGGAGGAACGGAAGGCCATTGGTTCAACAATAACTTCAGGTCCTTCAGTGAGCCCGAGTACCTTCCCGTTGACCAGAACCTGCTTTCAGCAATGTATGCGGGACAGGACAGGTATCTGTTCATCACTTCTTCCTACCTCCATGAGGACTGGACCAATCCCCCCGCAATGTGGGAGACCTATAAGGAAGCAAAGAAGATCTTCACTGCTCTTGGAGAAGCAGACAATGTTGTGTTCAACATCCATCCGAAGGGACATATGGTCACCGACGAGGATGTGGTGAGATTTATAGATTTTACCGAACATTATGTATACGGTAAGGAAGTTGACACCGATTTCAGCAAACTGACGACCTGTCTGTTTGCGGACGGACCGCTTCCTGAAGATGGCACCAAGTAGTTATTAACGAACTGAGAAACGAAGAGAAGAGGATATTACCATGAAAAAGTTAGTCAGAGCTTTGGCAGTTGCATTTGCGACAGTAACGGCACTGTCTCTTGCGGGATGTGCGGGAAAAGAGCCTGTGGTTGCTCCCACTCCCACACCCTGGGTGATCACAGCGACACCCACCCCCAAACCCACTGCTACTCCGAAACCTACAAATACACCAAGACCTACAAGCACTCCCAGACCTACTGCAACCGATACGCCGACTCCTACTCAGAGGCCGACGGCAGTACCCGCTCCCGACGCAACAAAATGGGTTGGTACATGGGCAAGTGCTCAGCTTGTGGCAGGAAATGAACACAATCCTCCCGCTCCCGGTCTTGCAAATAACACCTTCAGGCAGATCATCCGCGTTTCCATGGGCGGAAGCAGGATCAGGCTTACATTTTCAAACATCATGGGCGAAAGCGAAGTTGAAATGAAGAGCACGCATATCGCCATAGCCGTAAAATCCGATTCATCCAAGATACTCACCGATACAGACAAGGTGTTGACCTTTAACGGCAGCGAGAGTGTAACGATCCCCGCGGGCGGAACTGTTACCAGCGATCCCATCGATTTTTCGCTTCTTCCGTTGGATTTCCTTTCCGTTACCACGGAATTCGGAAGCAAGGTGCCTAAAACGGTTACGAGTCACACAGCTTCCCGTTCCGACAACTATCTGCTGGCCGGAAGTCATCTTACCGATGAGTTTTTCAAGGATCCCAAGACCAAGACAAGCTGGTATTTCCTCTCGGATGTGGATGTATATGCACCGGAGGAAGCGCGGGCGGTAGTATGCTTCGGCGATTCGATCACTGACGGATACGGAGTAAAGACAAATTCCTACAACAGATGGAGTGATGTGCTGGCTGAAAGGCTTCAGGCGAACAGCGGCACCGAGATGGTCGGAGTGCTTAATTCAGGTATCGGCGGAAACTCGATCTACGGAGGAAACGGACCTGCGGGCAAGGACAGATATGCACGGGATGTTTTGGAACATGACGGCGTGGAATATGCGATCATTCTCATCGGCGTCAATGATATCGGATATGCATGGTCCGAAGAGGGAACAAGAAACAGCGTTATCTCAGGACTTTCCGACATGGTAAAGGCAGCTCATGAAAAGGGCATAAAGGTTTACGGAGGAACGATCACTCCCTTCAGGAACAACGGTTATTATACCGAGATGCACGAGAAGGTACGTCAGGCGGTCAATGCATGGATACGTTCGGAGGAATCGGGCTTTGATGCAGTCATAGACTTCGATGAACTGTTGAGAGACGAGAAGAATACCGATACGATGAAGGCAGATCTAAAGAATGACTATCTTCATCCGAACAACGACGGCTACAGGGCGATGGGTGCATACATCGATCTTGAATTGTTTAAGTAAAAAGTTTGGGCGTTAAAACTTTAAAAGTTTTGACGCCTGTTTTTGTATGACGGGCATGCCGTCAATCTGTGGTGAAAGTCCACAAGGGGCGTAGTTGCCGACGAACCCCAGAGCGACTCCCAAGGTTTACTCTGCGAAGAGTAGGCGAGAAGAAGGG
>JAEEGK010003666.1_pt1 | contig 38109 bp, 21 predicted proteins | sample 8958771 | NCBI WGS metagenome assembly JAEEGK01 (sample SAMN16246547, study PRJNA631951) | gut metagenome | biome: gut microbiome; feature: rumen; material: SC-attached | host: Bos | place: Iran: Karaj | collected 2018-10
TATCAGAAGAAGTTAACAATAAACAAATTTTTGCAAAAATTATCCCAAGTAAAGAAGAATAAACACTAATTGAAGCTGATCTTTTAAACAAATAAGAAAGATCATCTTTTCCTTTATAATCAAATCTTTCAGTTATAAAATCATCATTACATAAAAGACCATTTAAAAAAAAAAAAGTATGAATATTAAAAATAATAGATATTATTCTTAAATGAAAAGTAAAAAGAAGTGAATTTGAGTAAAAAGAAACTAAAAATACTTGTTTTTCTAAAAGAAAATCTCTAAACATTATTTTGAAAGGTCTTTTATCATTTTTCAAAGCATCTCTATAATCCATTTCATTTAAATCTTTTGAAGAATTTTCATCTTCATTTTCCTTATCTTTTTTTTCTTTTATTTTAAATGATATTCTATCACTGTTACTAGAAATATCAATTCCTTTATTATTATTTGAATGCAAAGAAGCATTTGAAATTTGAATTTTATTATCTTTAGGAATATTAAGATTTAAAATTTGATTATCACCTTTATTATTAATATTGATTTTTTGTGTTTCAGAATTTTTTTTTGGTGGATTTGATTTTATATTATAATTATTAAAAGATCTATAATATAAAACAGTTAATGTTATTTCAGAAATTAAACCTGAAACAATTATATAAAAAGAGATATTGTTACCTAAATCTTTAAATAAATTTTTTGTACATTTCATTATAACAATATTAAAATTACTTATCATATTTTTGTACGGTCTTAAACTAGAATTTTCAAAATACAGATCTTTTGTGGAACTTTTTTGTTGTGAAATTCCAATACATTCACATTTAATATTATCATTTTCATCTAATCCTAAAAATTTACAATTATTATCACAAAATGTTATATTTTTAAATATATGTTCTCTTCTATTTCTTAAAGTCATGTCTCTTTTATTCATTGAATATCTAAAACAAATATTATTATAAAAATCAGATTCTGGATCAAATATATTTTCACCTAAATTGTTTAAAATATCTTTATATAAATCAATGTTAAATTCTTTTGCTTTTTCAGATGAAATTGGATAAGTTTCTATTATTGTATCATTTGAACAAATATCTAAAGATAATTCATTATTATCTTTATCAAATACTTTATATTTTATATTATTTTTTGGAGAATTATGATTATAATACGTAATTTGAGTAATATATAAGTCTTCACTGAGCATTTTATTATATTGTCTTTTTAAATTAAGTTCACATTCTCCTAAATCAATTTTTGGTTGATTTTTATTCTCATTTTCCTCTAATGGTACTTTATATTTGGATATTGTAATATTTTCTCCAATTATATTTATATAATTTCCAGAAGTTATATCCATTTGAGAAATTAAATCAAAAGTTTGAATTGCTTCATAATCATTCATTTTTATTTTAATATTATTTTTATCCAAATTTGATTCATCTATCAAAAAGGATTTAATCTTTTCTTCAATATTTATGCAATTTCCTTTATCATCTAATGAATAACCTTTCTTACATAGAGTACATTTATTTTCTCCTTCATTTCCTAAATCTATACATTCTTCACAAGCACCATCGCATTTTATTGTTTGAATTTCTATTTTACATAATTCACTTGGAATTGAATAGAATGAAGAATCTGGTACACTCTTCCCTGATAAGAGTTTTTCTAATCTATTATACACTGGTTGAGAGGGTGGTGAGGGTAGTGCTTCATATTCAATAAGTTGAATATAAAAATATATAATATCTTGATTTATTGAATTTGGAGAATAATAAGTTACTCGATTAGCTAAAAGATATTCTTCAGAATATTCATCAATATAATTTTCCAATTCATTCATAGAATCATAATTATCATAAAAATAATATTTTAATTTTCCATTTATAGGAGTATTTACAATAAATAAAAGATAATTTAATGTATTTTCATCATCTGTTATTTTAGAAATACCTATATGAATATAAGAATTTGTACTAATTTTTAATTTAATATCATGACATGTTGGTCTTTGAAAATAATAATAAAATAATTCTTCATATCCACATAAATTTCTATTATTATTATTTTTCTTTTGCAAATTTTGAGTAATTAAAAGACGTCTAGGAGATTCTGAAGATAATAAAATAAAGTAATTTGAAGAAGATAGCATTTGAATAAAATCATGAGCATTTGCAAAGGTTTTCATAAATATTAAATTTTGTAAATCAATAAAATATCCGAATTGTAAAAATTTAAATCTATAATTATCATAATATATATATAAAAATATAGTATTTTCATTGATTTCCTTTATTTCATACCATAATCCATTCCAAAAATTAATAATATATTTTGCTTTTGATTGAACAATTTTATTTTCATTGATTAATAAATGATTGATATAAAGATCTGAATTATCATCCATAAAAATAGTATAATATATTTCATCAGTATATTTTCTAAATTTAAAATCAATTAAATAATAATCTTGTTCTTTATTCTTAAGAATTACTTCAAATTTATTTTCTTTTAAAGAATAATAAGTTATATCATTATCTAAGGAAAAGGCACAATGAGTTGTATTGAATTTAGAATTATATACACAATTAAAAGATCCTATCTCTGCTTGATAAATATTTGTATCATGAGGATATATATTTTCAGTTATTTCATAAACAGAATTTATACAATCATTATTATTTTTATTAATTAAAAAATAAATTATAAAGTTTGATTCATCAAAACTAGAAACAATAAAATCACATGAATTCATTTTTGATAAAGAAAAAAAATAATCATTTGAAACATTACTTTTAATTTTAAAAGTTTTAACTTGAATTGGATTAGAAAAAAATTTAAATAGATATAAAGAACCATCTAAAAAAAGAACTAATTTAGCATAACTATTATCATTAATTTTTATTAATTGATAATGTACATTAATACTATTGAAGCTTATATCTGGATAATAACTTAATGTAACATAATCTTTTTCTTCTTCATTTTTTAATATATAAGGTCCAAATGAAGTTATAAGAAATTGTTCATTTTCTGAAATACTAATAGAATCTATTAGATAAAAATTATATGGCTCTGGTATAATGTTTCTAAAATTATTAAACGACTTTTTTTGAAAAGTTATCACACATCTAAAAATCCAAATAAGAAAAAATAATTTTAGATAAATTTTCATTAATTTGTTAATCAAAATAAGATTTATATTGTAAATAAAAATGATTATCAAATAAAGAATTATCTATAAAAATATTAAATTAAACATTTTGTTTATTTTGTTTGAATAAAAAGAAAAAAGAAGTAAACTTTTTGTTTGAAATTTCTATAAATAAATATTAAAATCAATATATCTTTAAGATTTAATCCTTTCTTCAAAAATATATTTAATAAATAAGTATATTCTATTATTCCCTTAAAAAATATAAAAAAAAATAATAATCAAAGACTTGCTAATTTAATTGAAATATATATCAAATAATTCTAAAGTTTTTTATTGAAAAATTTAAATTAAATTTTTCCTTAGATATCATTCAATTGTAATTATTATTTTACTCTTAAAAAAAATTAATTAAACAAACAAGATTTTAGGCGATGATTTCCTTTTAAAATTATATATTCTTTAAGCAATACTATTTCTTTATTCTAAATTCTTTTTTTTAAATTTTGAAAATGATATTTTTTTTATTATTTTCGTGAAAAAATGAAAAAAAAAATAGAAGAAATTATATTTATCAATTAAAAAAAAGGAATTCAAAATATTATATGAAATAATCTAATATTTTAATAGATTATAGTTTTTAAAAACATTTTGCAATATTTTGTTTATAATCCTATAAGAATTATTTAATTTATTCAAATATAAAAATTAATTAACTACTTAATATTAAGAGTTTAATATATTCATTTTGAAAATATAAATTTAATTTATGAAAATATAATTAGACTTTACGTTTTAGTAATTTAATGTTTAAATATTAAAAAATAAAAAAATTAATGATATAAGTGGAATATTTCTAATTATTTTTTTAGAAAGAATTAACATATTAAAAATACAAAAAAATGTATGATCCTTATGATTATTAAATATTTAATGTATTTATACCAATGTTGACTTTAATAAATTCTTATCATTTATGAATTTTACCCAGAAAAATATTTAAAAATAAATAAAGATATCATTTTTTGGATGAAGGAAATAATTGCTTTAATATTTGAAAAATTAAAATATAAATCTAAAATATTTAAAAAATATTTTTAATCAAAAATAAATTTTATTTTGATATTACCATTAAATTTCCTAATTTCCAAATTGAATTTTGTATAATAAAATTTTGTATTCTATTTTTAAAAAAATAATAAAAAAATTTTGGATAATTATTTGGGTTCAATTATTTACCTAAAAGTTATATTTTCTTATTATTATTTATAAATACACCTTGATTTATTGAATATCCAGTTACATTAAATTCATAATATGTAAAATATGTATTACCATTAAGAGTTCGATTAATAAAAGTTTTATTAAAAGATGGAGTAGAAAGAAATTTTGGATTTAAATAAATTTTAAAATATAAAGGACCAATAACAGATATACAATCTTTATTTAATTCTACTAAACAATTTTTACAATTATCAGGATTAATTAATATTATTTTCATTGATAATATTAAAATCTTTTATAAATTCAAAATATGGATTTCCTAATAAAGGCTTTTGATGAAGAATAGAATAATAATCTTGATATAACATATAAATTCCATTTGATGTCATAGATGAATTTAAAATATATTCTTTTGAAATAGAATAATCATTTTTATAAGAATTAATTAATTTTCTTATATTGTTATTATAATTATAATTAAAATTATTATTCAATAATAACATATATAAGCAGATTATACCAATAATTGAAGTTAAAAAATAAATTTTTTTATTTTTTACACTAATATTATTTATATTATTTGAATTTGAAGATAATTCCAAATATGGAATATTTATTTTATTTTTACATTTATCACATAAATGATTTTTAAATTCATTTGTTAAATATTCTAATTTTTTTTTTAAAATTTGATTTTCTTGAATCATTATTTCAATTGCTATTTTTTTTCTTTTTCTTACTTCTCTAGCAGTTTTTGCTTTTTTCTTCTTTAATTCAATTTCTTTTTCTTTTTTATAAACTTTATTAAATTCTTTTAAATCCAAAGATAAATCTTCGCTATATTTATGAAGATTTAATGAATTATTTTCCATTATATTTAAAATGATTTTTTCATTATCTTCATAAGAAGAATTCATTTAAATATAACAAATTTAAAAAATACATTAAAAAAAAATTTTTAAAACTATAAACATTTAAATATGGTTTTAAAAATTAATATAAACAAATAAAAATATAATATTACAAATTTTATTGATAATTTTTATATAAATAAGATAAATTACTTTTTTAATATTTGTTTAATTATTTTTTAAATAAACATTGATAATATATTTATATTTTAATTTTTTACTTTAAAATCAATTTCTTCAAAAGGTTTCTGATACAACTCTTCGATATTTTGAAATTGTGAATTTCTTTTTTTATAGAATAAAACATAAGCATTATTAGAAACAATGTTATTTTCTTCCGTTTCAGAAACATGACTATCATTAAATTCATACCATTTATTTTCAATATAATTTTTACAATAAGCCGTATAATGTCCTCCATGTAATCCTCCAAAATGATTTGCCACAGCAAATAAATCATAAATATTATCTGATGTTTCTATTTCATTATAAGTTAAATATTTTCCCATATCTAAACCTTCAATTGGGAAATTTACTTTATTTCCTAATTTAGAATTATTTTTAAATCTTTTCAAATGAAGAATTAATATTTCTGGGCAAGTAAATATTTCCATTTTTTTTTCTGCTAATTGATGTATTTTACATTTAGGACAATACCATTTGTTTTCTTCAGTTAATTTTTCTTTTTGATTAAAATTTTCTAATAAATCTATTAAATTAAAATCTGGCTCATCATCATCATTATACCAAAATGTTCTTTTTTCTATTTTTTCTTCTGAATTATACCATTGAATTCTTTGTACATATTCTGGTAACCATGCTATTTTAAAATTTAATTGATAATCTATTATAGTTTCATTCTCTTCAAAATTTATTTTTTCTATATTTTCTTTTATTATATATTTATTTTCTGATATTTCTAATATATTATTATCTTCTGAAACAGGACAAATTCCATATTCTCCATCTTGAGTAAATGCATTTATATTTTTTAAAAATATTATGACAAAAGGATATTTATATGTTTCATGAATTGAATATGTGAAATTAAAATCTTGTGTTTCATTTACTTTTTGAGAATTTTCTTCATAATCTTCAAAATAATTTTTTTTGAAATTATCCTCTTCTTCTCTATCATAAATTTCTCTGTAATAATTTAACAAATAATTAAAAATTTGAGAATTATTCCATTCAATATTAAAGTAAAAGACTCTTGGAAATAAAAAAGAATCTTTTGGTGGATATTCACTTTTTTGATATTCATTCATATAACCTATATTATATGAAAAGTTATAAAAAAGACATCTAATATATTTTGACTTATCATATGTTTCTTCTATTTGTTCAAAATCTTCTATTTTTCCTTCATTTTGATCAAATTCTTTTATTCTATCAAATAATAAATTACTACATCTAATTTCATTATATGTTTTTTCAATTTCTGTATTCTCTTTTCCAAAAATATAACTTGAAATCTGATTCAAAAAAATAGTATTTTCATCACCTAAAAAATCTACAATTTTCACATATTTTCTTTCATCAATTAATTTCAATTCATTTCCATTTTGAACTAAATAAATTTCAAAAGTATTTAATCCACATCTTAAAATATAATTTATTTTTTCTCTAAAATACCTAATGGTAGTATTTTTATTAATTTCAATTTTAAATCTAATAAGTTTGAATTTGATATTTTCATAAATAAAATAAACATTAATATTTCTATTTGAAGCATTTTTCAAAGTTAAAGGAAGACTAATAATAGCATAAGGATCAAAAGTATTACTAATATTCTTACAATTAATATTAGGACAAAATAAAGTAGATTTAAACATTCCATAAAATAAATCTACAATTAAAGATTGATTTCTGGCTAAAAATAATCTATTATAATATTTATATTCTTCAATATAATTTTCAAAAGTTAAATCATCTTCAGGACAAACATAAGGTTTATTTAATACTTTATTTAAATCTTCATGTAAACCATCTAATAAGAAAGATAAAAATTCTTGAGTATCTTGTTGCTGATAACCTCTAAACATAGTTCTAATATTTCCTATAGTTTCTTTAAAATTATATGGTTCTATAGAATCTTTTTGACCATACCATAAATGTTTAATTAATTCTGCATATGCTTCAACTAATTTTCCTTGAGAGCCTATTGGATTATTTATATTTATAAAGTTTTTATATGTATCTTCTAAAAAATAGTTTGTTAAAATATTACAATTTGATAAGCATTGTAATGATGTATTCATATAACATGTATTTCCTATATTTCCTAATCCTACTAATCCATGTTTATTATCATTTTTATCCAAAGTTTGTTTTCGTAATTCTGTTTTTCTATCAAAAAAATAACTTTTTGGAGAAGATTTTTTCCTTTTTGGTCTTCTTTCTTCTTTGGTTTCTAAATATAAATTATTTTTTTCTTCTTCAGTCAAAAAATATTTGTTTTGGGTATTTGATATTTTATTTCTTGGAACTGATTCTTTATTTATATAATCTATATCATTATCATTAATTATATAATCAAATAATTCTCCATTTTTGTTATATGAAAATTCTATTAGTAAATTATTATATTGTATTTGATTTATTTGAAATTTTTCAGGAATTTTTTGCAGATAGTAACTTCCTAAAATTCTCTTATCTTCTTTTAGGTTTTCTATATTTTCATAAATAAAATCCTTAAAATACTTTAATTTATTATCTTTGGGTAAACGATATATTTTAATAAAAGATTTTAATAGTTTAGAATTTATCATTAAAATTCCTAAATTTTTTTTTATGGTTTTATTATGGTTAAGAATGTCTGATAAAAATTGGAAAAGATGTTCTTCGGTTAATAATAATGGAATATATATTTCATATGTATTAATTTTTGAACCTTGAATTAATGAATTTTTTACAGGAATAAATGTAACAAAAAATTTCTTTGAATAAATGTTATATTTTTTTAAATTTGTTTCTCTTTCTTCTATTAATTGACTTTTTATTATATAATCACATCCAAATTCTTCTTTTAATATATCAAAACTTTCTTTAGGTAAAATTTTGTAATCTATTTTTTCTTTTTTATCTTCCTTTAAAAGGTAATTATTATGTAATAAACAATTATTTTCTTCTTTTATAATTAAAGACTCATTAGTAATTTGACCTGGAAATTTATTTGAATCTAATTTATAAATTAAAGGCTTTTTATCTAAATATAAATCAGGGTTTCTAGAAATTCTCTTTATTTGATTATATCTGATATATTCTTTAAATTTAATGTACCATTCAATACTAATTAAATATATTTCATTTGTATATTGAAATTGTTTAATCTGTTTATTATATAAAATTTCATTTAAATATATTTTTCTTGCTAATGAAAGGATTCTTTCTGATTTTTCATTTTCAGTTGTTATTATTTTTTCTATTAATTCTTTCCTATATTTATTCCCATATTTATCGATAATTTCCTCAAGTTCTATATTCATATTTGAATCAGATTCCATATTTAAATAAAATTATTTTCTATTACATGCTAATTTAAATTATTAAATAAATTATTTTGAATTAAAAAAATAAATTGATAAACTTATTTATATTTAATAAAAAAAAGAATTTATAATAAATGAAAAAATATTAAAATTCAAACCATTTATCTTTTAAAATTTCTTCAGTAGATAATCTATTTTTTGGTTCAAAAACCAAAATTTTTTTAATTAAATTTTTAGCATCAACACTAATAAAATTAGGTAAGTCAAATTCTCCTTTATTAATTTTCTTTGCTAGAAATTCTTCTGTTTTAGCTTTAAAAGGGAAAGGTCCAATAAGCATAATATATAGTAAAATACCAAGAGACCATAAATCAGAATATTTAGGAATATATTTATTTTTATTTATAATTTCTGGAGGCATATAATTTGGAGTTCCACATAAAAATTTTTGATAAACATTATTTGCACATTTTACACTAAAACCAAAATCTATTATTTTTACAAATTTTTCATCTATTATTAAAATATTTTCTAATTTTATATCTCTATGATAAATATTTTTTAATTGACAATAATTAATTGCTTTTACTATTTGATAAAATAATTCTTTACATTTAGGTTCTTCAATTCTTATTTCTGGTTTATTTTTTAAATATTCCATTAAAGAAATTCCATTAATATATTCTAATACTAAATATAAATTTTTTGGAGTGTCAATTACTTCATATAATTTCATTATATTTTCATGATTTAATTGCTTCAAATTTAAAATTTCATTTTTTACTGAATTTCTTTTTTCTAAATCATATAAATTTGATTTAGGATAAATTTTAATTGCATATTTTTTTTTTGTTTGTTTATGAATACCTAATTTTACAGAAGCAAAAGAACCTTTTCCTAATTCTTTTCCTATGATATAATTTTCTATATTTCCAGTAAAATTTTTATTAATATTTACATGTACAGATTTATTATTACTAATATTTAATTTATTTGGAAAATATAAAGGATTATTTATTTTCTTAAGCTCCGTTTTGTTTCTTAATATTTTTATTTGATGAGTTTGTCTTTTATTATTCTTTTCATCATTATTTTTTTCATTTGATTTTCTGTCTTTTTTCTTTTTTGAAGAAGGTTTTTCAATTAAATTCCTATTAATATTAATATTAGATTTTTGATTGTTATTATTTTTTTTTAAATTCATGAATTGATTATTATTGTTTGAAATAAATGATTTTTCTTTACTTGTTTTATAAAACATTTTTTTGTCATTAACAGAAGGAAAATTTGAAAAAGTTTTTTTTTGACTGTTTAATCCTTTATCATTCATTGTTATATTATATGATAATTTCATTAAATGATTTAAATCAAATAAATTTAATTTTTCATTTGGAGTTTTAATTTTATCTTTAAAAAAAGTTTTTGTTTCTTTATCTGATTCAAAGTTATAATTTCTAGAATCTAAATATAAATCACTTGATATTAAAAGTTCATTTTCTTTTTCTTTTAATTTATTTTCATCAAGTTTTATTTTTTCACAAATGTTTCTCATATCTGTTTTAAAATAATTTTTTTCATTAGATGAACTTTTAGATTTTTTATTATTTTGTATAGGAGAAGTAAAACTTAATTCAAATCCTTTTTTTTTCTTTACAAATTCTAATATTTTATTTATACTATTTATATTATTACTTCTTTCCTTTAATTTATGAAAAAATTTTTTCTCTTTTTTATCATCATTATTATATGTATTTGAAGGAGGAATAATACTATTTCTTTTAATAATATTAAAGTTTTTTATTTTTGAATATTGACTTATTGACTTTTTTCTTTTTGGAGTTAAATAACAATCATTTTTTATTTTTTTTGAAGAATCAGTTGGACTTTTTAAAATAAACGAAGAAAATGATGGAATTTTAATTGGAGTTTTTTCTCTACTTGTTGAAGTATTTGTTGTATTTGTTTCTATTGTTTTTTTCTTCTTTGCTTGAATTTTATTTCCAAATAATTTTTTATTTACAAATATTTTTTGAAAGGATGAATTTTCATTTAAATTCATTATATTTCTTGATTTTTCCAATTCATTTTTTAAAGAATTTTGAAAAAGAAAATAGGAATTATCAATAAATGAATTTGACTTTATCATTTGATTAATTTCTTAAAATAAAAATTTGTAATAAAAATTAATAAATAATATATTTATGTGTGAATATAATAAAATAATCTTAATAATATTTAAATATATATAATTAATTGATTTATTCTAATTATTAAATAAAATTTCAATCACAAATTCTTTTGAGATTATTTATTTTTTTTGAATTTAAAAAATATAAATTAAAAACACTAATTTTTTCTCTATTTATAATAAAAGAATTTGTATTATTTGTTCCTTCATTTTCAAATTTCATAGTTCCAATACTTACTTTATTATCTTTTATTTTTTTTTCTGAGCTTACTTTTTTCATGTTTGATAAAAATAAATTAAATATTGTTTTATTTCTTATTTTTTGTTCTTCCAGAATTTCAGAACTAGATGAATGTAATGGTTTATATAAATTTATTTTTGAATTAATTATTCTTTTTTTTAATGGAGTTTTATAAAGATTAGAATTACTTTTATTTGGAAATAATGAAGGCATATTTTCAGAATCTGAATTTTTAAGAATAAATTTTAATTCTTTCATTGGGGAATTATTTTTCTTCATTTGCTCAACTTTTTTTCTTTCTTGATATGATTTTTTTAAAATTTTTTGGAAGGGAGTTAATTTAAATTTATTTTTGGTAAAACAATTCATTTTACTTAGACTCAATTGATGATTTAGTTTTTTATTTTTTTTAATATCATAATTTTTATTTAAAGATATTATACTTTCTTCTTTCTTAAAATTAGATAATATATTATATTTTCTTAATTTTCTAATGTCTAATTGAATTAAACTAAGTTTTTTCTTATTAATTCCTTCATTTTTATATAAATCATCTTCAATTTTAGAATCAATTAAATCATAATTTTTTCCATTCTTAATATCCATAAATTAAATTATTACTTTAAAAGATTTAAATTTATTAAAAAATGCAATCTTCAAATTTGAAATTAAATGAATCAAAGGAAGCATTATTTATAGTTAGAAATTATAATTTTTTAAATAAGAAAAGATTAGAGATTCAACAAAAACAAGAAAATAATATTACTCCTTGGACAAAAGAAGAAGATGAAAAATTAAAGTATTTAATTCTTAATTATGAAAATTTATCTTGGGAAATGATATCAGAAAAAATAAAAGGAAGAACTCCAATTCAATGTATGCATAGATGGAAAAATAGTTTAAATCCTATAATAAAAAAAGGGAAATGGGATTCAAATGAAGATAGAATTATTATTGATTATGTTAATAAAAAAGGAGAAGGAAATTGGAATCAAATTCAAAGTTCTTTAGTTGGAAGAACTACGAAACAAATTAGAGAAAGATATGTTAATCATTTAAAAAATAAAATATTTAATAATAATATTATTACTTTTAAATGGAATGAAAAATTAGATATTGAATTAATTCAAAAATATATTATTTATGAAGGTTCTTTTGTTAAAATTTCAGAAAATTTAAAAGGAACTACTCCTAATATGGTTAAAAATAGATTTTATTCTTTATTGAGACAATGCGTTAATAAATTAATGAAAAATAAAATTTACTGTGAAAGTCAAAAAATTAAAATATTAAAAAAAGAAGCGTTTCCTCAAAAAATAAATAATAATAATTATGAAATAAATGAAGTAAAAAAAAATGAATTAAAAATAATTTCTTCAAATGAAGGAATTTCTAATAAAGGTCTTTTATTAATTAATCCAGAATTATTTTTTTATTCTTTAAATAATATTCAAAGTAAAAAGAAAAATTATACAGTAAAAATTTTATTGGAATTTCTTCCAGAATTAATTGAAGAAAAAGGGATAAATATTGAAAGAGTGAAAACAATGGTTAATGATAGAAAGATTGCAATAACTAAAATTGTATCTGTACTTTCAAATCATTTATATATTAAATTTATGAATGAATTGAACATAGAAAATAAAAACAATAATAATGAAGTTAAAATATGTAATGTTAAAGAAGGAAATTCAAAATCTTCAATATTATTTAATATGCAAATAGCTCAACTTGGATTTGTTATAGAAGCATTAAACTTAAAAATGATGGAAACTTATTTTAAAAGATTAAAAAGTAAAACTTTAGGAATTTAAACACTATTTGTATATCCTTTTTATATGGCTATATAAAATTTATTTATTCGTTACATATTAGTTTTTTTTAATATTATTTAAAAATAATAAATAATTATTTAATTCTCTATTATTATTTTATTAATTATTCTTTTTAAATATTTAAATGGATAAATCTAAAATCTTTCTTATATTATTCTTATTAAAAATCACATTTCAACAAGAAGAAATTTTATTATCAGATTCAAATCCATATAAAAATTCTTTCAAAACAGAAGGAACTAATCAATTATTTAAAGTAACAACATCAGATATAAAAAATAAATATATTCAAATAAAAACAAATCCCCAATCTAACAAAGCTTTAATATATATTAAAGAAGGTTCTTCAGATGATCCTGATTTTTCAAATCATGATTATGCATCAATTCAACTTGAAAAAAATATAATGTATATTCCTTCCTTAATAACAAAATCAGAAAATATATTTCAAATTAATATCATATGTCTTAATAACTGTGATTTTAATATAGAAATTTCAACAAAAGAAACAATGGAAATAAATATAGGAGAACAAATAACATTTTATTCATCAAATGATAGTATAACTGATGACATAACTATAAGTCAAAAAGAACCAAAAGGTTTATTATCCATAAATGCTATTGCTGGAAGATATAGTGAAATTAAATTATCATTAAATGCATATATTAATAATACAAAAAAAGAAGAATTGTATTTTAATGATACATTAAATGGAAAAGGTATTATGATAAAAGAATATGAATTAAGTCCTGATGGAAGTGAAATTGTTTATAAAGGTAAAATTGCTTCTATTATTGATGTGTATGTTATTATTGATGTTAGAGTTATTTCTACTCCTCAATTAATTTCCCCTTTTGGAAATTCAATTTATGGTTTTTTCCAACAAATTGATTTTCTAAGTAATGGGGATTGTGTTGAAATTAATAATAATATAAAAGCAAATAAATTCAGAGTTAGTGCTATTTCTGATAATAATATTAATATTAATATTATTAAAACTTTAGGTTCTAATCCTGAGAAAAGTTATAAATTTAATTCTTTTGTTCATAATTATTTTGATATTGAACAAAATTATATTGATGAAGGATATAAATATATTTGTGTAAAAGGTGAAAGCAATTCAATTATAAATTATATAATGCAAATAACTGATATTTCAGATTTAACTTATTCTAATTATTATGTTGATCCTTTCATAAATGGATTTATTTATAAAGATGAATTAAAAAAAAATGAAATAAGACAATATAGAAAATTAAAATATGCAAGTAGAACTTCCCAAGAAACAAAATATAATGTAAGATTAATTTCAGGTGATATTAAAGTTTATATTGTTTATTGTGATCAATTTCCAAATTGTAAATATTCAATTTCTGATATAGAAAGTGAAATGCCTATTTCTCCTTATCCAATAAATAATTTTTATTCTTATGGAATTTATCAATTAATAGGAGAAAAATATACAAGAGGTAATCAATATTTATTATATGTTGTTTGTAATGATATAAATGATAATATTTGTAAATATGAAGTTTCATTTTTTGATGAAGATGATTCATTATTATTACAAGAAGATTTTAAAGTCTCTGAATATATTTATAATGAAACTGTATTTAATTATCATATAAATATTAATAATGATGATGTTAAAGAAGTAATCATTTATTTTCATACTTTTTCAGGTGATATTACTTTAGATGTTAATAAAGAAGGAATAAAAAAAGAAAATAGATTATTTTTTGGTAATGTTGATATAATTAAATTTTCTAAAAATGACCAAGATTTAAAAGGAAGATATGATTTGAAAGTAAATGCAAGTTTAAATGGATATTATAACCTCTATTATCAAGAAATTAAAAATGATGAAGATTATCAAAAAGAAAATGTAGGTTCAGGTATAACATTAATAAAAAATGTAGAAATAAATAAGAAAAAAGTATTGACATTTACCCATAATTTAGATAATTTAAATAAATCTTTTGTATCTCAATTTTATCCTATAAATTGTAAAATTAGAGTTCATTATAAAAATGAAATTATACCTCAGAATGGTTTATTTATTCAACATGAATTAACATCTTCAGATACTTATTATAAAGAAAAAGAAATAGAATATAATATATCTTTCGTTTCATTAGATGAATCAGAAACATATAATAATAAATTATGTTATTATTATATTTCATCTCAAGAAATATCTGATAATAAAGAAGTATTAATTCATCAACTTTTACCAATTAATATTAAATTAAATAATAAAATTCAAAGAATGAAATTTTTATATCCTCATATGCCTAAAGAAGATGAAGAAGAAATTTCAATATCTTTTAATATACCATCTCAAGTTCCAATTACTTCAAATATTATGATTAATAGAGAAGAAATAGACACAATTTATTTTTCAAAAAATAAAATATATATAATTGAATCAAGTATTTTAAGTTCAAATTGTCAAATTGGTTTTGAATGTAATATAATAATTGAAGTTTCATCTAATTCAATAGAAGATTTAAATAAAGGAATAAATTTAGAAATATCAATTGATTCAAGGGATAAAAATCCTTCATATTTAAAAAAAAATTTATTAAAAAGAGATATTGTAAATGTGAATGAAATTAATTATTATATTACAGAAATATCAGAAAATGAAGAAGGAGAAATTTTACTTAATTTTGATAGAGGAGGAGGAAAACTATTTGGTAAAATAGTAAAATCAGATGATAAAGAAGAAAATCCAAATTGGAGAAAAAGAATAAATTTACCAAAAGAAAATTCTAAAAATTTATTACAATATGATCCATTTACAAAAAAGCTAAATTATACAAAAAAAGATACAAAAAAATGTAAAGATGGATGTTATTTATTTATAGGAGTAATAACAAAGGATATTTATCAAAAGCAAATATCATCAATGTTTTATTCAGAATATACAATATATATAAGACATTTAAATGAAGATTATAAAAAAGAACAAATTATAGAAATTCCAGTTAATGAATATATATTTGGAACAATAGAAAAAGTAATTTTAGATGGTTATTTTGATTATTATAAATTTACAGTTCCTTATTCAACAGAAAAATTAATAATTGAATTTCAAACTCAAATATGTACAATGTATATTAATTTAGGAGAACAATTACCCAAAATTTCAAGTCATGATTGGATGTTTGTTGGAGAAAATACTATAAATATATTAAACTCTGAAAAAAAAACCAAAGATGGACAATATCTTCCTAAAGATTTAATTAATTTAACTTTTACTATTGCAATTTCTACCACTCAATTAGATGAAATTTATACTGCTTTATATACTTTTAATATTAGAGCTCCTACTTTAAAATTAAATAATATTATTCAAATTCATTCTGATCAAAATACTATATGTCAAATTAATAAAGATAAAGATTATTGTTATTTTTTACTTTATTTTAATTCTTTTGAATGTGCAGATAATTTATTCATTCATGTTTTAAATACTGATGTTCATGAAGTTGAATTATATGGTAAAAAAATATTAATTGAAAACTTTGATAAAATGGATAAAAGTGAAATAGAAAAAAATTTGCCAAAAAAAGATTCACCTGATTTAAATTTTAATTCAACTTCTCAATTTAATAAAAATTATTTATATATTGATTTTACAGAATTATCTCAAAAGGAATATTTATTAATTTCAGTTTATTCTCCAAAAAAAACAAATATAACTTTCTTAAATACTTTAAGAACTTTTGTGGAAACAACAATTCCAAATCCAAATACATTACAATTATTTTCTGTTTCATCAATTAATCCAATAAATTTAGAAATAGATAAAACCAATAAATATGTTTTTCATATTTTTTCAGTTGAAGGAACTGGAAAAATTGGTTTTGAAAATAAAACTAATGATAATATAAGTAATTATTATGATATTTATGGTTCAAGAGATTCTTTAGTTTTACTTTCAAATAAAGATGATAATTATTTAAAAATTACAACTGAAGAAAATTTAAAAGTTATGTTTTGGAATTATATTACTCCTGAATTAAGACATTTTACTGAGATTGAATTTGGAACTTCTGGTAAAATAATTAATATTAATAATGATTTTCCAATGTTTTTTTATACTAAAGTAGAAAATGAAGATTCTGATATAAATTTCAATATTTTCTTCAAGAAAATTGTTATGAAAAATAATTCTACTGATTTTAAAACAATTGAAGATACTTTTACTATAAGTGGTTATATAATCACTGAAAATTATTTAATAAAAATGAAAAAAAATCATTTGATTAATCCTATAGAAAGTGAAAAAATAGAAGGTAAATATGATGGTGGAACACAAAAAGCTAAAATTTACATTAAATCTTCAGATATTAAAAAAAAAGAAACTACAGATAACAGTGGAAAATATCTCTTTTTTACTTTATTTAAAAAAGGAAAAACTTTTTTTGAAAAATGTGAAATTGAAATTTCAAATTTACCTTTTACTAACTCATCATCTCCTATTAATCAATATATTGATGGAATGTTTTTATTGAATCAAAGTAATAATAATATTCATTATTTAAAAAAAGAAAGAAAAAATGATAAAATTATGAGAATTGAATTTTCTACAAGTTCAAAAGAAATTAATTTTGCTTTTATAAAAGATATTAATAAAGATAATTTAAAAAAAAATACTAGTCTTAATTTTATTTCTCAAAATTATGAAGGAGGAAAATCAATATTTTACATTAATTCAACAGAATTAAATGGTATTTATTTATCAATTTTTCCAAAGGAAAATCAAATAACAAGTGAAAAATCATCAAATTATGTTTTTAAATATAATTCAATTAAAAATGATAATTATACAATTAATGATATTATTGCTGATGGAAATGGGAAATTAAATTATAATTATTTTTCAAATAGCAATGAATTGAAAATTACAATACCTTCATTAATTGAAAATAATACCAAAAAAATTATTCCTGCTCAATATTTTATTAGAATATTTAAAAAAGAAGATCTTTCAAAAATGACTTTATTAACTACTATTAGTTTTATTACTGAAACTCCTGTTAATTTATACCAATTTTCCTTTAATGAAAAGCAAAAAGAAATTTCAATTAAAAATATACAAAATGATTGTTATTATTATATTACTTGTATTGCAAAAACTGATAATAGTGAATTAATTTCTTATCAATCAATTGATAATCCTCTTGATTATAATCCACAATCTAATCAAAAAAAGTCTTATTATATTTATATTTTAGTAATTATTATTATTGTTTTAATCATTGCTTTCACCATTATTTTTATTAGAATGAAGAAAGAAAAAGATTTCCTAGAAGAGAAAATTAATAAATTATCAAGATTTGGTGAGCCAAAGGATGAGCCATTGATTGAGAATAATGATAAATATAATTAAATAATTTTAAAATATAATCATTAGTTTTACTCTTGAAAATATATAATATTGAAATTATTAAACAAATTATATATATTTAAAAAGAAAGTTAATTTTTTTATAAATATTGAGCTTAAAGGAAAATTAAATAAATTATTTTATCATTTTAAATATTATTTTTTAATAAAATTAAAAATAATGAGTTATTCCTATTTAATTTCAGAAAAAAAATATTCTACTATTCCTAGAAATAAAAATCCATATCTTCCTCCTCTTCCTTTTAAAAGACCAAATTATCATTATAAATCACCAAATATCAATACAATAAATAATAATTATGTAAAAACTCCTCAAGGAATGATAAGAAGTTATTCAGCTTCAAATATAGGATTCAAAGATAATTTATATCATACAAAAATTCAACAAAATTATATTAATAATATTCTTCTTCCTCAATTAAATAATTTAAATAATGAAAAAATGAGAAATAATTCAAATTATCAAAAAACTTTAAATAATTATGATGAAGATGAAATGTATGAAATAAAAAAAAATCAAGAATTAAAGCAAATAAATAATAAAATTTTGGAAATGCAAGTTTCACAAAAAAGAATTTATTCAGCAGAAAAAAAAAGAAATAAAATTAAATCATTATATGAAACAAATAAAAATATGGAACAATATCATAATATGTTAGTAAATGATAAAATAAATAAAAGGAGAGTAAAACAAATTTATAGTATGGAATTAGAACATCAAATAATTTCTGTTTTACAAAATAAAATGAATAATTATGATGAAATGAGTAATAGATCAAGAATAAAAAATAAACTATTATTAGATTCTTATATAAACTCATATAATAATAATTCAATGAATAATGTATAATTAATTTTATATTTTTGGAAATTTTTTTGCTAAATTTATTTTTAAATCTATCTTTAATGTATTTAATATTTTATATATTATAAATTAATTTAATATATTTATTTTTTAATTAATCTAAATTCTTGATTTCTTTTGTAATTATTTAAAGAATTTTTATTTTATTAGTGATTAATTATATAACTTTTAAATTTATTAAAATTTATTGAACTTTTATATTTCTTTAGTTAATTTTGTTTTCAAAAAAAAACTTTACTTTTAGCATTAAACTAATATAATCCTATGTATGGGTATTTTGTATCTTTAATATTTTTAATTATTGTTTCTAAAATGAATTATTTTATTATTAATTTTTTTTCTTACCATATAATTAGCAATAAAATTTAGCATAGTTTTATTATTTTTTATATAAAAATATATGCAAAAAAATAAATAAATATTCTATCTTTTTACACTAATAAACACATTATATTAAATATTTGAAAACAATTTAAATTAACAAAAATCTAATTAAAAAAATTTAATTTTTAAACCCTTCATGATTTTTAATAAAATCACCAAGAAAACTATAAGGTTTTTGAAATATAAGAGGATTAGATTTCATCGCATCAATTGTTTTAATTGTTCCCTTTCTGAAAAAAGTTCTTCCAGTTAATCTTTGATAAAGAATTGAATTTTCTTTCAAATTTTCATCAAAAAATGAATTACTTGAATTACTCCTTCTCATTATATTATTCAATAAATTTGATTTTGAATTTCTCTTTAAATTTATAATGTTAAAATTTTTTTCTTCCTTAATTTTATTTTCATTTGAAGTTATTGTTTCATTATTATTTATATCAATTGTTGCAAAAGAATCTGTTTTTTTAGTTAATTTACCTACAAAAAATCTTTTTGAATGATGATAATTTTGTAATTTAAACTTTTTTTTATTTAATTGGAACTCATTATTATTCATTAGTTTTATTTTTTTTTTTAATCTTTCTAATTTAATACAAGGAATGATTTTATCTTTGTTTTTATTTTTCCTTTTACTATTTAGATTCACAATTTCTTTATCACTATTATCAATCATTAAACTTTTTGGAGAATTAATACCTGAACTTTGAATGTTTTTTCTTAAAGAATAATTTGAAGTACTATTAAAATTTAAATTTTCAGATGAATGAAATATTTTAATTTTTTTCCTAGATAAACTTAATTGCTTTCTTTTTTCTAAATAATCTTTTTCATTATTATCTAATAATTTTACTAAACTTTCTATATAATCCCTACTATATAGTTTAAACTTTTTATTGAAAAATAATTTATATTGCTTTATGATATCTCTGAATCTCATTTTTTTTTCAAGTTCTAAAAATAAAAATTCATTTTTAATGTTTTGGTCTGATATATCTTTTCTATTTCCTTCTACTTCTCTATATCCTATATCATCTCCTTGTAAATATACTATTTTTTTTTTTTTTTTAAATTCTCTATCTTTTTCACTAATGTATAAATCTTTAATTGAATGTGACATTTTAATTTAATATATAAATAAATTATTCAATAATTTTTTATATTTAAATTATTCATTTTAAAATAAACTAATTTTAATTAAAAAATAATAACTCTAAGACAATAAAAAAGAATTAAGTGAATAATTTCTTTTATTTAATAATTTATTCATAAAACCAAAAGAAAATTTTGTAAAAAGTTAATGAATGTTTAAAAAATTCTACGATAATTAAAATTTAATATTGGAATAAATAATAAAAAATTCATATTTAAAATGTTGAAGTTTAAAAAAAATCTGGAGGATAAAAATATGTTTTTTTTTAAAAAAATCCTAATCACTAACTATTATATTATTCTAAAGGAATAAAAAAATTAAACAAGAGGGAATTAAGCTGTAAATAATGGAAACTAGAATAAAGAACAAAAAATAAAAATTAATGTCTGATATAAAAGACTAAAAATTTTATTCTCTTTTAAAAATAACTTTTTGTTTTTTAATCTAAAATTTTTATCTTAACCAATATTTTATTATATTCTTATTAAATTATTATTTTTTTTTTATATTTTTTCTTATTTTAATAAAATAATGAGGATGGAGTTTATCAATATAATTTATTTCTTCACATTTTTCACATAAATAATATTCTCCACAATCAGAACATTTATATAATATTCCTTTAATTGGATTTACTCCACATTTTCTACATATAATATCTTTATGAATAATATTATTTGATTCACTTATTAACAATAAATCATTTTTAAGAATATTATTTTCATTTTCTTTTTCTTTAAATTTATCATTTCTCTTTTTTTCTAATTCATATAATTCATTTTTATATAATTGAAATTTTTCATCTGTTATTTTTTTTATTTTTTGTAAGTAATCATCTTTTATTTTTTTAAAATATAAAATAATTAAACCTTCGATTTTCTCATTCAAATTATTTTGCATTGATTTTATATAATATAAATAATTATCTTTTTGATTATTTTTTATTGCTTCTTTTAATTTTTCTTGATCTTTCATAATGGTATTATATTCAATAATTTTTAATTTTGTTTTCATTATTCTTTCATTAATTTTTGATTCTTCATTTTCTAATTCAAATTTTTTTTCTTTTAAATTTTTCACTATTATTTCAATTTTTGAATAATCTTTTTTTAAATTACACAGTTCATTTTCAATTTTTTCTTTTAAATTTTCATTTTTTTTTTTTTTAATATCTATTTCTGTTGAAATTGATTTGATTTCATTTTTCATTATATTAATCTTTTCATTCAAAGACTCAATTTCATTAATTAAATTATTATATTGTTTATTTTTTTCTTTTATATTTATTGTAAGAATATTATTTTCTTTGAATTTAGAGTCATACTGTTTTTTTAGTGATTCATATTCTTTCTTAGTTTTTTCTAAGTCATCATCCATAATTAATTTATTTTTCTTATATTGAACAATTTCACTATTTAAATTTTTTTTATTTTGTTTTAGTTCTTGAATTTCTTTTGTTAATATTTTATTAAAGTTCTTAGTTTCAAGAATTTCTTTTTGATCATTTGAAATTATTAAATTAAATCTCCCATTCAGTGAATCTAATTTATTTTTTTCATAAGTTAAATTTATGATATTTTCTTCAATTAGTTCATACTCTTTATTTTTCTTTTTAATCTCTTCTTCACATTTATTTTTATTAATTTCATTCAACAAATTATTTTCTTTTTTATTTTTCTTATTGTTATTTGATAAATCATTATTTTGTTTTAAAAAATTATTCAAATTTTTATCTGGATTTCTTTCTTGTTTTGAGTTTTTATTTACAGTAATTGGATTTTTATTTTGTTTTAAATTTTCTTTTTTCAAAACTGAATGACTTCTAAGAATCTTTTTCTTTATTATATCAATATTATAGTTTTTTAATTCAAAATAGTTTATTGATTTATTATAATTTTTTCCATTTTTTAATTTTATATCATAATCATTCATATCCAATTCAAAAAGAGTCGATAACTCTTTTTGAATGGAATTAAAAATAAACTCATTAAGTGTGAAACTCATTTTTGAATTTTCAAAAACAATTTCCACTTTATCCATTTAATTATAAATTTTGAAATTTTAAATATATTATTTTTTATAAAAATCTTTGATAAAATTTTGAAAAATAAAAAATAAATATCTGATATCACATATAAATTAAGATATTTATTTCATTAAAGATAATTTTCAATTATTACACACCATATAAGAGGAAATGAATATTATGGTATCAATCTACCTTTTAAAAATGTTAGAATAAGCTTTAAAAATAAAATTTTATATTTTAATTTCCATATTTTTAATAAAAATCTCTGATTTAAATTTTTTGAAATTACAAATAAGAAAAAAAAATAAATTACAAAAAAAAATTGATTGTTTTTTATAAGTTAAGGTTATTTAAATATAATATTGATCCATAAATTGAAACATAAGAACAAGAAATTAAAGTTATTTTACTTTCAGGATGCAAAATTGGATTATGAACTAAAAGTAATTGAATAAATAAACCAGTTACAATAAATGAATGTCCTTGTGATTTAAATTGTAAAATTAAAAAAATAGCACCAATTATAAACATATAATTCATAAATTTAATAATATTTTGATCATAATTTACCAAATTTAAAATTTTTGGAAAATTTAATCTTTGAGATATTAACTTTAAATTTTCTCTTACTTTTGAACTTTGAATATTTATATCATCAATTGACTTTAAACATAAAGCAATTAAACAACAACAAAAAACAAAATTAGCAATAAAATGAATTATTTTTGAAAATTTCATTTAATAAAAATATAAAAAAATAAACTTTCTAAAAAATAAAATTATTTCCAAAAGAATAATTATAATAATATTTATTTATATTTTAATTTAATAAGGATTATTTTTCTTATATCCTCTTTTCTTATTATTATTATTTAAAACAAATTTTGAAGCATGAATTAAATGATTTCCTCCAATTCTACTGCTTTTATAATTTCCAACATTGTTTTTCCTATTATATGAAAATTGATTATTCCTATAAGAATAACCTTTTGTATTAAAATTATTATATTTATTCCCATAACCATATTTAACTTTTTCTTCATGATTACTTTTTTTATTTCCAAGTTCTCTATTTCTAAGATAATTCATCATTCCTTCTAATTCATCAACTTCATTTTGATGAGAAGGATTAAGCATTCTATCTATTTCATCTACTAAATTTTCTTCATAAACTTTTGATTGAGAAGAATAAGGGTTATAACTTTTATCATTTTTTAAATTTTTATTTAGATATTTTTTTCTTTTTATATTATTTGGATCCATTTGATAATTATCCATTTTATCTACTAAATCTGAAGTTTGAAATAATACTCTATCAAATGCTGACATTAAATCTGTACTTTTTTTTATATTAATATCATGAAAGACTCCCATACTATTCATTTTTAATATATTATTGCTTATTTTATTAAATAATAATTTAAATGTTTATTTAAAATAAATATATTTTTTTTTGGAATTTAAGTTTTTTTTAATTTGTATAATTTAAGAATGGCAGATGATTTAAGTAAATTTTATTTTTATATATATTAGGAAATTCATTTTTTGTTTCTTTGTTGTTGAATGAATCAAATTTTAATAATCAACAAAAAAATATTTTAGAAATTAGAAAAAATAATTTTTTTCCTTCTCCAGGAGAAGAACAAAATAGAAAAAAAATTACAGAAGCAAGAGAACAAGTTCAAAAAAACAAAAATTTAAAAAAGGAAATGCTCAATCGATATTCAAAACCAGTATAAAACATTAAATAATATTTTTAGTTACAAAATTATTTGACAAATCATATATCAATAGAAAAGAGATTATCAAAAAATAAAAACAAGAAATAAATGTGTAATGAATTTTTTAATTAATATAATTTTTCTCCAAAAATCAAAAAAATTTGACTTTAAATTCCCTAAGAATAAAACATATATCTAAAAAAAGAAAGAAATTATAGAAAAGATTAAAAAATTTAAAGTTAAAAATCTCTTGATAAAAAAATTATAGTATATAAAAATAATTAAAATATAATTACATTATAATCTAAAAAAAATGTATTTAATATAAATAATTTATCATTTTATTATTTAAGCTTTATATTGTAATAAATTAGGTTTTCCAATAGTAATATATTCTGAAAAAGCTTCAATTAAATCATCAATAGAAAATTCTTTAGTTTCTTCTTCACCATTTTGATTACAATAATTAATAATTAAAGAACTTTCAATATTATTATAAACATCTAATTCATGGAAATTAATAGGTTCATTCAATTTCCTCAAACCTTCCATAATGAATTTAGAATTAGCTAATATATAACCATCATTTTTTTCATTGAAAAAATCCATTAATTTTTCACTAATATCTTGTTTAACTCCCCAATCATCATCAGCTTTATCAATTTTTTCCTTTTCAATATCAAATTTCTTTAAAATTTCCTCAATAATAAAATTTTTCCTAAGAATTAAAGTTTGAATAATTCCTCTGAAAACTTCTTCAATTTTTTGAATAGTTTCAGCTTTTGCTTTTTCCATTAAAAGTCTATTTTCTTTTATTTTTAATATTTTAGTTTCACAAAATTCTTTTTTAAAAACTCCTCTAAATATTTGTTCATCAATTGCTTTTCTTAAATACATTGCTCCTTGTTTTAAACTTAAAACATCATGTTTTTTATGATTTCCAAACATTACACAAGAAGGACAAATTATTACATTACATGTTTTACATAAACCTTCATATGCTCTTTCATGCTCATGACAAATTCCTACATTTATTTCTGTCATTTTTTATAATTTAAGTTATTTTTTAATTTTTCTTATTTTTTTCCTTAATTAAGATTCAAATAAAAATTCAAAAATTATAAACAAGATTATTTATTTTTAAATGGAAAATAAGATAAAAGTTTAAACCCTTTAATTTTTATTAATGTATCATATAAGAAGATAAAAATATATTAATAAGATAATTTTAAATTAGGTGATTCAAATTTTATCAATAATGAAAAATAAATTCTTCCTTTTTAAATTCCATAAATTAATATATTATTTTTATATTAAAGAATAATTTATATTTAAAGGAGGAATTTATATTTTTGAAAAGGGAAAAAAGAAATGAGATAATATATTTAAATTAAAAACTTTCATGAAAAAATTATAATTATTTTATTTTGACTTTTTTTTAAATTATTTTTCCAAAATAAAGTGTTATTTTTTAATAATAATTTTTAAAAATTTTATTATTTTTTATTCATCAGGATGCATTTCTTGAATTCTTTGGAAATAAAAAATTTCTCTTGAAATAGTTCTATAATTAATTAAAGCATCCTGAAATGAAATATTTTTTTTTTCAAATCCTCTTTTAATTTCTCTTAATAAATCTTGAAGCATAATTTCATTAACATGTCTTTTTAAAGTTTTAGGATTAAAAATCGTTAATATTGATTCACATTTATCAACAATTGAATAATCTCCAATTTTCATATCTTTATATATTTTTTGATAATCTTCTTTTGATTTTCTTTCTATTTCTTTTAAGGATTTTTCATTTTTATGAACTTGAGCAATTAAATTTAATTTTCTTAATAATTCATTTTTTAATTGATTTAATTCTAAATTTACTTCTCTTTGTTCTTTTTTTTTCTTTTGAATTAAATCAAATAATTTTTCTTTTAAACAGTTAACAAGAGGATTTTTTAAATCTTCATCAATAAAAAAATCATTTTGATTGTTTTTTTCAATTTCAGGTCTTGGAGTTTCAAAAGATTCATTAAAATTATTTCCAGGTGTTGAAAAATCATTATTAAAATTATTATTTCCATCAAGTTTTAATACTGGAATAATATTTTTTATATTTAATTGACATAATCCTTTTGCTAATAATTGTTTTTTACTTGAAAAAATAGGAAAATTTTTAGAAAATATTTTTTCAAGAAATTCCAATAAAATTAAAGTTTGTTCTATTTTTTTTTCCCAACAAAAATTTAAATTAAATTGAATTTTTAATGTATTTCTATTAATGAAACTATCTGGTATATTTGGATTTATTTCTAAATTATTTGATCTTTTTTCAAGATAAATTTCTGGGGGAGTGTTTGGAAAATTTTCAGGGAAATACATTAATATTGGAACCTCATAGTTTCTTTTAGCATATATTACTTTTAATTTTTTATATAATAAAAATATTTTTTTATTTTCTTGATTTACATATAAAAAATATCTACTCGAATTGTCATGGTCAAACTTTTCTAAAATAAAATCTGCTAAAATATTTTTAAAATATTCCAAATAACAAGTTAAAGGAAAAGCATCTAAAAAAGAAATTGGTTTTTTTTCCATTTATAAATTAATAATAAAGTAATCTTAAAAAAATTAAATATTAAAATCATATAATTAATTTAAAACAATAAATTAATAAAAGAATGGGAACAAAATATTCTAATCAACATAAAATAGAAAATTTAAATTTAATTAACGAAACAAAAACAACTCAAAAAGAAGAATAAATAAAAATTCATTTGAATATTTAACAGTAATAGGAAGAGGAAGATTTGGAAAAGTTTGGAAAGTATTTCAAAAAAAAGATAAGAAAATATATGCAATGAAAGAAATGTCAAAAACTAAAATAATAGATAAAAATAGTATTCAATCAATAAAAAATGAAAAAGATCTTTTATCTAAAATGTATCATCCATTTATAATAAATATGCATTATGCTTTTCAAGATAGAGATAATTTATATATAATAATGGATTATTTAATAGGAGGAGATTTAAGATATCATTTTTGTATAAAAAGAAATTATACAGAAGAACAAGGAAAATTTTTTATAGCATGTTTAATATTATCTTTAGAATATATTCATAATAATAATATAATTCATAGAGATTTAAAACCAGAAAATTTAATATTTGATAATAAAGGTTATTTAAAATTAACTGATTTTGGAATTGCAAAAATATATAATAGAAATATTGATAATTCAAAAGAAACAAGTGGAACTCCTGGTTATATGAGTCCTGAAGTTTTATGTGGTTTAAATCATAATTTTTGTGTTGATTATTATGCTTTGGGAATAATTGCTTATGAAATTATGTTAGGTGATAGACCTTATAAAGGAACTTTCAGAAGAGAAGTTAAACAACAAATTTTAAGTAAACAAGTCTTTGTCACTAAAAAAAATTTATCTAAAAAAAAATGGAGTAATGATAGTGCTGATTTTATTAATAAATGTATTCAAAGAAAACCTTGTAATAGATTAGGTTATATTGGTATTAATCAATTAAAGGAACATCCTTGGTTAAAATATTTTAATTGGAAAGATTTATATGTTGAAAAAATGAAAGCTCCTTATATTCCTGATATTAATGAAGAAAATTTTGATCGTAAATATTGCAATTATGTTGATAAACCTGGAGTTCGTACTTTAGATAGATATAGAAGAATTGAAATGAGTGATAAATATAAAATTAGTTTTATTGATTTTGAATATTATGATAGAAAGAAAGATGATAATTTGAAAAAAATATTGGAAGAAGAAAATATTTTAAATAATAAGAGTGGATATAATAATAATGATAATAGTACTTGTGATATCAGTTTCACCAGTGGAAATAAAAATAAAAGCAGAAATATTATTATTCATTCTAGAAATAGTCAAAGATCTATAGAAGATTTAAATTCTTTAATTTTGAAAAAGAATTTTAAAACTTATGTTAATCCTCATTTAATTTATAAAGTTCTTGATGAAAAAGAAAAAGATGGATTTACAACTGTTAATGAAAATATTGATATTAAAAAAAATAAAAAAATTACTTTTAATGGAATTAGAAATAGATATAATAAAACTAATAATTTATTAAGTATTAGTGTTATATCTAATTTTAGTACTAATATGGAAGAAAAAATTCAAAATAAAGGGGAAAAAAATACAATTAAATATAAAAATAATATGTAATTTATCTAATTCTAGGGGTGATGTAATTTAATACTTTAATCTATTTTTGTCTAATTCTAATATTGTATGTAAAAAAATATATAGACTAAATATATTTAAATATATATTTTAAAAAAAATGAAAAAGGATTTTGAATAAATATTTTGAGTTTTTCTTTCAATATCATAAAGCAAAATTCTATTTTTCTTAAAATAAACTTAAAATAAAAAGAATAATAAAATAAAAATGGATAAAAATCAAAATGTATTTACTTCAAGTTTTTTTAATATTTTCTGCAAAAGAAGAATAATATGAGAATTATAAATTAAATTAATAACAATATAAACCAAAAATATGAAAAAATAGAAAAATAATAATAATATTATTTTTGATAATCATGATATATAATATATATTTTTCCTTATGAATTAAAGAAAAGAACTTATGAGAGATATCCAAAATTATATAATTGGGGAAAACAATTGAAAACATCAAATTCATATAAAAAATAATATTAAATTATAATATTTTTAATCAGCATTAAATTGAATATAAAATAAGAAAAAAATTTCTTAAAATTATTTCATTAAAAAAATAAAAATATAAAATATAATGTACTTATTAATTGATTTTGATTGTAGTTTGAAATTATTCTTTTTACCTTTAAATGGATTTGCAATTTTTATATTAAAAACTGGAAATAGAGATATTTATTCATTAGGATTGTCAATTTTAGTAGTAATTATTATGTCTAAATATCTCTATGAGTATGATAAAAAAAAAATTTCTGAGGAAAAAGAAGAACCACTTGAAACTTTATTACCCTTACAAGAAAATCAAATTGTAGTTAAAAAAGTCTCTAAAATAGAATATTCATATGGTTTAAAAAAAATAGAAAAAAAATGCTTTACTTATTCAATTGTTTTTATAAGTTATATCATTTTAAATATAGTTGTTTTCAGTAGATTGATTTTAGGAATATTAATTAAAGATGGAACATATTTTTTTGGGATTTTTGCACAAATTCTTTTCTATTATTTATTATTAAAAGAAAAATTATATAGACATCATCTTGTAGCTTTATTTTATATGTTTGTTTGTAGTTTTTTCAAAATTAAATTTGAAATGAATAAAAATTTTATTTTTAGTTTTTTCTATTATAGCCTTGAAGGATTAATACTATGTATTGGAAAAGTTTTAATGATTAAATATTATCTAAGTCCTTATATTTTTTCAATAGCAAATGGTGTTGGTCAATTATTTTTAGATTTATTAAAAATTATTTTTGTATTTTTTTTTTCAAAAAACCCCGATACAAAGGGAACAACCCTTTTTACAGATAATTATTTTACAATAACAAAATATAATAATTATGAAAGTGTAATAAAAGGAATATTCTTTATAATTGGAAACTCAACAAATATACTTTTAAATGGAATTATTATATATTATTTTCAACCTTTTATTTATACTGTATCAAATGATTTAGGAGATATTTTAATTAATACTTATAAAATTTTTGTATTCCAAAATAATGTAAAAAAAGAGGCAATGTCTAATTTACTTTTTCTTTTTATTACAGATATTGGATTATGTGTATTAGCTGAAATTATTATTCTTAATTTTTGTGGGATGGGTTATAATTCTAAAAAAAATATTCAAAGAAGAGCAGATTTAGCTACTATTGATGATCAAAATATTTGTACATCCAGCACTAACTCTAGTAGAAGTGAAAATGATTCGGATAATAATAATAATTTTGATAATTCTAATAATAGTTCAAAAATTTATAATATGTATTAATAATCTCTAATTTAAAGAAAATTAGTTAAAAAATCAATTATCAAATTTTATTTTATATATTAAAACCTTAAAATTATTTTTTCATATTTTCGAAAAAAATATTACTTAGGAAATAAATGTAATTATTGTTTATTTAAATTAAATGTATGTATCGAATAAAATCTATTAAATTTTTTTTCTTTTAATCAACTTATATAAATCAATAATATGTTTACTTTTAAGTCTATCTATTAATTTTTATAAAAAAATCAGTTTTTTCTATTTAATAAAATCTATTTGTTTTACAATAGAATTTAAAAATAACTTCTAGATTTACTTATTTGACTAATTTAGAAGATGTAAACATTTTAAATTATGATAAAAATTATAGTTTTCATAATCAGATCTTTTTGATTTAAATTAAAGAAAATATGACATTTTAAATTTTTATGTTAAATAATGTAACAATTTTAGAGAAAATAATTTGGAAAAAAACAAAAAAAAAAAGTAAATATACAATAAATGTTTAAAATTTTGGCTAAATCAATATCCTCTCAATTTTTTCTATTTTTATTCATTTCAAAAAGTATTATTATTACAAAATAGAATTTAACTTTTCAACAAAGCTCCCTTTGAAAAATTAGATTACTCTAACAAATTCTTAATAAAAAAATATAATAAATGATAAAAGTGAAAGATTATACATTGTTTTTTATTTAAAATAAATTTTGTAATTATTATTTTCGTTTATCTTGCAAAATTACTGTTCAATTTTTTATCTTTTTCATGAAAATTTATAATTACATTAATCTTTAAAAAAACAATTATACTGTTTAAAATATTTTCTAATTATTAATTGTATTTAAATTTAATATTAAGTATTTGTATTTTTCTAAATAAAATTCTAAAGATTTGGTATTTATTAAATTTCCACAACAACTACATTGCCTTATATTTATTGGTTTATTGTTGATAATACAATTTTTATAATAAATTTCACAATTGTTACATGAAAATTGATCATTATTTAAATGAATTTGATTTAATGTAATTGGTCTATTTTCATTATTTAAATTATATTCACTTTTTATGTTCATATGACTATCATTAGTTGATAAATTTTCATAGCTTTTAAATAACAATTCAAAATTTTTATTTTCTGAAATAAAACTTTTTTTCATATTATCTTCAACATTTAAAAGTGATAAATATGTATAATTATTTTCTTGATAAATATCAGAGTTACTTTTAAATAAATTTTTTGAATTAAAATCATCTAAATTTTTTTGATTTCTTGAAATATCAAAATTTTCTTCTTTTTGTTCTTCATTATTTTCAATTAATATTTCATAAAAATCATTTGATTTTAATTTAGGTTCTTTCTTTTTATTTAAATTAAATCTATCACTCATTGTATTATTTTGAGATGATTCTTCTTCTTCTTTTATTGTATGATTATTTTGAAATTTTTTTTGTAACCTAATTTTGTTATTTTTTTTTATTTGATTATTACTTTTTTCATATAATATATTTAAACTTTTCATTCTATTTATCAATATATTATTATTTTTCATTTCATTTAACATACTTTTAGACTTAACTTTTAAAGGAGTTCTTGATTTAATCTCTGAATCAATATTTAAAGTAATGTTTTCATTTGTGTATTCATTTAAATCATCAAACTCATCTATTTCACTTATTTCTTGTTTTTTTGTTAAAAGATTATTTTTTCGCCTATACTAAAATTATTACTAAAAAATACTGAGAAGAAGTATTTCTTATAATTTTTTTTTGATTATGAGTTAATTCAAATGAATCTATTTCATTATTATAAAATCTATATATTATATATAATTCTTTTACTCACATAAACAAAAAAAATCATTTGACATAATAATAAATAAAATAATATTTTTCAAAAATTATAGTCTTATATAAATAAAAAATACATATTTTTAAATAAAAAAATAAACATAGCGCTTATAAATGGAATCAAATGAGATAAAAGAGCCATTAGAAATAGATAATATATTAAAAAATGATTCAACAGAAATAAAAAATTTTTCGTTTAATTCTACTCAAACATCAGAAAAATTACTAGATTTCCAAGAAAAAAATGATGATGACAATGAAAAAAAAATAAATAAAACTAAAAATGAAAAAAAAGATAATATGAATTTTAAACTTTTAGGGCATAAAAGATTAATAAGAAAAAGTGATTTAATTCTTCAAAAGCAAATAACAAAGAAAATAGCAAAATCATATTTTGATAAAGAAGCAGAATTAGGTTCAGACAATGAAGAACATGATAATATAGTAAAAAAAGTATATAATTCAGATTCAGATTTAGAAAAACAAGAAGATGAAGGATATATTGAAGATTTAATAGATGATAAAAATATAATTAATTCATTCGATAATAAAGAACAAAATGAAAAATATATCACTGATATGTTTATTCAAGATAAAGAAGAAGTTTTAAAAGTTATTGAAGGTCCTCAAAGAAAAATTCAAAAAATAGAAAAACAAAAATTCGATGAAAGTGATTTACCTTTAAAATTAAGAATTGAAAGAATGAATAATGAACATATTGGAGAAGATGATGAAATTGAAGAAATGAATTTTAAAAGTTTAATTTCTAAAGTTAAAAAAATAAGAAAACAATTTAAAGAAGATAATGCTAATGAAGATTTAAAAGCAATTTTAAAATCTTATCAAGATTCTGCTTTAAAAAAAATTGAAGAAATGAATAAAACAAAAGAAAATGAATTAAAAAAAAGAATGATTGAAGATAATAAAATTTTAGAAAATGTTGTTTTGTTAAATAAAAAAGAAGAAGAAGATAAAAGTGATAAAAAAAATAAAAATAATAAAAATAATAATTTATTTATCAAAGGTAATGGAGAGAAAACAAATCTTAAAAGTAATTATTCATATAAAATAGGTTCTTTTATGAATTCTAATAATTCTTTTTTAAGAAATATTCAAAATAATAATCAAAAAGGAAATAATATAAAAAAATCCTTAGAAAAAAATACAAATTCAAATCTAAATAACTTTAGAATGGGAAATTTATCAACATTATTTTTGAAAAAAAAATAATTAATTTTAAATTGAAATTATATTTTAAATAAAAATAAAAAATTACATTTCTTTCATTTTTTCATTAATTACCATTTTTCTTATTTGTTTAAAAATTAAAAAACCACAAATTCCAAAAGCAAAAATAGCATTAGTCATCACTAAAATAGCTATAAAGTCTCTAAAAGTTTCTTTAAAAAAAATAAAAATAGCAAGATAAGGTTTTTGTTTATTAATTCTAATTTCAGGAAGAAGAAAAACCCTAAAAGAAATAAAATAAGAAACAGCAAAATAAATAATAATAATTGTCAAATAAAAAATATATAAATATTTATTTTCTTTTCCAACACAATTTCCAAAAAGAATACAATGATGTGCTTGTTCTTTTACACATTTTTCACAAGTATAACAATGTTTACTAAATTTTTCTTTTCTAATTTTACAATAAGGGCACATATTATTAATATCTTCTCCTTTCTTAACTAAATCTAACCAACTTTCATCATTCTTACTTTCAATATATCCTGGGTTTGATTTTTTTATTATATAAAATACAATAAAATAAATACAATTTATAATGAGAAATAAAAATGAATATTTTGAACTTAAATAACGTAATTGAGTAAAGTAAATTATTATTGAATATAATACAAAAAAAAACAGAAAAGTAATTGAATTAATAAATCTATTTTGAACAGAAGTATTATTAAAAAACCAAGATTTTAAAGGTTTATTTTCAATTAAAGTTCTAGTAACTTTAGATGAAGCACCAGTGTTTTGAATAGCTAATTGAATAGCATTTTTATTATCATTATCTCTGATTAAAATATCAATACCTCTATTAATTAATTTTTTAATAATTCTGACTCTTTCAGTAAATATTGCAATATGTAAAGGAGTTTGACCAATATTATTTTGAATATTAATATTATTCATGTAAGCTAATAAATAATTTACTGAATGATCTGCGCAATTATAACAAGCCCAATGTAATGGGGTATTTCCATTAATATCAACATCTAAAATTGACATATTATATTTATCTTTAAAATATATTATAACATTTGGATTATCTCCTTGTGATGCCATATGAATTACATTTAATTGTTTATTTGTTGTATCATGATAGTCTGCTCCTTTTTCTATTAAAATTTCTATTATTTGAATATTTCCTCTATATGCTGCATATAATATAGGAGATGTTCCTTCTATATCTTTTGTATTTAAATAGGATTTTAAATTTTGTTTGAATTTAGTAGATAATATTGATAATGATTCTTCAAAAAGTTCCAAATTTGCTGTTAGAATCAATTTAGATATAACTATTTATTGAGAATATGATTAAAATGATATTTGTTAAAAATTATTATTTTACTTGGCATTTTATTTTTTCCTATTTTCATTTCCAATATATTAGTTTCATCAGAATTTTGAAGAAATTGTATTAAATTATGAGGCTCTTCATTTGAATCTATTAAATGATTTGAAATATTTGATTCATTACTTTCTTTCATTTTTGTTTAAAATATATATATTATATTTAACTAAATTCGCAAAAAATGGATTAAAAAATTTATGAACAATATTCATGTATTTATCAAATAATATTACAAAATTAAAAAAAATGAAAATTGGAAATTTATCTCTTCAGTAATCAAAGTCCCAGATTTTTTTATTATCAAAAGATCCAACAGAAAATATATTACAAGTTCCATGTCCATATAGAAGATATAATGTATTTAGAGAAAAAGATTTTTTTAGATTTTCACCTTTAGAAAGTTTAAATTTAATAGAAATAAAAGATTAAAAATAGGAGAATCGAATTATCTATACAAACCTCCAAAATTTGAAGAATCACTAGGAATTCAATTTGAGGAAAAAGAAAAAGAAATAGAATCAAAAAAAGAAAATCAAATCTCAAACTGAAGAATCATTAAAAAAAAAAAAAAAACAAAAACAGAACCAAATAAACTAAATATGACAAAAGATTTATTAATTAAAACAACTTTATCAAATCCTTCTTCAGTAAAAGAATTTTCTATCACTATAAGAACAAACATGAATAATTTACTATATAAAATTAATCACAATATTAAAAATTATAATGCATTTAAACTAAAAGGAAATAGTAGTCATATTAGAATTAAAAATAGAATTCTTCAATTAAATGAAAAATCAAAAGACATAATGTATAAAGAAGCAATTGATTATACAGTTGATCATTTACATTTAATTTCTCCTAAAATTAAATATCAAATTAATAATAGATATAGCAATATTTTAGGAAGAAGAAATTATGATAGACTATTAAATTATTTACCTCATTATGAAACTGAATTTCAAAAATCAGAATTGGAAAAAGTTCCAATCGCTGAATAATAAAAAAAGTTTTTAAAAAAAATTTAATTTTTAAAATTCATATTTTTATTAAAAAAAATGAATTATTATATTATAATTTAATAAAGTTATGTCTTCTGAAGAACAATTTGAAAATAAAGATAATAATAATGAAGAAAATGAACAAAATGAAGAAAAAGAAAATAATGATCAAAGTATAAATGAAAGAAATAAAGCTGTTGATGATTTTATAAATGAATTAGATAATAAGGAAAAAAATAGTGAAAATGAAAATGAAGCAGATGATCAATTTGATAAAGCAGAAAAAGAATATATGAGAAAAAAAGAAGAAAAACAAAAAGAAAATAATAATAAAAATGAAGATGAAAATGAAGAAAATGAAGAAGAAGAAAAAAATGAAGAAGAAGAAGTAGATGATATTATTAGAAAACCATTTTTTGAACAATTACAAGTTGATAATAGAGAAAATATACTTGAAAAAACACAAAAACAAATTGAAGAAGAACATTATTTTTATCCAAATTTATATAAAAATCCTGAAAATTTATATTTAAATGAAGCTCATAAATCAAGAGAAAGAGAAAAAATGTTAAAATTATATGATAAAAAAACTGGAAAATTTAAAGAAGTTAGAAAGAAGAAGAAAAAAAAAAAAGATGAAAATGAAGAAAAAAATGAATATAAGAATGATGAAAAAAATAATGAAAAAAAAGAAGAAAATAAAAATGAAGAAGAATATAATGAAGAAGAAGAAGTGGATGATAAAGGAAATCCTAAATTAAAAGTTGAAGAAGATAAAAAAGAAAATGAAAATGAAGAAAATGAAAAAAATGAAAATAATGAAAATGAAGAAAATGAAAAAAATGAAAATAATGAAAAAGAAGAAAATAAAGAAAAAATAAAAATTAATGAAAATATTGAGAATGATAAAAATAATGATGAAAAAAGTGAAAAAGATAAAAATAATCGCATATATATGTCAAATATTCATGAAAATTATATTTTTTTGAAAAAAGAAAAAAAAGAATTACAAAAAAAATATGATGAATTAATTATAAAAGAAAAAAAAGAGAATGATTTATTAAAAATTTTGGAGGAAGAAAATAAAAATTTAAAAAATAGACATGAAAATTTCAAAAACGGTCATATAACTTTGATTAATCAAGAAATAAAAAAATATAAATTACTTTCAGAAGATAGAGAAAAATTATTGGCTGAATTAGATGAAATAAATAATAGAAATAATAAATTAATTTTACAAAATGAATTATTACAAAATCAAATAAATCTCATGAAAAAACACCAAGATGAATTAAATAATAAAATTATTAATTTAACTAAAGATAATAACAAATATATTTCACAAATAGAAGAATTGACCAATAAATTAGAAAACTATAATTCTACAAATGAAAAAAATAATTTCAGCTTGGACGCTCCTGAGAAGATTGCGGAACAAATAAATGAAATATCGGAAAAAAATATTAAAAATTTAAATGACAATATATCTCCTATTAAATCAAGTTTAATCTATTTAGAAAAAAATATTGATGATTTAATAAATGATAAAGTATTATCGTTTATAAATAATAAAATTAAAACATTTGATGATATGATGAAAGAAGAAAAAGATATAAATTTAAATAATAATTTATTGTTTGAGGAGAATAAAAAATTAATTGAAGAATTAAATAAACAAAAAAGTATGATGAGTAATAATGATAAAGATGAATTTGAAGATTTAAAAAATAAAAATAATATTTTGGAAGAAAGAATAAAAAATTTATTAGAAGAAAAAAAAGTTAGTAATGATTTATATGAAACAAAAAATAAAGAATTGGAAAAAACAAAAAGAAAAATAAAAGATCTTAATAATAAAATATATGATATTAATTCTTATATAAATTCGAATTGTAAAAGCGAAACTTTTAAAAAAAAAATCTGTACTATATGTCAACTAGAAGATTTTAAATAATGTTAATACAATTAATTTTATTTAAATTTTTATTATTTAATATTTTATATTATTATAGTTACATAATAATTATGAATTTCCATATGGGGATTGGGGATTGG
>JAEEGK010003669.1_pt1 | contig 38063 bp, 17 predicted proteins | sample 8958771 | NCBI WGS metagenome assembly JAEEGK01 (sample SAMN16246547, study PRJNA631951) | gut metagenome | biome: gut microbiome; feature: rumen; material: SC-attached | host: Bos | place: Iran: Karaj | collected 2018-10
AAAAAAAAAAAAAAAAAAAAAAAAAATAAAAAAAGAAAAAAAAGAAGAAGAAAAAAAAGAAGAAGAATCAAAAGAAGAAAAAACTGAAAAAACTTCAAATCTCTCATCCCAAAAAACAGAATTAACAAAAGAAGAAAAAGAAGAAAAAAAAGAAAAAGAAGAAATAGAAAAGCCAAAATTAGAAATTCGTGCTCGTTCAGATCCTCCATTTGACAAAATAATATGTAAAGAATTAACAGAAGAAGCAAACGAGGAAGAAAATTTTAAATGTTTTGACTGTGAAACATCCCCAGCGAATTGGGTATGTGTATACAATGGAATATATTTATGTGCCCAATGCGCAGGTGAACATCGTTATTTTGGTCCAACAATTTCAAATTTAAAATTTTTACTTTTAGATAATTTAAATGAGTTTGAAATTAATTTAATGAAATTATCTGGGAATAAAAGATTGAAAGGTTTATTAAATTTATATAAAGTTGAATTTAATAAAGATGAAAAATATTTATTATTTAGTAGTCAATTATTAGAATATTATAGAAATGTTCTTTATAATAAATTAGCTGGTAAAGCTCCTCCTAAACCTCCTAATCAAAATAAATGTTTAGATATGATGGATAATGTTAAAATTGTTACTAGACCTTTTCTTGAGAAAGTTATTGTTAGAAGTGATCAGGAAATTAAGGAAGAATTAAAAAAAGAAGAGGAAAAAATGAAGGAACAGGAAGAAAGTAAAAAAGATAAATGTGGATTACAGTAAATTTTTTATTTAGGTTTAATATGGAAAAAAATTATTTAGTTTTTTATTATTTAAATTTCTATTTTTTGTTTTTTTTTTTTTTTTTTTGATTATTTATTATTTTTTTATTAATTAAGTGAATTTAATGGATTTTTAAAAATTAAATTTTTTTTATGTTTTATTTATGATGATTAATATTGATTTGATAAATAAAATAAAAAATATTAAATAATATTTTAAATTTTAAAAATTTATAATTATATATTTTTATAATTAATTTATTTATGTAAAAAATATAAAAAATTTTAACCAATTGTTTTATCACCATCTTTATTAAAACTATGTCTTCTAATACAAAATATAGAAGAATTATTTAAATAATCTTGAGGACTTTTATATCTATTATTACTTTTAATTTTAAATTTATGTCTATTTTTAAAAATCTGAGAAGAAATTCTTTTAATTTCTTTTGTTTTTAAATTACTATTATTTGAACTATTTAAATTTAAAACAGGATTAAAATGTCTAAATTTATAATTTTTTTTATTCTCATTTGGATTATTTGACATTGAATTTGCCTTTGGACTATTACTTGGAAATCTTTTATTTCTTGAACTTCTACTAACATTTCTATTTGTATTAAATTTAATATTTGTACTATTTGTATTACTAATATCAGTTGTATTAATTGTTGTTGTTATATTTTTATTTAATGGTTTTGTATTTATATTATTAATACTTAAATTTGTGTTAAGAGAATATTTTCTTATTGAAGTACTTATTTTCTCTTTTTCTTTTTCTTTTTTTGATCTTAATTTTAAATTTAAATCTTTTAATAAAGGATTTTTTATTAATTGTGGTTTATATATTTTTTCCTTTTTTTCAGTTGTTATATCATTTTTAAATGTTCCTGTTATATTATTTGTAGATAAAGAATATGAAATTAGTGTATCTTTAATATGTTTTTCAGGAGAATAATAACTTATATCACTTTTTAAATTTTTTTTTTCTTTTTTCTTAATATTATTATTTTTATTTTTAGTAAATGAATTAATATCAGACATTAAATTTTGATTAAAAACATTTAAATTTTCCCTTTTTTTATAAAAAGTACTTTCTAAAGAATCTTTAAAATAAGAAGGAGTTGTGTATTCAAGATTATTTTTAGAATTTGTAATATTAATATTACTCATTGAATTATTTATAGTTTTTTCATCTTCACCTGTAATTTTTTCATCAACTGGACTCATATTTAAATATTTATTTTTGGCGATTTGTTCAGATATAATTAAATCATTTATTGTATTATTCTTTAAATTATTAATTGAATTATTCTTTGAATTATTTTTTGAATTAAATAAAGAACTTTCTGTTATTTTTCCAAAAAATATATTTTCTTCTTTTTTTATTATATTATATGCTTCTTTTGGTATATTATAATAAGGAATACTTTCAAGTTGACTATATATAAAACCAAAATTTTCATTTTTTTCTGAAATTTTAATCTTTAATAATAATGAATCAATTGCTAATTTTTCTTGATAAAATTTTTCATATTCACCTTTAGGATATAATTCATTTTTTGAATATATTATTTTTTTAGTTAATTCAATTAATAAATCACTTATTTGATTTATATTATTTTTAAAAATTTCTATATTACATTGAAATTTTTCTTGTATATTTCTAAATTTATTTATAAAATCTTGTTTTTTAATTTCAAATAATTCAATAATTGAAGAGAAATATTCTCTAATTTTTTTAATTTGTTCTTCAATATGATTATTCATTTTATTAGTATAATTTTCATGATCAAATTTAGCATGAAAAAACTTTTCTTTTTCCTCTTCAATTTTTTCCTTTAATTCACTTATTTCATCTTTAAATTTATTTTTATCAATATTAATAGAAATAAAATTATGTTCAGTATGTTCTTTAATACAAATAGAACAAAGAAATAAATTTTCATTCTTACAAAAAAAATTAACTTTTTGATTTGAATGTCTAGAACAACAAATTAAATTATCATTTCTATTATTATTACTATCATTTAAATTATTATTATTGAAATTAAAATTTTGTTTATGTTCTTTTAAATGTTCATATACTTGAGCACAAATTGGAATATTACTTAATTTAAATTGATGATATATTTTATGATTTGGACATAAAAAAGATTTTGATTGATAATTATATAATTTTTTTATACATTCCTCACAATATATATTTCCACATGGAAGTGACAAAGGTTTTTTATTTTTATCATTGTATTCTTCTTTACATATGTCACATGTAAAAATGGACATTTTTAAAATAAATTTGAAAAATATATATTCAAGAATTTTTATTTTTTTTTGTTTTTGAAATTTAAATTATTATTTTAAAAATTTTAATAACTTATAAAAATATATTTAAAATAATTAAACAAAATTGAAAATATTATATTTTATATTAATTAAATAAATTAATTATTTTATAAAATTAAAAAGTAAAATTTAACTTATTCTAAATTTAACTCTTTTAATTTATTAATTGGTAAAGATAATTTTTTTGTTATTTTATTGTTTTTATTTGATATTAAATCACCAAATGAACAATCTAAAATATTTATATAATTATTTTTATTAACACTTATATCATTTGATGTAATATTAATATTTATATTTTTTATAATTGAAGTATTAACACTTTTACTTTTTTTTATATTTTTAGATTCATTTGAATCAAAATCAATAAATGATGCAAAAGAATTATTATTTGTATTTATAGGTGAACTTTTAATTGCATTTAATAAACTATCACTTATAATATTTTTATTTTTAATATTTTGATTATTTTTAATTTTTTTAGTTGAATTTAAAATATTAATATTTTGACTTGTTAATAAATCTATTTCATTAAATACTGAATTTGAAATTTCATTATTATTTGTTTTAAATATATTACTCATATTACATAATGATTTAATATTACTTGATAAATTTAAATTATTTAAATTTTGAATTTTTTCAATTTCTCTTTCAAAAGATTGATTAATAAAAATACTTTGAAAATATTTTACTTTAATTAAAATTATATTTTTAATTTGAATTAATAATTGATTTTTTTTTTCTTCATCTGTAATAAAACTATCATATATATCAATAGAACTTTCATATTTACTATTATTTATATTTTTATTACAAGATTTACTACTTCTTATACTTCTACTTCTTGAAGAAAAATTTCCTATAATAAATTCAATTAAATCAATAAAAGTATTTAATAAATTTTTAAATGCATATGAAAATCTATCATTACATTTTTTAATATCAATATTATTTTGTTTTAATTTTATATTATCTGATTTTAAATCTTCAATAAAAGAAGAATATTTTTCTTTATATAATTTATTTTCATTTTCTTTTATATTTATTATTTCATTTTGTGATTGAATTTTCTCATTTAATATTGCAATTTCATTTATTAATCTACTATTTTTTAATCGATATTCTATTAAATCATTATTTAATTTTAAAATTTCTATTTTATCATCTTTTAAATTTTTATTATTTCCATAAGTTAATGATTTATTACTTAAATTTCTATTATAAATTAAATCATTTGAAAGAGATAATGTTATATTATTTGTTCTTTTCTTTTTTGTAATTTTTATTAATTTATTAGGATTAAATGGTATATTTACTGATGTTTTAAATATTCTATTATCAAAAGTTTTTAATAAAGAAAAAGAATTTCTTTGATTAGGTGATTTATTATTTTTATCAAATTTATTATATTTATTATTTTTTGATATTTTTTTATCTGGAATTGAAATAGTATTTATTAATTTAGAATTTACCTTTTTTATATTTTGTTTTTCAATTTTAGGAGAATAAAACTTTTTTAAATTATGAACTGGTGAATTTGTTTTAGAAAAATAAATCATTTTTAACATTTTTTAATATTTAAAATAATTTAAAATTAAAAAATAAAACCAAAAAAAAAAATTAAAAAAAAATAAATAAAAATGGAAGAAAATGAAATAGAAAATAATCAAAATTTAAATTTTGAAGAAAATGATACTCCATTAAATAATAATGATTTACAAAATGATTTTCCACAAGATCCATATGATATAATGCCAATATATGAATGGGTAGATAGTTTTCAATTAACAAAAGCAAAAAAAAATATAGCAAGAGATTTTAGTGATGGATTATTACTTGCAGAAATGATAAAAAAATATGCACCTAAATTAGTAGATTTACATAATTATCCTGAATGCTCTTCTAAAAAACAAAAATTAAATAATTGGGATACTTTAAATAATAAAGTTTTAAAAAAATTAGGTTTAAGATTATCAAAAAATGAAATTGAAGATGTTGTTAATTGTAAACCAAATGCTATTGAATTATTATTAAAAAAAGTTTATACTGTTATTCAAAAAATTTTTGGTAATGAAAATATTAGAGAACAAGTTGAAAAAAATAATAATAATAATTTTAATAATGTTGTTGAAAATATTAAAAAAAAAATTAAAGATAAAGATAATGTTATTAAAGAATTAAATGATGCTATTTCTGTTTTAGAAAATAAATTAAAATCTACTTTAGATTATAATCAAAATTTACAAAATAAAATTAATGAAGTTGAAGAAAAAATTAGAGAAAAAGGTTTTGATATTTAAAATAATTATTTTTTATTTTGATTTTTTTAATTATTATAATTTTTAATTTTAATAAAAATATTTTTAATAATAAGAAAATATTAATAATTTATGAGGAAAAATGAAAAAATAAAATCTGTTCAATATCCTATTAATAATAATGTGAAAAGGAATTTATCAAAAGATTCAAAGAAAAAAAATAACTCTTCAATGAGAATAAATAATTGTTCACCTATTTTAACTTTTACTTATTCAAAAGGAAAAAATGTGATTAAAAGAAATATAGAAAATCAAAATGATTTTATTTCTAAAAATTCTAATTATGAATATATTCTTCAGAAACTTTTAAGATATTTAAAACAAAAAATGTCAAATTTACAATATGAAAATACTAAAATTTTTTTAAAGAAAGAAATAATTAATTTAATTCAATCAAATGAAATTAATATTAATGAAAATAAAAATGATTCAATTTCAATGATATTAAAATCACTTTCTAATAGAAATCCATATTTAAAAATAGATAAAAAAATAATAGAAAGTAATATTTTATTTACAGGTAATTCATCTTCATTGAATAAAAAAGATAAATATAAAAATTTAAATAAAAAAGTAAATAATAAAAAACTTAAATTATCATATGATTTTTCAAATATTATTTCATCAAATAAAACAACAGTTTTAGATAATAATAAAAAAACAGAAAAAAAAGTAATAAATCCTTTTGTGAAACATAAAAAATTTTCATTAAAACCAATGACAACAAGAGATCTTCATTCTTTATATTCAATAATAAAAAATCCTTACTGTAAAAAATGTAAAAATAATAAAAATAAAAATTATTTAAATCAAACTCAATCTAATAGTAAATCCAAAAATGATTCAAGATCCACTTCAAGAGAATATTCAAGTCATCATAGTAATACTTTCTTTAAAAATATTACTTATACAAATAGAAGTGATAATTTAGGTAAAATGAATTTTCATAATTCTAAATATTTTCATAATTATACTTTTTCAAAAAATAAAAAAAAAAAATTTAATAATAATACTTCATTAAATAATAATAATCATAAACAAAAAATTACAAATTTAAAACCAACTCAAAATAATAATAAATCAATTTTAAATAAAAAATTATTTTCTAAAATAGGAAATTTAGTAATTCCAAAAAAAAAAAATATAACATCAAATAATAATGATATATCAAATAGTATAAATATAACAAAAATATTTAAAACATATGAAAATAAAAAAGTAATTAATAAAACAATAACTCAAACAAATAGTAATTCAAGTTCAAGAATAAAATCATATAGAAATAAAAAAAAAATATTTTCAAATTCAAAAAGACCTTTTAGTAATAAACCAATTCAAAGTACAATTATTAAAAATTTATATGAGTCAATTAAATATAATAATTCTGTTAAAAATGAAGATATGATAAAACAAATTAAAAATACAATTGATGATAATTTAAAAGTAATGTTTAATTTTTCATATGAAAATTTTCTATCAAAAGAATCTGAACATGAAAGTAGAGAGTTAAGTAGAGAAAATGATATAACATTTCCTTATAAATATAATAATTATAAATGAAAAAAATATAAATAAAAAAACATTTATTTCATAACATAAAAAAAAATTATTAAATTATAATTTATAAATTTATTTTGGATAATTTGGTATTTTCATTTTATTTTTTCCTATTTTTTCATTTGAAGAATTATTATTTATAAAAAAATCATTTATAGAATTCCATGATTTTGGATATTCTTTATAATGATATTTTAAATCTGTTATTTGTCTTTTCAATTTTATTTTATTATATTCATAATTTTCTTTTGAATTTTTAAATTTTTTTTTTGGTAAAATATTAGTTGTACTTTTATTATTTTTATTTTTTAATTTTTTTGTGTTTTCTTGTTCATTAAAATCTTCTATTGCATTTTCTATTTGAGTTAAATATTCTTCTGTAACATCCCCTTGTGTTAATTTTTCTGTGAAATCTTCTCCCAATTTTATACTAAGATATTTTATTATTTTTTCATCTTTTAATGCATTTTGTACTATTTTTTCTATTCTGTTTATTTTTTCTTTCATATTTTCTAAACTGGCTTTCTTTTTATTTTCTTCAGAATTTTCAATTTCTTTTATTATTTGTTTATTACTTTCATTCCTTATATCTTTTAAATTTGGTTGACTCTTACTTTTAATTATTTCTTTTGTTTGTTGATAAAGATTTTTTTTTATATTAATTTTTGAAGGAATTGATGAAATAATATTATTAGTTAAATTTTTTTTATTATTATCATTATTATTATTATAATTTTTATTTATTTTATTTGAGCTTATATTATTAATTTTATTGTTTTTAGGTATATTAAGCTTATTATTTAATTCTAAAGTATTTCTATCATTATTACTTATAATATTTGAATTAAAATTACTAGAAAATTGAAGAGGTGATATTTTAACTGAAGAATTTTGAAAATTAATACTATCATAATTTGAATTATTATAAATATTTGGTTGGTTGTTTGAATTTAAAAAAGTATTATTTTCTGAAAATGGATTATTTAAACTTAAATAATTATTATTATTTTTTTTATTTACATCATTAATCAAAGTACTTTTACAAGTACTATTCATTTCATTTTCATATGAATTATCAACTGGACAAAATTTACTATTATAATTATTATAATTATTTTGACAAAAAATACAATCACACAAACAACAAATAGGTTTTAAATAAGGTTTTTCTTTTGAAAGATTTAATTTAGTTACTAATTCTTCAATATAATTTTCATGATTATTATTTAATAAAGTTAAATCTTGAATTTGATGATTAGAATTTAATAAATTTGTTTCAAGTGAATAAATTTGATGTTTTAAATTTTGTATTATTAAATTTAAATTATTATTTTTTATTAATGTTTTTTGAAGATTATTTGAAAGGTTTAAATTTGATATTTTAAAACGATCTAATGCTTGAATAATTGTTTTAAAATCAAATGATAAATCATTTAAAAACTGATTTGTTATTTTTAAAAAGCCATTTTCATATGAATATTTTGATGATAATTCTTGTCTAAGATTTATTATTTTGGTTGAATTTCTTTCTATAATTTTTGATATTTCATCAATTGATGAAATTTTTAACGTGCTTATCATTTTTATATTGTTTTATAATTTATTTTATATTTTTTTATTTTAATTAAAATTAAAATCAAATTTTTAATAATATTATTTAAAAAAATAAGTTTTAAAAATTTAAATTATTTTGCTCTTAATAAATGAAAGAATTAAGTGATTTTGAAAATAGTGGGAGAATATTTATAGAAAAAAATAAGAAACAAAAAAATTTAGACATAAAAGATAATTCATTAAATTATAGTGATACAAGTTTAAAAAAAAAAGAAATAAAAATATTAAATTCTTTAAAAAATAATAGAGACAATACAATTAATTCAAATTCAACTAAAAAAGACATAAACAATAATCAATTAACATTTAGAGTTTTAATAAATTCTTTTTCAGCAAAAAAAGAAATTATAGATATTAAAAATCCTTTAAATCATGATAATAAAACTTTAAATAATCAAGAATTGGAAATTTTAAATGACAATAATTATTTTCAATGTTTTATTTGTGAAAATTATTTTTTATATGATTTTATATCTAAACAAATTAAATGCAACCATTTTTTTTGTAGAAATTGTGGGAAATTATTTTATGAAGAAAAGATTGAACAAGGTCAATTTAATAATTTTAAATGTGGAATAAAAAATTGTAATTATATGATTTCTGATTCAATTATCGAAAATTTAGTATCAAAAATCCATTATCAAATTCTTTTAAAAAAAAAGGATGAGCAATTAAATTTAAATAATAGTGAAATTAAACAAAATTCAAATTCAAATTCTGATAATTTAATATTAAATAAAATAGTTGATTATAATTCTAATTTAAGAAATATTTTTGTCACAAATAAATTTCAAAATATTATAAATTATAGTTTAAAAAATGTTTTTGATATAAATTCAAATGAAACTTTTTATCAATATACAAAAAATAAGAACCAAATTTGTCCTAATTGTAAAGAAATGGAATTATATGGAAAAAGTAATAAATCTTTTATTAAATGTTTAAATTGTTTTCATAAATTTTGTAAATATTGTTTTAAAAATTTTGATACAAATCATCTAGAAAAAGATAATATAAATAGATGTAAAATTTATTATAGAAGAAAAAAAGATAATGAAAATCAAAAAATGAATTTTTTTCCAATTTTTTTATTAAATATTTTAATGTTAATTGGTGCATATTTTATAATTTCAACTTATTTTTTTGTAAAATTGAAAAAAATTATTCAATTCAAAAAATTTTCCTTTATTTTCATAATCAAAATAATAATATATTTATTCCTAAGTATAATATTTACTCCATTAAGTATATTAATAATCCCTTATTTCAGTATAATTACATGTATATAAAAAAAAATATATGATATAAATAAAAAAAAATTAAACTTAATAATAATTTACTTTATTATTTTTATGAAAAGAAAATATTAATTAAAATATTAAATTATGGGTGTAGTATTATGTGATTGTGAAAAAAAACAATTTCAAGAAACAAAAGATAATATAAATCCAATAGGATCATCAAAAATAATAACTCCTTTATCAAATATATCTACACCCCAATATTCAAGTAGTGAATCAGGAAAATCATTAAAATCAAATAAATTCTTTTCAAATATAGAAGAAAATATAAAAGTAGATAAAACTGTGATAATTGGAAAAGGAGAAGGTGATATAAGAGACACATATGAAATAGGGAAAAAAATAGGAGGTGGAACATATGGAGTAGTGTTTCTTTCATTAAAAAAAAGAACTGGTGAAAAAGCAGCAATTAAAGTTATGAAAAAAAAGAAGAGAAATAATAAAAAATTAAATAATGAAATAATACAAGAAATAGAAATGTTAAGAACTTTAGATCATCAAAATATAATAAATATATTTGAATTTTATGAAGGAAATTATAATTTTTATATAGTAACTGAATATTGTCAAAGTGGTAATTTAGCAGATAAAATTAATAAAACTAATATTTTAATGTCAGAAAGTCAAGCTTCAGTAATTATATTTCAAATATTAAGTGCAATAAATTATTGTCATCAAAGAAATATTATTCATAGAGATTTAAAACCAGAAAATATTATGTTAGATAATAATACTAAAAGTGGTTATCCTTATATTAAAATTATTGATTTTGGAACTTCTAAATTTAGAGAAAAAGAATATGAAGATGAATTAATTGGAAGTCCTTATTATATGGCACCTGAAGTTATTGATAAAAAATATAATAATAAATGTGATATTTGGTCTATTGGTATTATATTATATTTTATTATGACTAAAAAAAAACCTTTTACTGGTTTTTCACTTGAAGAAATTTTTTCTTCTATTAAAGATGATGAAATTGATTTAAAATCAAAATATTTAAGAAATTATTCTGGAGAATTGAAAAATTTACTTGTTCAATTATTAAAAAAAAAACCAGAAGAAAGAATAGATGCAAAAGAAGCATTAAATCATCAATGGTTTATTAATAATAAAACTAAAGAAAAATTAATAGAATTAACTTCAGATGAAATGAATAATTTATTAGATAATATTAAAAATTATTATCCAGATAATTTATTACAACAAACTTCTCTTATTTATTTAGTTAATACTAATCCAAATTGTGAAAATGTAAAAAAAGCTTCATCATTATATATTAAGATAGATAAAGATAATAATGGAATAATTGATTTAAATGAATTTGTTCATGGTTTAAAAATTTTATATGAAGAAAAAGGAGAAAATATTGAAGAAGATTTTTTAATTAATTGTTTTAATAGAATTGATTCTAATAATAATGGTAAAATTGAATATGATGAATTTATTAGAGCTGCAATTAATAAAAAAGAATTTTTATCTGAAAAAATGATGAAAGATGCTTTTGAACATTTTGATATTGATAAAAGTGGAAGTATTTCACTTCAAGATATTTGTAAAGTTTTTGGTTTTAATGGAAATCAAAATAATTTAAAAGAATTTGAAAAAATTATTGAAAAATGTGATATTGATAAAAATGGAACTGTTGAATTAAATGAATTTATTATTATTATGGAAAAAATATTAAAATAAGATTTATATATTGTATGTTATTTTTTTTTGTTTTATTAAAATAATTATCTTTTTTTATAGTTTTTTATATTTCTGTTATTAAAAATTTAATTAAATATAATATTTTTATCCAATATTTTTTTTATCCAATAATTTTTTTATCTAATAATTGTTTTATTTAATAATTTATTTACTAATAATTTATGAAAAAATTTTAAATATTTATTTAATCAATTTAAAAAATATTTTATACACAAAATAAATTCAATAAATCATATGGAATAAAAATAATTAATTTTCAAAATTAATAAATCCTTTAAATCTTTTACCAATACAAGAATTAGCCAAATCATCATAAACCATTTTAACATTTCCATTAAGGAATTTTCCTTTAGTTAAATTTTCTAATTCTCCAATATATTTTAAATTTTCATATTCTTGAGAAGAAGTATTTTTAAAAAATACAAAATAAATAACAATCATATATATACAATCAAATAAATGAGCAATAAAATATAAAAGAATCATCGCCCAATTAAATCTTAAAAAAATTTTAATTCTAGTAAATAAAATATATAAAAAATAAAAAAAAGTAACTAACAAATACATAAATGAATAATGAAAAATATTATTTACTAATTCTCTATCACTTTCATTCATTATAAAATCATCATTTAATTTTTTTGAATTTTCAAAAGTATTTAAATTTACAATTGCATTTTTTAATTTTTTCTTTTTTTTCTTTACTAAAGATTTTTTTTTTTCTCCAAAAATTTTTGATTCTTGTTCAACAAAAGTATATTTAATAGAATAATTTTGTTCTAAAAAATAATTTTCAGGAGAAAATTGATCTAAAATCTTCATTTCATTTTCAAAATAAACTTCATCATCATTTTTTTCAAATTCATTTTCATATTTTATTTCTGCATCTTTTTTACCTAAAATATATGATATACTATCAATATTTTTTGCTTTAATTACATTTTTTAAAAAATCAATCATTTGTTTTTTATTTTTTTTTTCAATTATATTTTTCTTTTTTATATCTACAAATTCATTTGAATTTAAAAAATGAGATTGAGATTCATCTTCATAATTAATTGTACTATAATTCATAGTATTATTTGAATTTAAATTGTCATCTTCTAAAATATCAACTTTAATTTCTTGTTGTTTAAAATTTTTTTTCATTTCATAAAATTTAAATAATTGTTTTTTTAAATAAATAAGAATATAAAAAGTAATACAATATAAAAGAGTAAAAAGACCACAGAAAATAATATAAAAATAAGTTAAAAAAGGAGTTCTAATTTCAATTTTACTACTACAATAACTCATAAAAATTTGAATAGGATAAATAAAAAATAAAATAACAATAACAATAAATTTTAAAGTCTTATAAGCACAAACATAACATCTTTTACTAATCATTCTTGTTCCTCTTTGTAAATTTGCATTTAAACCAATAAAAACAATAAATAATAATAAATAAATTGAACTAATTGAAGAAATTGATAAGTCATTCATTATTCTATCAAATTGATAATTTGCTCTTTTATGTTGACAATAAGGATCATAACACATATAAATAAATCTTGATACTGACATTACCATTAAATTTAAATTTACTAAATTTTTTGGTGTTAATAATAAAGAAAATATTTTTGTTAGAAATGATGAATAATTTATTAATGTTATTATTAATTTATATATCATTAATGATGAAAATATTAAAAATAATGATGCAAAAATAAATTGAAATATAAACCAAAATAATTTTCCCCAGATTTCTATTCCTAAAATATTACAATGATTACCAAATAATCCAATAAAACAATAACATATTCCATTTTTTCCATTAAAAATTCCTTTATAATTACAAAATTTTTTTGAAAGAAATATTTCATCATTTTTCTCTAATTCTGATAATTCAGAATATATTTTTAATATTATTTTTTTATCAACTATTTCATAGAGTTTAATTATTGTATCTTCGAATTGATCAAATGAATTTGATGATTTTTTAAAAAAAAAAACATTTTTTAAATTATTTTTAATTAATCAAAGTAAATTTAAATCAATAATTTATTTGAATAAATGAATAAAAAAAGACTGTGGACAAAAATAAAATATGCAAATTATGAAATTATTTATTTTATGTTTAATAATGATAGTTCAAATATGTTTTATTCAATATTTATTTCAATTCTTTTAAATCTTCAAATATTTTCAATTCCTTTTTCGCCAATAGTAAGACTTTTTATAAATATTTTTATAGTATATATCAATTTGGGGTAAAAATATAATAAGTAAATCATTCATTGAATTACTTGAATTTCTTTCCTTAATGCCATGTTGGAATGAAAATAAAATTCTGTTCTTTGTTGTTTTTTTTACTTGTATTATTATTGTTTTATTAATTCTTACTATTTACATTATTTTAGTATATTTTGCTTATAAAAAAGAAAAAATTAGCAAATATCAAATTTATATTGATATAATTAAATCATTTTTATATTTTATTATAAAAATTGGTTATTTTCCTTTACAATGTAAATTAATAATTCTAATATTTTATATTAGGTATATGTTATAATATTATCTTTTGCAATTTAGATATAGTTTTTAAAGATAGTACATATTCTTATAAAAATAAAATTTATTATTTTTTATATATACCATGTGCTATTATACTTTCCTTATTTATAATAATAGTTTCAGTGCTTAATTTTAAATTTTCATTTAAAAAAAAAAATGAAAAATTAACAATTTCAATATCTAAATATGTAATAATAAATTCATCTTTTCTTTTCATATTAATTCAACCAATATCAATTATTTTAAAAGTGTTATGTGAAAAATATAATTATAAAAAAGTATTAATATTTTATTTATTTATTACATCAATAATATTATTTAATTACTCATATAATGAACATTTTTATCAAAATAATGATGAATTAGAAAATTTAATAGATTATTTCTTATGTTTTATTTATAGTTGGATATGTTTTTGTCTTATGTTTGGAGAAGTTTTTAAAATTAAAGAAACGTTTATTCCATTTTTGATAGGACTTATTTTATTAATATTTGCATTTAAATATAGACGTGTTGCAACTTTACAAATGAAAAGTGATATTTATTTTCATTCTGATTTAGAATTATTTAATCAATTAAGATTATTAATTAATGCTGTTATTGGACAAGATATTAGAGAAAATAATTTAAATATATTAAGTTATTTTTTCACTTATATCAAAAATAATATAAGTAAATATGATTTTGATCAGTTAAATGATTTGTCAAATGATGAAATAAGATTTCTTTTTTTTCAATATATTGAAAATACTTTTAGGATTTATAATCAAATTTTTAAAGATAGTATTTGTTTAAAAATTATGAATGCTTTTTTTTTAATGAAATGTTTATCACGTTATAATAAAGCATATATGTTATTTTATTCTTTATTAGAAGAACATAATAATGAATTAACTCATTCACAAGAATTTTTTATATATCGTCAAAAGAAATATTTAGAAAATAAAATATTTGAAGATGGAACAGATATAACAATGATTTCAACATATTTTCAAATAAATTCTTTAATAAAATTAATTTCAAATATTTCAGAATTATATATTAAATTTTGGTCTATTTTATTACAAACAAATGAAAATGAAGATACAACTCAATTATTAGAAACTGGTTTAGAAATATGTGAAAATAGAGAAGATATTGATTTTTTATTTAATAATCTTTGTAAATCAAATATTAAAGATAAAAAAATATTTTTATTATATAATTATTATTTAAAAGAAATATTAAATGAAGATGAGGCTGTAATAGAATTTTTTAAAAATTTTGATATTGATAATTTTCAAGAAATAATGAAAGTAAGTAATATTTTAGATTTAGCAAAAATGAGTAATACTAAATTACAATATATTATTATTTCAGGTAGAAAAGATAATTTTGGTATAGTAGAAAAATTATCTGTTGGTTTATGTGGAGTTTTTGGTTATTCATATGATAAAATTATAGGTCATAGTATTGATTTATTTATTCCAACTTTTTTACAATATGAACATGATGCTTTATTAAAAAAATTAGTAAAAGATCATTTTAAAGATTATAATATAAAATTATTAAGAAAAGATACAAATATGGATATGTTTTATCATAATGTTACCTTTATTAAAACAAGTTCAAAATATTTATATCCAGTACCTTTTATAATTGGAGTAACTTTAGATGAAAATTTTGATAGTATAATTTATGGTAGATTAGATGAATTTTCTCAATTTGATGCAAATGAATTTTTAAAACATACTTGTCATATTATAACAGATACAAATTTAATTATTCAAGAATCAACACCTAATAATATTATGTTTTTTGAAAATAATAATTTTGCTAGTAAAAGTATAGATATTTCATCATTAGTAAAAGAAATTCAAATTGATTATTATTCTGAATCAATAAAATATCCAAAAGCAAAAAAATTAGATGTTAAAAAATTAATTTTAAAAACAAAATATATGACATCTGAACCTTTTCAAATTGTTACAGTTGGAAATAAAAAATTTAAAATGAATTGTAAAGAATTATTAATTAATGACAAAATATGTGGATATCATTTTAATTTTGAAAAAATGTATAATAAAGAAAAAGATTTAAATCCTATAAATAGTAGTATTGTTGGAAGTATGGTTAATCAAACAAAAAAATTAAGTTTAACTCAATTATCTTTAATAAATAAAGATATATTTGGATTAAATAATGATTATATTCCTGAAGGACGTCAGTTTTATTTTAATATTGAAAAAAAAACTTTTTATCCTAAAAAAAATTTAAATTCAATTGATCCTTATAATGATAATACTGTTTCAAATTATTTTAAAAGGAAATTTTTTGATAAAAAAAAAAAATGTAACTATTCATAATACTGTTATTATTGATTCAGAAAGTTCCAAATTTGAAAATAGTGACTCTGGTCAATTTTTATCTTCCAATTATTCAAATTCTGATTATGAAGATGAAACTGAATCTCTTAGTGAAGAATCCTCTCTTAATTATAATATAAAAAAGAAAAAAAAAAGTGAAGCAAAAATAAATTTAAATATTAATAATAAAATTGAAAATGATAATAGTCAAATTAATACTGAAGAAGAAGAAATTACTTTTTATAAAATTAAAAATCCTAATATTCTTTTCTTCATGTATGATTATAATAAAAATGTGAGTGTTGAGATTAAATTATCTAATTTTAAATCTCAAATTGAAGAAGTTTTATCTCAAGAAAAAAATAAATCAAAAACACATTCTTCTTCTAAAAATCTTATTAAAAGAAAAAAAACTGAAGTTGTAGATATAAAAAATTTAAAAAAAATTGCTGAAAATTATAAAAAAGATTTTTCAGACAATTTACTTATTTTAGATTTAATAAATGAAAAATCTAATCCAAAAACCATAAATAAATCAATTTTAATTAATTTATTATTAATAATATTTTCATTTATAATAATAATGATTTTAATGTTTATATTTTGTTTTGAAACATATATTGAACATATAAATTTATATAATTTAATAAAAAATTTAATTGAATTTTCACATTTATCAATAGATGCTTATAATATAATTTATACTTCAACTGAATTATTTTTGGTAACAAATGAAAAATATAAAGCATATGAAATTGAGAAAAATTTTTATTGTGAATATTTAATTAATGAATTAAATATATTCTATAATCAAAGTTATGAAAAAATTCAATTATTAAAATATAATGAGGTTCTCTTAACAAAAAAAAATCAAGATTTAATTGATTCTTATTCCCTAAAAATTTATTCTTTAAATGATGAATCATTAATAAATCAATCATATACAAAACTTTCTTATTTAATTAATGAATATTTTGTTAATGTTTATGAAATTATTCATTTACCAATTGAAAAAAGAATTTTTTGTAATAAATATTATGGATTTATTTTTTATAATACTGATAATGGTTTTAGTGCAGGATTAAATAATTATTCAGAAATTTATAGAGAAGATTTTTATTTGAAAAAAAATTATTTAAAATTTGTTAACTTCATTTATTTAGCATTTTTTTTTTTTTTAGAAATAGTATTTAATATTTTTGAAATTTATACTTATAGATTAATTTCTAAAGAAAAAAATTTTAAAATGAAATATTTTTTTAAAATGACAAAAGAACAAATTACAATTTGTAGTCAAAAATGTAAAAATTTTCAAATGATAAGTCAAAATAATTTAAATGAACCAACCTCTTTTTTAAAAAATCCTAATATTAATTTTGAAATAAACGATACAAATATAAATGACAGTGAAAGTAGTAAATTAATGGATGAGAATGTAGCTCTTTTTCATTTAAAAGATTCAATTAATGAACAATTAAAAGTTAATAATATGAAAAAAAAAAATAAAAAAAAGACACAAATAATATTAGGAAAACAACAATTTTATTTAAGTATAATATCTATAATTGTTATTGGATTATTAATATTAATGGCATTGTATTCTGATGTAATTTATGAGAAAGGATATAATTATTTATTAATTCATTATTCAATAATTCAACATGAAATATTTTTTTTAAAAAGATTTGCTTATTTAAGAATGTATATTATATTTGAATATTATATTGAAATTTATAAACATATAAAAAATAGAATTATTATACTTTTTAATTTTATTCATGATGGTTATTTAGAAAATTCAGATTACATAAATAATATTCATAATTTAATTAATGAACATGGTTTACCAAAAGATACACAAAAGTTAATTGATAAAACAAGATTTCAAAATATTTGTGATTATTTTATTGGAATGGAGAAAACATATAATAAAAGTTGTGAAACATTTGCAGATGGAATTTTATTAAAAGGATATGAACCATTAATTATTTATTTAGTTGATTCACTTATATTTTATGTTAAAAATATAAATAAATCATATGAAAATGCAAAAATCAAAAATTATACTTATAATGAATATTTATATGGTTCTTATAAATATAATTTATTTCTCCCAACTGATGAAGAAACTTTAAAAGATTATCAAGATAATAATCCATTTAATATTTTTAATGATATTAGAATGATTAATATAATTATAATAATTAATGCTATCTATATTCCTTTAATGAAAGAAATTTATTTGTCACTAAGTCAAGATATTCTTAAATATTTGGATATTTTAACTATTATTATTATTGGGCTTAGTATTGGTTTGTTTATTATTACTTTAGCTTTTTTTTTTATTTTTATATTACCTCATTTAATTGCTAAAAATAGTGAAATTAATAAAATTAGAAAAATGTTAAAGATTATACCTAAAGATATAATTTTTGAATTATTTGTAAATGAAAATAAAAAAATTAATGATGAAAAATAAAATATATCTTTAATTTAATATAATATTATTTTTAAATATATATTGGAAAATTAATTTATGATTTCAATATTTATATTTTAATATAAAAAAAATATAAAATTTTTTATAATATAAACTCAATTTAACTTTCTTCATTCATTTTTTGTTCTTTTTTAATTATCTCACATAAAATATCTTTTGGAATAATTTTTATCATTTTTCTCGTTTTTGATAATTCATTTATTTTTGATATAAATACAGGAATCAAATATATAATATAAAATAAAATAATAAGTGTTATACAAATTATACCAATTACTACAAAATATCTATTCATAACTTTAATTATTGCTTCAGTTTCTCCATTAATAGTATCTTTTAAAGAATTAGTAGCAGGATTAAAAATATATTCATTTATTATATTTAGATCTCTCATAATTTTATCATTAAATAATAAAAATGGATTATTTTTTTCATAGTCTTCTTTTAATGAAGTGTCAGAAGGATAAAAATGATCATATATTATAGAATTATAATATCCCTCATTATAATAATAACCTTTTGAATTAGCATATTTAAGAAGTTTATCACATTTTAATGCTAATTGATTTATTGAATCTGCAATATAAACATATATTGCATTTAAACCATATTTAGAAATATTATATCCTAAATCTTCACATTTGAAATTATAATAGTATGTAAAATTATTTAAATAATCACATAAGCTATAATCTAATATATTTTTAAAAGTTTTCGATGTATTAGATGATACACCATATTTAGTCATATTACCATATAATTTTGAATTTATTTCTGAAATATTGAATGTTATATGATTTAAAGCAGAATATACTTTTTTTGTACCTTTAATGATATAATTTGTACTAAAATTTTCTCCTTGATATCCTATTAATAATCTAAGATAATTTATATATTCAATTATTATATCTTTTTTTGAAAGGAGTAAATAGTATATATTTCTCATTAAAGAAAGTCTAAAAGATTTATTATGATATATTATTAATAATAATATTAAAAATGTTATAATTATAATAAACAATAATATGTTGATACTAATAAATTTTATTATTTCTTTATTTCTTTTTTTTATTAAATTTTCATCATTTTTTTGATTATTAAAGTAATTTTGAGATTTATTTGATGTTATAATATTTTCTTTTGATAAATTTAATAAAGAATCATCTTCTGATTCATTATCATTATATGTCCCGAAATTAATAACTGGAGTTGCAATTAGATATTTTACATTTGAACTATTTTCTTGATTTAACATTGAATATTTTTTGCATTTAAAAATAGAATATTTTATATGTTCATCATCAATTTTAAAAAAATATTTGATATAATTTTCATTCTCTTTTAAGACATTTTTATAGGTTTTATATTCTAAAAATATAATAAAAAGTTTTATAATAAAATATATTCCAATTATAATAATTAAATAAATTAAAGTGTACTTTTTTTCTAGTGAAAATTGGTCAATAAAAATATTTTTGAAATCTCCTAAATTAGTAAGTGAAAATAAATCACAATTAAACATAATAAAATAAAAATCAATATCCCAATTTAATGAAATTTCTGAATTTCTGAAAGCAAGATTATAAATACAAAAAGTAAATTCATATAAAATATTTACAAAAGGTGAATTAACGATATGATAATAACCATTTGAATCTATTTGATAATAATCAAAATTAAGATTCATAATGTTTTTAAGATTTTTATCTGATAATTTTAAATCATTAGAATTTAATAAATTAGTAAAATTAGAATATAGATAATAAATATTAAATAATCTATTTTTTGCTTTTGAAATTTTTTCTTCTCTTGTTTCAAAAAAATTATTATATTTATGATTTTCTAATAATACTATTTCATAAGAATTATAAATTGTCATATGTGAATTTTCAATTAAATCAGAAATTCTAACAAAAATATTTGCTAAATTATATAAATCAGTTTTAGATTTTAATAAAGCAATGATTTCATAAAGAATAATTAATAAAGATATTATACAAAATAATGTTATAATAAAAAAAAATTTTTCTAAATTTGTACTTCTAAATTGATAGAAATAATCATTTAATCCTTTTATAGTATCATTTACATCTTTTATTCTTTGTTTTTCTACAATATTTAAAACTGCTTTATTTGCTAAATGTTTTTTAAATTTATTTATGAAGCGTGGATTATTTTTTTTTTCTTTTTCTTTATTTTTAACAATAAATTTAAAAGTTTTTTTTTTTTCAATTGATAATAATTCATCAATTTTTCCTATTAAATCACATTTAATTTCAATTGGCATTTTTAAATTATAATCATATAAATAATAAGAAATATTATTTAATTTAACATTATAAAAATCATCTTCAATATTTTTTCTTATTATACTTTCTCTTCTATTTTTTTTAATAATAACTTTATTATTTTCATTATTTTTTTCATCCAAACTTGAAAAAGATGATGAAGTATATTCGTCAGATTCATTTTCTTCTTCTTCAGTTTCTTCTGAATTTTCTTCATCTGAATTATTAGTAATTTTTATTTTACTTAAATATTCATCATGAAAAAAAGATTCTATTGAGCTGAATCCATTTTTTTTATTATTAAAATTTTGTTTTTTTTTAAAAAAATATTGTCTATTTTTAATATCAAAATCAATTTTTTTTGAATCTGGAATAAAAGATTTATCAATTCTATTAGAATCATCTTCTAAATTTAAGAAATGTGAGTTACGCATATTTCTTAAACTAATTCTTTTTTCAAACCCGAATTTTTTTTTATCAACTGGTGTATTTGTTGAAAATTGAATAGAAGAATTATATTCACTATTTTTATCTATTATAAATTGGAAAAAAAAACCTAATAATTTTCCATTCATTTTTACTTTTCTACAATTCATCATAAATTGTTTATTATTTTTTAACCAAGTAATAACTTCAACTGGAGTTGAAGTCATATATTTATTTTTCAAAATAGAATATTTAATTTTATATCTTTTTTCTCTTTTTTTAATATTAATTGCTCTTCTAAAATATTCTTCATGAAATTCTTTAATTTGAGTAATTAATTCAGTATTATTATTAATACTTTTATAACTTAAAGATAAATCATCTAAACAATTAGGAGTAAAATTTTGAATAATAAACTTCTCATTTGTTAAAATATGAAAAGAAGAAGTTTCTTTTTTAAAATTGAATAAATCTTTTTCAACATTTAATTTACATAAAAGAAAAGGAATTAATTCTTCATCAAAACCAACTCTAACTTCCAAATCAACTTCTACTAAAAATTTTGAAATTGTTTTACAAAAAACATTATGATTAAATATTGCAGGAAGAGATAAATTATCCTCTTTATATTTAATATTATCTAAATGTTTATCTAATATTTTTTGATGTTCTTCTCTAAAAATATCAGATAAAAGAATATTAATATTATGGCCAATTAAATCTTTTTCAGAGTAACCTAATTTTTTACAAATTTCTAAAGATATTTTTTTAATTATACCAATTTGACCTTTTTTTGCAGAAACAATCATATATTGAAAATTAGAATTTGGAACAACTGATTCAACTTCAAATTCTAAAGAATTAAGTTCTTCATCTTTTGCTTCTTTTATTAATTCCTCTGTTAATATTTGATGAGATTCTTCTACATCATTTAATATATCTCTTAAAAAATAACCATATAATAATATTATTTTTTTATTTTTTATTTTACTTTGGGATATATAATTATATTTATATATAATTTCATCCATTAAATTATTAATTTCATTTCCAAATTCACTTAATAATGATATGTTATCATCTGATTTTCCATTTAATAATAAATTCCAAAAATTTAAATAAATTTCTGATATTTTTGAAATTAAACGAATAAATATATTACATTGATATTTGATTGAAATTTCTGAACTATCTATTCCAGTTTCAATAAATCTATCTTCTATTTTTCTTTTTAATCTATAAAAGTAAAAATCTTGTGATGGACTTAAATAAAAATTTCCTTCTATAATATCATTTAATATAATATATGCTTTTGTAAATTTTTTTAATTTATGTCTTAAAAAATTTGAATAAGAAATTTTAATAAGTATACTATTAATATTTTGTCTAATTATTATTTTATAATAAGTGTCAATAGTTTGATATAAATAATAATCTAAATCTTCTGAATTAATTATATTATTATTCTCATCAAAAAAATTAAATTTAAAGCCAGCATTTATTTCAAATTGAGAATAATAACTCATTAAATTTAATAAAACTTCTCTTGAAATTGTTTTTTTTTCAACAGCATTTGTCATTAAATTAGCTTGATGAAATAAAAATAATTCTTTATAATTATTTTTCATTATATCAGAAAAAGGATATAATTTAGTGTTTTTACTTGTTGACAATATATAAAGAATAAATATAAAAATAAAAATGAATAAAATATAAATTAATCCATTAAATTTTAGATTTCTTGCTAAATATCCAATTCCTAATAAACATGAAGCAAAAAAATGAATAAAATGAAAAAAATATAAAAATTTAAAATGATTATCATCTTGATCCATATAAACATATTCTTTCCAATTATTATAACAATCATATAAAGAAGTAATAAATATAACTAAAATAGTAAAACCATTCATTGAATATATTAAATTAATTCCACCTATGATTGGTACAATTGATTTAATATAAAAACTACTTTTTAAAGTATTAACTATTAGAAATTTAACCATTTCATAATTTGAACCTTCTATTTTTTTAAAGTAAAATGATGAATAGATTAAGCATAAATATAAAAGACAAATTACAGTTAAACAACTTATACTAAAATATATTAAATGGTTTTTTGAATAACATTTGAAATTTCCTTTAAAAAAAATAAAATCATCATTACAAAATATTATTATCATATTTAATTCTATATTTATAAAATTTATTTATTTCTTACCCATAAAAGGGAACAATAAAACTTTATTCATAAATCTCATTGATTCTCTTAAAATCATTAAATTAAATTCAAATTCTTGAATTCTTAATTTATGAAAACAAATTAGAAATAAATATATATATATAAATATTGTAATTAAAGTAGTAAAATATGAATATATTAAAAGAATTTTTAAAATTATTATACGATTAAAACAAAATTTTATAAGTGAAGTATTTTCTAATAAATTTGAAATTGCATTTAGAAATTCATTTTCTTTCCAAATACTTTTAAACTAAAAATTATATATATTAAATTATAATTTACCTGTTGACCAAAAGTAAAAGATAATAGTTGTAATGTTTCTGTTATTGATAATAATAATTCTGCTGTCCATCCTGGAGAATGGTTATAAAAAAGGTAATAAAATAAATCATAATTTGAATGAATTAGTCTTTCATAAAAGTTTTCCTTTTCAAATTTCATTTTTTTTTTTAAAATACATAAAGTAAATAAAATAATAATAATTAAGAAATTAATTAATTATTAAATTGATAAACATTATTAAAAGTATTTTTATTTAATTTATTTATTGATAAAATCTTTTATCATATCAATATTTTTTAAATATTGTTGTCTTGCTTCTAATAACTTTTCAATATTATCAGAATTAATTTCTAGTTTTTCATTATTTATTTCATTATCATTTCCTAAATTGTAATTATCTTCATTTTGATAAAAATCATTTGTTATTGGATTTCCAAGAAAATCATTTTTATTTAACATTATATTATTCATGTTATTATTATAATTATTATTTTGTTTTTCATTTTTTTCATTTTGTTTTTCTTCATTTTCATAATTTTTAAATTTATTTTGAAAATTATTAACATCATATCTTTTAATATTTTCATTAACATATGCATTATTCATTTTTCTCATTGAAAAAATTGGTTTATCAATATTATAATTATAATCTTCATTATAATTTTTTTGTTCAATATTTTCATCATTATTTTCAATATTATTTTTATTTGAACAATCTAATTCAAATTTATTATTATTAAACATAATAGGAATATTATTATGATTATTATTTTTATTATTATTAATATTATTATTTTTTCTTCTACCAAAAATATTTGCACTTCTAGGATGAGGTCTAATTAAATTACCATATTCATAACATCTTCTTCTAATACTATTTTCAATTTTTTTCTTTTTTTCTTCTTCAATTACTTGTTCAAATTTTTCTTTTGATTTAGTTCTTTTTTTCATTGAAGCAACTTTTCTAGAATATTCTTCCATTTTTTGCATTTTTTTCTTTTTTTCTTCCCATTCTTTAGTACCAATATTTGGTCCTAAACTTCCTAAAACAACACCTACTTTTTCTAATTCTTTATAATCTTTTAAAGTATAAGGTTTATATTCAATTGTTGATATTCTTGATTTTGAATAAGCTGAATTTAATCTTCCAGATGATATATTTGAGATATTATTAATATGACTTTGATTTGCACTTATTGGTCTTAATTTTGTTTTACCATTTGATTTATTACTATTTATTGTAGTGTTTATATTTGAAATATTAGATATTTCATTTTGAATATTTTGTGTTGTATTATTTATGTTATTTAAATTATTATTATTTATTATATTTTGATTATTTAATATTGGCATTTGTTGATATGGATTTATTATATATGGTTGATTATAATTATTCATTTGATAAATAGGATAATTATATTGAGGAATATATGGATTATTTGGTATCATAAATTGAGGATTATTTATATAGGGATTATAATTTATTGGATAATTTTGATTTATTTCATTTTGAATATTGTTATTTTGAATTTTTTGTTCTTGTATTATGTTATTGTCATTTTCTTTAAAAGACGGTTTTTCTATTGGTTTTAAAAATGTTTTTCCTTTTTTAATTGGTTTTAAATTATTTATTTTATGTGATTGAATATTATTATGATATATTAATATTTCTTTTTTATCGGTTTTTTCATTAGAGTTTATTGTTCCAAATATACCATCTTTACCCATTGTTTGTATTTGTCCTTTAAACTTTTCTAAAAAATTATCATCAGCCATTTTAAAATTAAAAATCAAAAAACAATAATTAATTAAAAAAAAATAAAATAAAAAAAATAAATTAAAAAAAAAGAAAATTTGATTAATTAAAAAAAAATAAAAACATTTAATATAAAAAAGATAAAAACAATATCAAAAATAAAAAAAAAGAAATCTTTTTAATGACTTTTATATTTAGCAAGCCAATCAATATTTCCATTTAAACTTTCATCATTTTTATTAAAGGAAACTTGTCCATTTTCAATTTGACTTTCATCTTCATTTAAATCTCCATTAGAATTATCTTTAACAAAAGAAGTTCCAAAAACATATTTTTTTTGAACACTTTGATAATAACCTTTATTATCTAAATCACCAGGTTCTTCATTATTAAACATACCTAAATTATTACCAAATCTTTCAAATTCTTTTATAACTGAAGGATTAACATCATCTTCATCACCAAAAACTTCATTTGCCATTTGTAAATATGAAGCATGTAAATTTTTATACATTAATTCCATTTTTTTTCTTGCCATTTTTTTTACAAAAGTTGAAAATCTCCATTTTCTAATTATTTCTCTTAAAAAACGTAATTTTGCTATTCTTTTATGCATTCTTGTCATTCTCATTATATATAATATTTTATACATTTTATTTGGTTCTATTAATGATGTTGTTAAATGATATAAGAAATATTTTTTTATTAAATTGTATAATTTTAATAATGTTATTCCATGTGATGAATTATAGTCTGATTTTTCTTTTATGTTTTGGACTAGTTTTTCTTTTGGGTATAACATTTGATTATTTGAATGTTTTTTGTATAGTTTGCAAAAACGAGTAAATAAATCGTGTTTTTTTAATGATTTTAAAGTTTCTAATTTTCTTTGTTTAATTTTATTTTCAAGATATTTTATAAAATAAGGTATTATTTTCTTTATTGATGATAATTTATCTTCATTTGTATAATTTTTATTTTTTGTTGTTTTACCTTTAAATGATAATTTTATTGTTGGTGTTATATGTGATGAAGATTGATGTCCTTTTGTTGTATATTCTGATTTTTCTGCTAAGTTTTTATTTAATTTATTCATTAAATCATTGAAAAATTGTTTTTTTAATTCTTTTGTTAATGTATTATTAAATTTTTGAAACATTTTATCTATTTGGTTATATACAAATAATTTATATATTCTTTTTATTAATTGATCTTTATTTTGGGATAAGATATTTGATTTACTTTTTGTCATTGCTGATGATAATTGTTCAAATTTTTTTTTCATTTCTGCATTTTTTCTTAATTTATTTAAGAAATCTAAAGCACGTACTCTTGGAATATCATGAAGTAATTTTTTTAATAAAGAAACTTTATAATATGTATCAACTCTAATTAATTTATCTCTTTTATCAATATTATTTAATGCTTTATTAAAAATATTTTCTCTTTCTTTTATTTTTATAACTTTATTTTTCCATTTATTGATTGTATTTACTAATTGCAAACCATCATCTTTATTTTGATATTTTTTTACAATTAATTTCATTATATTTTCAATATTTTTATCTCTTAATACAGATTTAAGTGTATTAAAGGTATTTTTTTTTGAACTTTTAATAATTGGTTTTGTTAATCTTTTAATTGCAATTATTTTTTTTATTTTATTAACTAAATTTGAAATATTTGAATTTCTATTATTTAAATAATATTGTTGGGCCATTTTTTTCCAATTATATCTGGCTTGTGCAATTTTATATCTTTTATTAATATATCTATGAATTCTTTGAGATGCTCTTTTTAATCTTAATTTTTCTGCATTTTTTTTCCATCTTTGGAAATAGAAATTTTTAATATTACTTCTATAATTAATTAATCTTGTTAAAATATTTTTCATTCTATCTTCTCTTTTATTTTTATTCATTCTTTTTCCATAAAGTTTATAATTTCTTTGAATCATTTCTGCTGCATGTTGTTTTGCTTTTTTATCTGTTACATTTTTCCATTTATTAATATATTTTTTGAAAATTCTATTTTTTAAATTATTTGGAATTTTAAATATTTTATTTAGTAAATTAGTTTTTGCAGCATTTTTTATTGTTTCAATAACATCTTTTAAATTATCTTTCCTTTTATTAATGAGAATATTATTAAATTTAGTAAATACATTTCTATTTCTTTCTGATTTTATTTTATCAAATATATATTTTGAATTATATGGAATATTAAATATTTTATTTAATCCTTTTTCAATTCTTAATTTTTTTAACATTTCATTTTTCTTTTGAATTTTTCTTTTAATATCATTCATAAATTCTTGAATTATTTGAGATGAATTAGTATATTTCATAATTTTTGCATTATTCATCCATTTTTTAATTGTTAATCTTTTTCTATTATTACTTTTATTTTCTCTTCTAAGTAAAATTCTTTGTAATCTCTCTTTAATTCCTTTTAATCTGTTTAATTTTCTTTTTGCTAAAATTTTTCTCCAATTATTTTGAATTACACTAAACATTTTATTATTATAATCATTTATATTATCTTTTTTATTTCTCCATTGATCTAAATACTTTTTTAAATACATATTTTTTAATTGATCATCTAAATTATAAAATCTTTTTAATATTATTGTTTTTATTTGTTGTCCTTTTTTGTTATTTTTTAATCTATTAATAAGTGATTTTCCATTTTTTTTACTCAATAATTTTTTTAATAAATTTACTTTTATTAAACCATTAATTCTATGATTTGTTAATTTTTTGGCATTTTCAATGAAATAATTTTTAAATCTTTGATTTAATTTCTTCATCAATTTCTTTTTCAAGAAATTTTTAATTTTATTTGAATTAGTATTACAACCAATTAATCTTGATTTAGTATTCCATTTAGTTAATGTCATAACTTTTCTTCTTGTTTCAGTTTCATCTTTTTTATTAAAATATTTATCCAATAATTTATTAATAGTTTCTAATCTATTTCTTTTTTTTCTTGATAAATAACTTCTAAAATTATTTTGAATTTTATTAGCACATCTTTTAGTATATGAATTATATTGTTTCCATTTATTTACATATCTTTTTAAAGCCGATAATGCATCAGTATATGATCTTTTACTCATTAAACTTTGTAAATATCTTACTTTTAATAAATTATTTGTTGATTCAATCATATTATTAGTTGCATATCTTTTTTCAATACAACTTTCAATTTTATTCATTGCTTCTTTTATTGGATTTAAATATCTACTTGATTCAACAATAATATCTGATAATTGATAAACTATATTTTTAGTAAATAAACTTTTTAAATTTCTCATTGATTCAATTTTATCTCCTTCAGTTTTACCAATATAATTTCTAACTGCATTTTGAATTTTTGTAGCAGCTTTTGTTACTTTTGATAAATAAACTTTTTTATTCCAAATATCAAATGGTATTTTTAATTTTAATTGAGTATCATGAATTAATTTATTCATAATTTTATTAAGTAAAAATATTTTTCTATTATTATCTTTTTCTTTTTTAATACTATGTTTATTTTTTAACCATTTTTGAATTATTTTTCTTTTATTAACCATAATATTCCAAGTATTATTATGCCATTTTTCCATTGTTTTAGGAAGATAATATTTATTTAAAGCATCTTTAATTTTAGGTTGTATTTTCTTAATTGTTTTAATTCTTCCAATCCATTTTAAAGCATTCATTAATGTATTATATGGTCTTTTATAATAAATATCTTCAAATGTTTTATATAAAACTTCTCCTTTTCCTCCAATAATTCTTGATGATTTTTTCATTAAAGCATCTAAATTTCTTAATAATTTCTTTCTGAATAATACTCTTAATTTATTATATGCTTGATTTCTTCTATAAATTTCTAAACTTTCTTTTAAGTATTCTTGTATTATTTTCATATTTTGATGATTTCTTAAAATTGCATTTATTCTTACCCATATATTTAAATACATTTTTATTGTTTTATAATTCTCATCATTTAATCTATGGAAATATTTATTTATTAATTCTATTCTTTTTCTTAAATCTTTTAATTTATTTCTTGCTTTTTCTGCTCTGAAATTATTTGCAATCATTGTTGCTGCATCATGTTGTTTTAAAATAGGAATAATATTTTTCCATTTATTTAATCCATTTCTTAAATTTTTATTATTTATCATATCTTGTTTATTAATATGTCTTAAAAGTACTTTATTCATTTTTTCTTTTTTACCTTTTAACCATATATTCTTCCAAATAGTTTTTTTTGTTATTTTATCAATTAATTGAGCACCTTTTAATATTCTTTGCCTCTTTTCTTCAGGTTTTCTTAATCTTGCTTTAAGGAAACGTTGAATTATATGTGCATTTTTATTATTTTTTAATTTCTGTGCATTTCTATGAAATTTAATTAATTCTTCATGTGCTTTTTCAATTAAATTCTTATGTTTTAATCTCAATTTCTTATTTAAAAATAATGTTTTTTTCATTTTATTAATAGTTCTATTTCCAATAAGAGCTCCATTAATAAAATCTACAATATTTTCTCCTTTTTTAGTTTTTATATCATCATAATTTTTAATAGAATCAACAATTGCATTTTTTGATTCTTTAAATAAAGCATCATTTATTTTTTTTGTTAAAATATAATCATTAAATAATTTTTGAATTTTATTTTTCATTTTATTAGTATCACCTAATTTACTAAACCAAATATTAAAAGCTTTTTTCTTATCATTAAATTCAATTCTTGGTTTAGTTTTAGTAACCATATTCTTTAATAAAAATAATTTTCTATTATATCTTGCTTTTTCTTTAATTCCTTTATAAATTTTTCCTTCATCTCTTTTCTTTAATCCTTTCTTTAATATTCTTAATCCTCTTTTTATTTTTTTCATAATATCATAATAATTTGCTGGAACAATATTACTTCTCCATCTTAATAATGCATTATGTAATTTTGATTTCCAAGTTGCTTTTTCTTTTAAATTTTGAGAATTTTTTATTTGTTTTACTAAAAGTGATTTAAGATATTGTTCTCTTATTAATTGTATTTTTTTCTTCCATAAACTAAATGAATAATTTAAATTTAATTTATCATTATTTCTTAATGTATTTCCAATTATCTTTTTTGCTTTTTCTAAATCTTTTTGTCTTAATTGAGATTTTTTTAATTGTAATTTCCATTTATTAAAATATTTTAAAAGTGGTCTTTTTTCTTTTTCTCTTAATAATCTTCTTACTCTATATTTTATTTTTTTATCTTTATTTGGATCAGTTAAAGTTGATTTTTTCCACCATTGAATTAAAGCTTTACGAAGTAAATTTTTCTTAAATGAATTACCAGTTTTAACAACAGATTTTAATCCTTTATTTTTTGACATTTTCTGAACTTTATTTTTAAAAGCTTGTAATATTAATTTTCTAAAAGGTTTTTTTGCATAATTATCAATTAAATTTAATCCTTTTGTAAATTTATAATCTAATCCTTTTCTACGATATAATTTCCATCTTGTAAGATATTTCATTAAAATTTTATCTTTTTGATTTTTTAAATAACCTTTTTTAGTTTTGAAAACAAAATTTGATTTCAAATCTTTAATATTACTTTTTTTAATTTGATTTCTCCATTTATTTAAACTATTTCTTAACATATCTTTATTATTTTTCTTTTGTGTTTGTCTCTTTCTTTTTAATAAAGGAATTAATCTTCTTTTATAATTTTTACTCTTTTTAATTGTATCAAATGGTTTCTTACATAATTTATTTTTAATAATATGAGAAACAATATTTAAACCATTTAAAATTTTAGGATAATATTCTTCTGGTTTTCTACATTCAGCTCTCCATTTATAAAATGCTTTTATTAATAATTCTCTTTTATTTCTTTCTTTTATTCTTCCTGCATTTCCTTTTAAAATTCTTCCTTTTAATATTCTTATATTCTTTTTAGAATTTTCAATTTCATTTACTCTTCTCCATTTATTTATAATGTCTCTTAAAGTATTTCTTGGTTTTAATAATCTTGTTTTAAGTGATAATAAATATCTTGGTCTAAAATCTTTATTTATTTTTCTAAATAGTCTCATTAAAATTTCAAAAGCTCTATTTGTATAAATTTTATGTAATTTATCAAATCCTTGTCTTATTTTTCTTAAATTATCAATATTTTCTGAATGTTGATCTGATGATTTATATAATTTCCATTTTGAGAGAAATTTAGATAATATATTTCTTTTATTTCTTTCTTGATTAGCAGAATATAAAAATTTTAATACTTTTGTTTTTAAATCTTTTATTTGATAATCTCTTACTTTACCTTTCCATTTATAATAATATCTTCTTAATATTGTTTTATCTTTATTTAAATATTTTGATAATATTTTCCCTCCTACTTTCTTATATGCTCTTGGTGCTTTTGTTTTTTTTAAATTTTGAATAAATTTCTTTTTATCAGGTTCAATTAATTTTTTTGAAATTTTTTCAAGTGTATTAACCAAGAATTTATTTTTATTATAAATATCATCAATATTAATTTTTGGTCTTTGTCTCCATTGATTAAATCTCTTTTGTAAAATTCTATTTTTTACTTTATTAGAAATAACTAATAACAATGCCTTATATAATTTATCTCTTTTATCTTTAGCTCCAACTTTAAAAGTTTGATTTTTCCATTGTTGTAAAGAATCCCTTAATTTTCTATTTAAATACCTTTGTTTTAATTGAACAATTTTATGAATTCCTCTATTTTCATTATCTATTTTTACATTTTCTTTAATTGCATCTAATGGATCTTGATATGTACTTCTTTGTAAAAATCTTTCTAATAATTCTGCTGCTTGTAAATAATCTGGTAATTTACTTTGTTTTGGTAATATTTTTTTCCATTTTTCTAAATATTTTTTCATTTTAATTTTATCCATACGAGAATTTACTCTTCCATACATATTACCAAAAATATCATGTTTTAAATCTTTCATATAAAATAGATTTAATTTATTTTTCCATTTTAATAATGCGTCTTTTAATAAATAATTTTTATATCTTAATGTCTTTTTGAATACTTTTCTTAATTTTCTTTTTTTTATTATTTCTAATAAGAAATCTTTTAATTTTTCTTTACTTGAATTTAAAGCATTTCTCTTTGATAATTTATTCATTCCATTTAAAATATCCAAAGCACCAAAAAATTTTTTTTTCTGACCTTCCTGATCTTCAGATTGTTTCATATATTTTAATAAATTAGCCCTTAAAGACCATTCATTTAAATATTTCTTCAAAAGTACTTTTCTATTATGATCTCTAGTTCTCAAATCAATTAAATTTCTTCCTTTTAATTCTTTTTTATTCATTAAATTAATATTATTAAGCCATTTATCAAAATAATCTCTAGCTCTTAATAAAGAAAACTTTCTATCTTTCTCAATAAGTAAATTAGCCAAAGCTTCCTTTGCCCATTTTTTCTCCCCAAATAATTTTTGCCAAACATAAGGTCTAATATGACTAACAAGAATTTTTTCAATAATTTCACAGAATCTACCATGTAAACAAGACAAATATATAATATCATACATATATTTCCTTAACCATCTTCCTCTCCAAACACTTTGTATTTTAATAATTTGTTGTAAAATTTTTTGATATCTTTCTTTTAATCCTCTCCACCAACCTTGAACAATTTGTGCTGCTTTTTCTCTATATTTTGGATTTATTGATGTATTAATTCTTCCTCTGCTTTTAGTTAATTTTTTTATTTTAAATTGATTTTTTTTTTGAAGTGTTTCTTGTGCTAAGTCTACTACACCTCCTTTATCAAATCTCATTTTTCTTAATATTATTCTATCTTCTGCTGATGGTCCTTTTGATGCTATCATTGCTAATGATAAATATAAAAATTTATTTTGAGGTGAACGATTACGAATTCTTTGATTTTTTACATTTGTTGTTTTTAATGTTTGAGTATTAAATGTTTTTCTCTGTTCATCAAAACTTCTTTCTAATGAATTCACATCATATTCATTTATTCTATTTTTTGATAAGAGAATTGATGATAATTTATTCATTCTTTTTAATACTTTAAATCTATCACCAAATATATCTTCATTTGAACTTGGAATTATTGTTTGAGATGTACTAATTAATCTTCCTTCTTTTCCATTTCTAGGATCATATCCTTTAGTCATTTGCTTAACTAATTTTTTAATTTCAGCCTCTGTCATTATTTCTTGTGAATTTCGGTTACGTCTTTGAGTAAAATCTTCAATTTTTTCTATTTCATTCTGTATTTGATTTTCAGCATTTATTTCACCCATACCATCAATATCAGGTCTAATTAAATTATCATCTCTTTCCATTTGTCTCTTCAAATCCTTTAATTGTGTAGTAGGATTATCATTTTTATCAGAAGTACTTTCATCATCAACATTTTTATTAGGTGACATTTTCCCATTAAAACCACCAAAATTAGAAATTGGTTCTCTTAAATCTCTTGGATTCATATTATATTGTATTTCTCTACTATTAGCATTTAAATAATCAGAATTTCCTTTAATAGGAATTGGTGAATTCATATATAAAGGTTGTTCTCCAGGTTGCATATAATTAGTTTGTACCATTGGTTGATCTAAAAATATATTTCCAGGTTCATTACTTGGCATATTAATATATGATTGATATGATTGATATTGATTTGATTGTGAAGGTTGTTGAATATAATTTGAATATGTAGTTGCTTTACTTGCTGCAGTTGGACTTCTCCTTCCTGCATTTATTGTACGAAGATTATATTCTACTTCTTGAGGTGATTCACCTATATTAATTGTTTTTGGACTTCTTGCTAATCTTTTTTTATTATTTTCCATTTTTTCTAAATTCATTTTTGGAATTGCTCTACTATAAGCATAAGTATAATCAGCTTTTTCTAAATCATTTCTTACAACAGAAAGTACACTCTGACCTAAATTTATAGTTGGTGAACGAGCTCTACTATTATGAGTATCTGTTTGTATTGGTGACATCATACCACTACGACGTAAATTAATTTCATTTGGTTCTACATATAACATTTCCCCAAAACCTGATTCCATACTTCCTACTTGACGAAGGGGAGTTTGTCTTTCATATGTTTGATGTGGATTTGGGGAACGGGAATGGTAACTTGGGTTTGAATTACGTAAATCTTCATTTCCATTGTTTGAAAATGGGGTGGAAGATTGGATTACTCTTTTGAATCCTTTCCCCTCAAATTGCATATTTTAATATAATTTTAAATTTTTATTTAAATATTTATTTTGAATGATATCAAATAATAATTAAATTATAACTTCTTATGTTTTTTATACTTAAGATTATGAATTTTATATGATTTTTTATTTTTTTATTTTAAGGTAAGTTAATTTAAAATATTAGATTTATGTGTTTTTGAATTTTGTGATTTTGGTACGACTATTATTTTTGACATTTAAATAAATTTGAAATTTTAATATTTATCATATTTTGATATTTTAAAATAAAAATTAGAAACAAAACAAATAAATAAATTAAAAAAAATATAATAAAATTAAATAAAATAAAAAAAATTAATAATATTATAAATAATAAAAAATATAAATAATAAAAAAAATAAAACAAACAACATCAATATTATAATAAATTAAAATAAATTAAAATTAATTAAATTAAAAAATATTAATAAAGTTGAATTTAATTAAAATTAATTATTTATTATATTTATATAAATAAAATAATTATTAAAATATTTCAAAAGAATTTAAAGAATATATATCAAATAAATTAAAATTAGAAGTATTTTGTGATATAATCAAAAATTTCACTAAATTATTTTTTTAATTAAAACATTATATAGCAATAAAATGAAATAATAATGGGAATTGGGCCCAATCACAATGACTGGAGCCCGATTTATAATAATTATTTTTTATTTAATATAATAATAATATTATTATTAGTTTTTTAAACAAAAACAATTGTAAAAGATATAAAATAGAATACCTGTTTTTTTGAAATATATTTATTGTTATCCATCTTTTTTAAAAGTTGGTTTTGTATCAAATTGTTTGTGCTCTATATTGCTGTTTCTTTGATTTTTTCTTGCATTATCTGTAACTGTATTAAATCCACTTAATGCCTGACTAGTTTTTTTACTTTTTGGATCATTTTGTATTATATTATTAAAAAAATTCATGTAAAATTCATTTGGATTATTTATGACATCATTTGCATTTTTAATATTTTTTGATATTGTATTTAATCTTTTTCCTATGAATTGTTTATTAACTATTTTTTTTTTAGATCTGACTGGAGAATTTCTTTGAGAATAAATATTGTTTGTTCGTTTATATGATAATTCACTTTCACTTTCATTTTCCATTTTAGAAGACATAGTAAGTTCAAATTCTTTCATTTCTTTTGGGCATTTTTTCGTTGGATGAAATGAATTAAGTTTTCTAAATAATGCATTATTATCCATACTATAATCCACACTACTTCTAAAGGATTTATTCTTAAATGAATTTTCTTTTATTAATAGTGATTTACCTTTATTATTATTAAAAATAGAAGGAATGTTTTTTTTGGAGCATTCATCATCAATCACTTTCTTTATTCTATTTTGTAAATTAATATTATTAATATATTTATAATTTGATATTTTATTAATATTTTCATATGAACAATTTAAATGAATTGAATTTTCTTTTGTCGAAGTTAAATTAACAAATTTATTGGGTGTTCTTTTATATTTTGAAATTAATGCATTTGAAGTTAAACTTTTTTTAAGAGTTTTATTATCTACATTTTTTTTTTCAATTGAATTTTCAGAAAAACCACTATTCAAAAAAAGAAATTGCTTTTGATAATTAATAATAATATTATTATTATTTTCAATATCTATATGAAAATCATCGTTTTCTAAACCATTTTTAATATTTTTTTGTAAAGTTTCTAATTCAGATATATTATTTTTGTTTGAAATTTTTTTTGCTATTTCAATCAAACGATTTTCTCTTTTATTATTAATTCCTTTTTCAAACAAAGTTTTTTTCTTACCTGTTTTGACCGATTCCTCAGGTTTTAACGAATTGTTATTTATTGTATTATTCATTCCATAAGGAGTCATATTATTATAAGGGGCATTTCTGCTAATATTTGTTTCTAATTGTTTTTCATTTTCTATTCTAGTATGTTTTACCTTACTTTTTTCACTGCTTTTATATTTGAGGCTACTATTATTTTTGTTTTGTTTCTTATTATTATTTAAAATTTCATCATTATCATGTAATTTATTTATAACGATTTTATACTCATTTGAAATAATGCTCTTAGTTGATTTTATATAATGATTGTATAATTCATGTAGTGTTCTTTCTACTTTTAAATATATTTGCTGCATATTATATAAAGATTTTTTATTATTTTTTTTCCATATATGAGGATATATTGAATAAATTTCAATCGCTTCCATTTTTTTTAAGATCAATAATTCTGCTTTTTTAGTTCTTACTCTTACTTTAAGAGGACATTTTTCATTTAAGAACATTAAAGCATCACCAAAATGTTCGTTAGTCCTTATTTCAATTATATTTATATCTTTATAATCAGCTTTATCACTGTTTTCAATAAAACTTGATTCTTCTTCATCTTTAATAGATAAAAAGGTAGTATTGGTAGCATTGGTAGCGGTATTAATGTTATTACTGGTAGTATTTAATGATCTTTTACCGTTTAGTTTTAAAATTGATGTTTTTATATGTGATACTTCTTTGTCAATATCGATTAAGTCATAATATTTTTGAATTGAATGTTCTGGGTTTTTTAAATTTATGCAAATGTTAAGTCCTAAAACTCCATGTTTAACAAAAAAAATTTCTTTAATAAAATCTCCTTCTTGAATAAGTATATCTCCTTTTATAGATATTAATGGCTTTAATGAAGTAGCAACTTTTACAATAAAATCAGAATTATCTATATCTTTAAAAAAAGTAAAATTTTTTATTATTGGTTTATACATTTCCATAATTAATATGTTTTTTAAATAATA
>JAEEGK010003671.1_pt1 | contig 38047 bp, 28 predicted proteins | sample 8958771 | NCBI WGS metagenome assembly JAEEGK01 (sample SAMN16246547, study PRJNA631951) | gut metagenome | biome: gut microbiome; feature: rumen; material: SC-attached | host: Bos | place: Iran: Karaj | collected 2018-10
AGGCCATGAGCTTCACCTTGGGCTATAGTCACAACTACCGTAACCCATCGCTGAACGATCTCTACTGGTATCCCGGCGGTAACCCAGACCTCTTGCCGGAGAACGGTCGCACCGTCGACCTGGCTGTGAAATACGGCCTGCAAAAAGAAGCCTTCAAGCTCGACCTGCGCACAGGTGGCTATTTCTCCAATGTGAAGAACTGGATCCAATGGATGCCGACGGCCTATCGTTTCTGGGTACCGGAGAATGTGGCTATAGTATTTGCGCGTGGTATCGAAAACCACATCGATGCGGCTTTTGTCAAGGAAAATTGGAAGGTGACCTTGTCGGGCAACTACGTCTTCACTGTCACCACCGACGAGAGCGAAAAGGCATATTTGCAAGGCACCAATGGGAAGCAGCTCATCTATATCCCGCGTCACCATGCCAACTTCTTTCTCAACACGCAGTGGAAGACATGGAATTTGAGTTACACGGTGGAAGTGACGGGTCGCCGCAGCACCTCCTACAACGCGCAGGAGTTTTTCGCCTACGACCTGCCTTCTTATGTGCTGCACCATGTCACCATTGGTAAGCAAATTAAGAAGTTCCGCATTGAGTTGCGTTGCAACAACCTTACCGACAAGGACTACCAAAACGTCATCTGGCGCGCCATGCCGGGGAGGAGTTTTGAGGTGATGGGAGAGTTTAGGTTTTAGTTGACAATTGATAATTGATAATTGACAATTGACAATTTGCGGACATGTCATCCCTGCGTTGGCATGCGTGATGGCTTGGGATTTATGGCTGCACGGTATTATTTCAAATCAATAAAAGGTACGGAGTTCCCCAGCATGTATTGCGGCATCTTCCCGTCCCATTTCTGCACGGCCTCATAGTTCACCAGCTTGGGGTTGCTCTCCAAAGCGGCGGCCTTGATGCTCATGGCTTCGGCTTCGGCCTGAGCCTTAATCTTGGTCTGCTTGGCCTGTTCCTCCACTTGGATGGTGACGTTTTTGGCCTTCAAGGCGTTCTGTTCGGCCACCTGTTTCTCCTTGATGGCGGTTTCGAAGTCGTCGTCGAAGTCGATGTTCACCAGCTGGAACTGCACGTTCGTGAAATAGTTGCTGTCTAATACCTGACGTAGCTGCTGCTCTATCTGACGGCGCACGGCATCACGGTTCTCCACAATCTCAGTGGCGGCGAAGTTGCCGAACGACTCTTTCATGGCTGAGCGGATAAAAGGCACCACGATACGGTTGTGGTAGTCATCGCCGACATTCTTCATAAGCTTGCTGACATTTTCACGCACCAAGTCATAGTTGATGGTGTATTCCACCTCCGAGGTCTGCACATCACGGGTATAGCTGTCCTCTTTGCCGTCAAATTTCTTCTGTTGTACGTTCACGCGCTTGATGGTCTGGATGAAAGGAATCTTCATGTGCAGACCGTCCTCAATCACCTCGTCGCTCATCTTGCCGAAGGTGGAAAGCACGCCACGTTCAGATGAGCGGATGGTGTAGAATGAAGAGAAGAATACCAAGATGGCTATGAACACTAAAAATCCCCAAAGGATATAGCGTCCGATTTTCTTGTTGTTGGGGTTGATGTTGATGTTGGTGTGAGGTTGATTCATGGTAGTGTTGTTTTATGTTGTGTATTTGTTGGCAAAAGTACACAATAATTTCAAATCTTGCCATTTTTTAATTTGTGTCGGAATTTTGTTTATCTTTGCCTCTCCATTTTCAAATCGAAAACAAAATATTTAACTCAATGGATAACAGACTTTTAGACAACAAACTCCCTTATTTGGTGGCCGATATGAACTTGGCCGCTTGGGGTCGCAAAGAAATTGAAGTATCTGAACATGAAATGCCCGGCCTGATGTCGCTGCGCAAAAAATATGGCGACACGAAGCCGCTGAAAGGCGCAAAGATTATGGGCTCGCTGCACATGACCATACAGACGGCTTGCCTGATTGAGACCTTGGTCAAATTGGGTGCCGAAGTACGTTGGTGCAGCTGCAACATCTATTCCACGCAGGACCACGCTGCTGCGGCCATCGCCGAGACGGGTACTTCGGTCTTTGCTTGGAAAGGTGAGACCCTTGAAGACTATTGGTGGTGCACTAAACGCGCCATCACCTTCCCCGATGGCACGGGTCCTGACTTGATTGTGGATGATGGCGGTGATGCCACCTTGCTGATCCACAAGGGCTATGCCTGTGAGAACGATCCGAAACTCCTTGACGCACCCACAGGCAGCGCCGAAGAGGCCGCGTTGATGAGTGTTATCAAGGCCACGTATAAAGAGAATCCCACTTTCTGGCATACCGTAGTGGCCGGATGGAAGGGCGTCTCCGAAGAGACCACCACGGGCGTGCACCGTCTGTATCAGATGCATGAGCGCGGCGAGTTGCTGGTGCCTGCCATCAACGTGAACGACTCCGTGACCAAGTCGAAGTTCGACAACCTCTATGGCTGCCGCGAGTCGTTGGCCGACGGTATCAAGCGCGCCACCGATGTGATGATTGCCGGTAAGGTGGTTGTCGTGTGTGGCTACGGCGAGGTGGGTAAGGGCTGCTCGCACTCCATGAAGAGCTACGGTGCCCGCGTGCTTGTCACCGAAATCGACCCTATTTGCGCCCTGCAAGCCGCCATGGAAGGCTTCGAGGTCACAACGATGGAAGAGGCCGTCAAGGAAGGAAACATCTTTGTTACCACGACAGGTAACTGTGATGTGATCACTTTGGAGCACCTCCTGAAGATGAAAGACCAGGCCATCGTGTGCAACATCGGCCACTTCGACAATGAGATCCAGGTGGATCGCCTTGAGAAGACCGAACATCTGAAGGAGAAAATCAACATCAAGCCGCAGGTCGACAAATACGTCTTCGACGACGGTCACTGCATCTTCCTGTTGGCTTCGGGCCGCTTGGTCAACCTTGGCTGCGCTACAGGCCACGCCAGTTTCGTGATGTCCAATTCGTTCACCAACCAGACCTTGGCCCAGATGGACCTTTGGGAGAAGCGTGGACAATACAAGGTCGGTGTCTACTGCTTGCCCAAGTATTTGGACGAGGAGGTCGCCCGTCTGCACCTTGAAAAGATCGGTGTGAAGCTGACCAAGCTCACGCAAAAGCAGGCCGACTACATTGGCGTTTCCGTTGAGGGGCCTTACAAGTCGGACATTTACCGTTATTGACGCTTCGAGCCTTTCTTGGCACGTATTGGCTTCTGTTTTTTACTGGCAGCATCTTTCCCTAGGAGGCTGCCAGCGTTTTTTTCATGCCGGTCAAGCGTGATGATGAAAACAGCATCGCCATAGGTGTTGCTGACAGTTTTGTTCTTTGTGTCCCTGATGGAGGAAGGGAACTCAATGGGGAGGTTTCCGTGTTTGTCAACGACAGCCTTTGTCGCTTCAGAGGCGAGTTCCAAGCCTGTCTCGCTGTCGTACCATCTCACCCGATAGGCCGCTCCCGCTGGAACGTCGTTCAGAGGTAGGTCGATGCGGTTGCTTTTCGAGCTGGGACAAGGCTTTTTGTCGGCACTATGGGTGTAGAGATAGCCTTTATTGTCAAATACCTTGGATACGGTGAATGCTTTGCCTTCCACTTTTTCGGTCAGGCGGCGCAGCGATTGGTAACTGAAAGCGGTATCCTGACACCAGCCTAACAGTGTGTCTTTAGCGGTGTTCATCAGATAGTAGGTCTCTATCCCGTTGGGGAAAGTCACGGTGCTTTTGGTCTCATTTCCGGTGTTGTAGCCTATGAAGGAGTCGGATAGAATGGGCAGGTTTTTGCTGAAAACCAATATGGGCTTGAAGACGCTGAAGATTTGCTGCTCCTGAAGGACAGTCCAGTAATAGAAACTTGCCGGTCCGACAGCACCCGAAAACATGGAACCCCACAAAGAATTGTGGATTTCGATGCCTAAAGGGTCTTTGTCCTTGTATTTCGAGGTTTCCAGCCTTTGGCTGAAGGCATATTCTCCAAAGAAGAAGGGTTTATTGGGGAAGATCTGTCGCCTGTCGTTGCAAGTCTTCAGTAGGCGTAAGGCACAATGTTCCTTTGGCGTTGCCTTATGCATGTCATAATAACAATGCTTTTGCGCCATGTCCAATTCCTTGAATATCTGATCGTAAAGACGAGGCGTGGTCTTTTGGGTGGCGATAGAAGTGGTGACGATGTGGTCGTATGGGTCGACGGAACGCAGATAAGAGTTCATCTCGTTGGTCCAGTTTACAAGGTCATCGGTGAAGGGTTCAGCCTTTTTCGTGTCGAAGTCGACATTTTCCATCTCGTTCCACAGCTCCCAGCACATCACGTTGGTGGCATAGCCCCATCGTGCAGCGATATATCGAATCAGATTCTTCGTGATTTGTTTGGCTTTCTGGTCGGTGAAGAAGTCTTGTGGATCCTTGAGCCCGAGTTGGGTATGGAAGGGATTGTTGAGCCAGTCGCCAGGGTTTTTCTTCAACGACTCCTCGTCAGCGCTTTTGCGACAGAACTCCTTGAAAGAGAAGAAGCTCATCATTAGGTCGATGTTGTGCTGTGCAGCGTAGGCGACGATTTGGTCGAGTTCGGCAGCGTCTTTCTGGTTGAGGGTGGAATTGAAATAAACGGTGGGCTTACCTTTGACGGTCTGGGTGAATTCGGGTCCGTAGAGAGAGAGGTATTGGTATCGGCTGAGCCAGATGCGCATGAAGTTGGCATTGCCGGAAAGGTTATCGATGTAGTCCTGGTATTCAAAAATCCCTTTGGGTGTCGAGAAGTCGTAGTATTTCTTGCAATAATACCATGCCACGTTGGGCCCAATAGGGAAATAGGAATGGTATTGCCGTTTGCCGTCGATGACGACGTCCCGCTTCAGGAATTGGGCGTTGGCGCAGGAGATGAAACCCGAAGCAGCTATCTTGTTTTCACATTTGAAGACGAACTCCTTGGATTGATAGGTATTCAGTTCCGCTTTACCTTTTTTGTCGACAGCAACAAGTTTGAAGCTCCATTGTCCCGTTTGTTCGGGCGTGAAACGGATGCGCCAGCCCTTGCTTTTCAGGTCTGCAGAGGCTTTCTCATAGCCATCATACAGTTCAAGGCGATAGCCTTCAAAGTAAAAACCGTTGACCTTATAGCTTTTCCCGTTGGGTGCGGTAAACTCGGCATATACATCGATGACCTCGGGATCGTAGGGATTAGCGTAATTGCCCAGTTGGAAAGCGATTTCGTAGAGGTCGAACAGCTTGGCCGAAGTGGGGAAGGAGACATTGGTGATGTTCGGTTTGGCTTGGCTATATGCAACTAAAGAGGCCAAAAGCATCAAGATAAAGTACTTTTTCATGTCGTCTGAGGTTTGTGGGAGCAAAAATAGGAAAAATACAATATAAATAAGTGAAACGAGCCGCAGGGGTAAGCGAATTTTTGTATTTTTGCGAAACAAAATGCGGAAACCCCGCATGAAATCCGTTGCATATAGAATGAAAATCGCAGTAAATACCCGTTTGTTGCTGAAAAACAAGCTGGAAGGCATCGGCTGGGTGGCCTATGAGACTTTGCGCCGTATGGTGAAGGACCATCCTGAGGTGGAGTTCTATTTCCTCTTTGACCGTGAGCCTGACCCGATGTTTCTCTTTGGCGACAACGTGAAACCCATAGTGCTGTTCCCTCAGGCACGGCATCCCTTCCTGTTCATCTGGTACTTCGAGATTTCGGTGAAGAAAGCGCTGAAACAAATCCAGCCTGACCTGTTCTTTTCGCCTGACGGCTATCTCAGCCTCCGCTCCGATATTCCACAAGTAGCTCAGTTCCACGATCTTAACTTTGAACATTTTCCGAAGGATATGCCGAAGATTCATTTTTGGCACTATAAGAAGTACTTCCCAAGATTTGCTCACAAGGCCAAGCGCATTGTGACGGTGTCGGAGTTCTCGAAACAGGACATCGTGGATTGCTATGGCATCGACCCCGAGAAGATAGATGTGGCCTATAACGGTGTGAATGAGAAATTTGCGCCGATTACGGAAGAGGAGCAAGAACGGATTAGGGCGCATTATACGGGCGGACAGCCTTATTTCATGTTTGTCGGCTCGTTGCATCCGCGCAAGAACTTGGCACGATTGTTCACAGCCTTCGATTTGTTCAAGAGCCAGACACCCTCCAATGTCAAGTTGCTGATTGTAGGGGAGAAGCGTTGGTGGTCGGAGCCTATCGAGCAGGCTTACAGTCAAATGCGTTTCAAGGATGAGGTGGTCTTTGCCGGACGCTTGAGCGCAGAAGACTTGCATTTGGTGACGGCATCGGCCTTGGCATCGGTGTACGTGTCTTATTTTGAGGGCTTTGGAATACCAATTTTGGAGGCATTCAAGTGCGACACACCAGTCATCACCTCCAATGTGACTTCCATGCCCGAGGTGGCTGATGACGCGGCTTTGTTCGTCGACCCGTTCAGTGAGGCCTCCATCGCTGAAGGCATGACCGAGATGCTTGACGAGAATGTACGCGAGTCTTTAATTGAGAAGGGCAGGGAACGTGCCAAGGACTTCTCTTGGGACAAGGCAGCGGATGGGATTTGGAATTGTCTAATGAAAGCAATAAAAGAATAGATATGGAAAAAATAGTCATGTATCCTACTGATTTTGAGAAGGAGGCTGTGGATTGGAAGGAAGTCCAAGGACAGCACATCACCGCGGTGAGACGCAACATTTTGGTACTCGGCTCAGGAGGCCGCGAACATGCCTTGGCATGGAAGCTGGCACAGAGTGAAGGAGCTCATGTCTTCATCGCTCCAGGTAATGCCGGAACGGCGCAAGTGGGTGTTAATGTCAATATAAAACCATCTGATTTTAAGGCAGTAAAGGAGTTTTGCTTAAAGCAAGAGATTAATATAGTGGTGGTCGGTCCTGAACAGCCATTGGTGGACGGCATCGTCGATTTCTTCAAAGAGGATGGCGAGCTGAAAGGAGTGAAGATCATCGGTCCCGACAAGCGTGGCGCCCAGTTGGAAGGCAGCAAGGCCTTTGCCAAGGACTTCATGGATAAGTACGGCGTGCCGACGGCGAGATGTTTTAAGGTGAACAAAGACAATGTGGAGGCAGGCTATAGGTTCCTCGAAAGTGTGAAAGCTCCTTACGTGTTAAAGGCTGATGGCCTTGCAGCAGGTAAGGGTGTGCTGATTCTCAATGACTTGCAGGAAGCCAAGGACGAACTGGGGAGGATGCTTGACGGCAAATTCGGTGCAGCTTCAGCCACAGTGGTCATCGAGGAATTCCTTAAAGGTATTGAGGTTTCTGTATTTGTATTGACGGACGGTGAGCATTATGTGTTGTTGCCTGAGGCCAAGGACTACAAACGCATCGGTGATGGTGACCAAGGCCTGAACACGGGCGGCATGGGGGCCGTCTCGCCAGTCCCGTTCTGCACACCTGAGTTTTTGAACAGGGTAGAGGAGCGTATCGTAAAGCCGACCCTCAAAGGCTTGAAAGCCGAAGGCATTGACTATAAGGGCTTCATTTTCTTGGGTTTGATGAATGATGGCGGCAATCCACACGTCATCGAATATAACGTCCGCATGGGAGACCCTGAGACGGAAGCCGTGATGACCCGCATCGAGGGCGACTTCGCTGACTTGCTCATGGCCTGTGCAGAGGGTCGTTTAAACGAAGTGCATTATGCCAAAAGCGAGAAGACTGCCGTCACGGTGATGATGGTCTCTGGCGGCTATCCTGAAGCTTACAAGAAAGGTATGATAATGAGCGGGTTGGACAAACTGAAGGATGTCGTCGCCTTCCATGCTGGCACTGCATTTGATGCCGGCAAGAACGTGGTCACAGCTGGTGGACGCGTTATTGCGGTGACGGCGCATGGCGACAGCATCGAAGAGGCGAGGGACATCGCCTACCGCGAGGTGGAGAAAATCCGCTTCGAGGGCATTAACTACCGTCATGACATTGGAATTGATTTGATGAGAATGCAATGATAAAGTTTTTCAGACAGAGTTATGCCATTCAGTATGTGGTGATTGCCTTATTGGCGATTGCCCTATGGATTCCCGCCTTTGCGTCAGGGAAGATGACCATGGGGTTGGATAGTCCCGTCACTCCGATTTTCAATTTGGTTGACAACTTGCTTGACTTTTCGCCCATTGCCCAACATGTTTTTGTCTTTGTATTGTTGGTGTTTGAGACCTTGTTTTTCAACGCGATGCTGGTGAAAAACCAGATTGTGGGCAAGGTGAGTACCATGGGCGCTTTAGTGTTCATTCTGCTGATGAGCATGACCAGGACGCAGACGCAGTTCTATCCTTTTGCCTTGTCTGTGTTTTTCATATTATTGATAATCAGCAATTTGTTTGATACCTACTTGATGCCCAATGCCGAGATGAATCTGTTGAAGGTTGGAGTGTGTCTTGCTTTGGCTTCCATGTGCTATTTCCCGTCTATCCTATTGATTCTCTGGGTGATGATAGTTCTGCCTATCGCTAAGAAAGGTTCTATCCGATTGCAACTGATTCCGATTTTCGGTTTCCTGTTCGTGTATTTCTTGTATTTTGTCGGGGTCTTTTTGTTCGGCGATTTCCAGAGCATGATGATGGGCTATAAGGAGTATTTCTCCGTGTTGCATTTCTCGGTTAAAGGCTTTAACTTGAGGATTATCATACTTTTGGCACTCTTGTTGGTGGCCACTTTGTTTCTCTTTTTCGGTAGCAACAATGCCGGTTTCGAGAAGACGGTGGCAGTGAGAATCAAGATTTCCATGACCACAATCATGGCGTTCTTTGGTGTGTTGCTTCTCTTTATGGATGGCAATGTCCTTATGAATGGTCTGATTTTCATTGTTTTGTCTATTATGGTGTCATACGCGTTCTCTTATATGGGGAGAACTGGGTGGGCCAATCTCTTCCTGGCCTTATTCCTTTTGCTGATCTTTGCCGACCAGTATTACTTTAAATGGCTGTAAATCATGGGGTTGAAAACACATTATTCCGATAAGGTCGAGGCGGGATGCGATGAAGCCGGGCGAGGGTGTTTGGCGGGTCCCGTAGTGGCCGCTGCCGTGATTCTGAAACAAGATGCCGATTACCCCGAACTGAATGATTCCAAGCAGCTGACGGAGAAAAAAAGGATGCAACTTCGTGAATTGATCATGAAGGAGGCTTTGACCTATGGGATAGGGATTGTCACCGCAAAAGAGATAGACGAAATCAATATCTTAAATGCTTCATTCTTAGCGATGCATAGGGCTTTAGATGAACTAAAGCTTCAACCCGAGTTATTGCTGATAGACGGAAACCGTTTCAATCCTTACAAGAAACTGAAGCATGTCTGCATTGTGGGAGGTGATGGCATGTATCAATCGATTGCTGCAGCCTCGATCCTGGCAAAGACGACAAGGGACATGATGATGGAACAATACGGAGAGGAATACCCCGTTTACAATTGGAAGAAGAATAAGGGCTATCCTACGCCGGAGCATAAAAAAGCCATCGCCGATTATGGTCCCACACCGCTTCATCGCATGACTTTCAATATGGCAATTCAGTTAAAGTTAGACTTGAAATAAAGATATTAAATAAATTGTTAATCAAATTTATATATAGAGTTCTATTTGCATTGGTTTGCCTTTGCTTTCCCTTAGGTCTGATGGCTCAAGAAAGGCCTTCGATGGAAAATTGGTGCGATGTGGATTTCAACGACACCGCCTTGATTTCATCAAAAACCTTCAGTTCGCGGATGGTGGATTACCTGTTTCAAACGGCTACTGATGGCGACATGGCAAGCTTCGACAGCCTTTCGATGGTGTGCATTGGCGATCTCCTCCAAAAGGCCAAGGTAAACATGAGGGTTTATGAGTACATTTTGGAGTTTATGTTGAATGGTTATACGAATATGGGAAGAATGCAAGTGGTTGATTATCTATTGAATTATCCTATGTTATTTGAAGGAGAGATTACAATAGAGGAAGGCTTGCGTTTGGATTCTATCACTGAGCTTTATCAGAGGGTGAAAGTGGGTGTAAAAGCTCCGGATTTTTCTGGCTTTACGATTGAAGGCAAGTCCTATCATTTGTATGAATCCCCTGCCGAGAGAACGATTGTCTTTTTCTGGTCAACGGATTGCGACTATTGCCATGATTTTCTGGTGCAATTACGAAAACATTTAAACTTAAATACTGATTTTGAATTGGTTACCTTTGCACTAGCGGACCAACAGGAGGAAGTGATAAAGTCAGTGAGAAAAATGCGCTTGCCAGGATGCCATTTCTATGATGATTTGCGTTGGGAGGGTAAAGCCTTTTTGGATTACCATATCACTTCCACACCGACGGTCTTTTTGTTGGATGCAGACAAGACGATTGTATGCAAACCCTACGACTGGGAAGACTTAAAGAATTGGTTTAATAAAAATAATATATCATTCTGAAAATAATTTAGTTATATGAGTATAAAAAAGTGTTTATTAGGTTTCTTTGTGCTGGCATTATCTGTCAGTCAAGTTTTTGCTCAGGATGTGGAGTCACACTGGGTGGATTCGGTGTATAACAGTCTCACTTTGGAGCAGCGTGTGGCGCAGCTGATTTGTATGCGTGCCAACCAACCCAGCAAACCGTTTTATGAGGATGTGGCGAAGTACATCAAGAAGTATAACATTGGAGGTGTTTGCTTCTTCCGAGCTGATGCCGAGGCTCAAGTCGAGAAGACCAACGAGTGGCAGGCCTTGGCACAGACCCCTTTGATGGTCTCCATCGACGCGGAATGGGGCTTGGCCATGAGGGTGAACAAGACTTTAGCTTATCCTTATCAGATGACTTTAGGTGCCATTACTGATGACGCCTTGATTTATGAAATGGGTAAGCAGGTGGCTGAGCAATGCAAGCGCATGGGCATCCATGTGAATTTCGCTCCTGTCGCGGATGTCAACTCCAATGCGGCCAACCCGATTATCGGGATGCGTAGTTTTGGTGAGAACCCACAGACTGTGGGAGAGAAAGCTACTGCATACGCGCTTGGTATGCAAAGCAAAGGGTTGATAACCAGTATGAAACACTTTCCTGGTCATGGAAATACAGCCACCGATTCGCATCTGACCCTACCCACCGTGACTCGCACGATGGAAGAAGTGCGCGACATAGAATTGGCTCCATTCCAATATATGATTGAGAGTGGTGTGAACGGCGCGATGGTCGGCCATCTGTATTTTCCTGCCATTGAGAAAGTCCAGAACACTTCTTCCTCGCTTTCATACGGGGTGATTACCGACCTATTGAAGAAAGAGATGGGCTTTGATGGCTTGATCTTCACCGACGGCCTCGACATGAAAGGCGTTTCGGAGAAAGTGAGACAGGACAGCGTGCCGTATGCGGCTTTCATGGCGGGCAACGACGTGCTGATTCTGCCTACCAACGTGCCTTTTGCCATCAAGACCATCAAGGATGCCGTGGAAAACAACACTGTGGCTGCTGCCAGATTGGAAGAGAGCTGCAAGAAGATCCTTCGATATAAGTACCGCGCGGGCTTGAACCGATATCATCCGGTTTCAACTACCAACCTAATGAGTGACCTGAAGAAGGATGCCTACACGAGGCTGCGTCAGCAGCTGTATGACGAGGCTGTCACTTTGCTGCGCAATGACAATGAGGTCATACCGCTGGTCAACAACAAGAGTATCGCTGTGGTGACCATTGGAAACACCAAGAACGACGTAAATGCTGGTCTAATCGAACGTGGCTACAGCACCACTTCGTTTGTGACAAGGAAAGAGGAAATAGCTTCAAAGACAGCGGAATGGCTGAATAAGTTGGAGGCTTACGATTTGGTGGTGGTCAGCATTGAGAAGACAACGATGTTTGCCGACAAGGATTATGGAATCAATGAGGCAACGGTGAACTTCTTCAACCGACTTGTGGCCCAAAACGACGTGATTCTCAACCTTTTTGCTTGTCCGTATGCCTTGGATAGGTTCCGTATCAACAACAGCGTGAAGGGACTCGTGGTGGCCTATCAGGACGAGGTGCCTGCTGTTGACGCGGTGGTGAGACTGCTTTCGGGTGAGTTGGAAGCTCATGGGACATTGCCTGTCTCTGTGTCCAAGTTCAGTTGCGGTGACGGCATCGTGCCCGAGGAATCCGTAAAGGAACAATACAACTTCCCCTGGAAAGAGGTCCCCACTTTGAAGCCGTCTTCATACGAGCCGGCGATTCCGGATAAACCCGTTCCGGCATTTCCTTTTGGAACAATGGAGGAAAAATATGAAAACCGGCTGGATTCGGTAGCCAAGGCCGGCATCAGAGGTGGTGCCTATCCGGGCTGTCAGATTGTGGTGCTGAAAGACGGCAATTTGGTGTACGACAAGTGCTTCGGCACTTTTACTTACGGCGGTGGCCATCAGGTGCAGCCCGATGACCTCTACGACATCGCTTCTTGTACAAAGATCTTCGCTTCCACCTTGGCTGTCATGAAGTTATATGACGACGGCTTGATTGACCTGAACAAGACCTTGGCCGATTTCTTTCCCTATTTGAAAGGCAAGGACCATGGGAAGTTGAAACTCATTGACATCATGACGCATCAGGCAGGACTGAAGGCTTGGATCCCGTTCTATAAAGTGACGGTGGATGAAAACGGCCCGATGGAGGAGTTCTATAGTGACGAGATGGACGAAAGCCACAGCATCAGAGTGGCGGAGAACCTTTATCTTGTCAATGACTATGTAGACCAGATTTTCGATTCCGTAGCGAAGTCGCCACTGGGGAAGAAGAAGTATTTGTATAGCGACATGGGCTTCTACTATATGCCGAAGATTGTGAAACTGCTCACCAACCAGAGCATCCAAGACTATCTGAATGAGAAGTATTATTATCCCATGAATCTGACCCATATCTGTTATCAGCCCTTGAACCACTTCACGCGAGAGCAGATTGCCCCTACTGAAAATGACACCGTTTTCCGTAAGCAGCTGGTTTGGGGCGATGTACACGACCAAGCCGCTGCCATGTTCGGTGGGGTGTCGGGTCATGCGGGCCTGTTCTCCAATGCCTTAGATCTTGCTGTCCTCATGCAGATGTTGCTTGACGAGGGCGAATATCATGGTGTCAGGTATCTGAAGCCCGAAACGGTGCGCTATTTCACCAGTGCTCCTTTTGCCGCTACCAATGACAATCGACGTGGCATCGGCTTCGACAAACTGCCCATCGACAAGAAGGGCTCATGCACCGAATCGAAGCTGGGCTCGATGAAAGGCTATGGACACACGGGATTTACGGGTACCTTTGTCTGGGCTGACCCGCAAAACAAAACGGTCATCATCTTTTTGTCGAACCGCGTTTGTCCCAATGCGGAACCCAACAAACTGGCTCGGCTAGGCACTCGCACTTCCTTGCACGATATCCTATATGAAGCGTATCCGATTCCGGAATGATACAAACAAAGCGCACCTCGTTGGAGATGCGCTTTGCATCTGTAATGCAAATACTTACTTGATCTCGTAAGTGTTGATGATGCCGATGGCCTCTTCCAAAACCATCTTGGTCAACACATTGTCGGACAGGCGATAGGTGAGCTCCACGGAGGAATAACCGCCTCTCGGCACTTTACCTTTCGCCTTGATGAGAATGTTGCGGAAGCCGTTGTTCTCCGAAATCGTAGTCTCGGCGTTGTTGTCGATGGCGGCCTGCTCCCAGTTGCCTGAAAGACAGTTCAAAAGCGTGGCACGTTGCAATTTGACCATCTTCACCTTTTCGGCATCGAGTTCGGCTTTCTTGCCATCCATGTTGATTTTCACCGTGTTGCCTTCAACGATAAAGAAGTCCCCTTTGGGAATGGAATAGGTCATGGTCAAATGGTCTTTGCCGTCAAAAACGATATGCCCGGCCTTGTCGGTGGTTTTGCCCGAGATTTTCATCATTTTGACTTGGGTGAAATCGGTGTCGAAAGTCTGTTGGGCAAAGGCTACTGCAGAGAAAAGCACCGCAATGATAATCAGACTGAAGCGTTTCATTTCGGAAGGTTGTCTAAATAGGTGACTACATCGTTGACGGTTTCAAACTTGGCCAAGGCCTGGTCAGGGATGGTGATGCCATAGTCGTCTTCAAGACGCATGAGCAGTTGCAGGATGTCGACGGAGTCGGCTCCGAGGTCTCTTTTGATTTGGGCGTCGAGCGTAACCCGTTCTGGGTCGATGCGCAGCTGACGCGCTAGGGTGGTTTTTACTACTTCGTACATATCTAACTATTTAATATTCATAATGTTCATACTTCATGATGATTTCTTCCATCTTTGACGAAAGTGAACTGACTTCCATCTTGTAGGCTTGCTCGATGCATTTCTCCACAGCTGTAGTTTTGCTGGAGCCGTGACCTTTCACCACCGTCTTCGAGGTGCCCAACAACACGCTGCCGCCATAGTTTTGGTAGTTCATGAACTCTTTCTCCTCCATAAACATCTTCTTCATCAGTAGGGCGCCGAGCTTGTAGATAGGTCTCGAATAGATGTCCTTCTTCAACTTCTTCAATAGTTCCAAGGCGGTACCTTCTGTAGTCTTCACCAGCACATTGCCCGAGAAACCGTCGCAAACCACCACGTCATAGTTGCCCGAAAGCAAGTCACGGCTCTCCATGTTACCCACAAAATGGATTTCGGGGGTCTCACTCAACAAAATGTGTGCCTTTTGTCGAATCTCGTCACCCTTTTCTGCTTCTTTTCCAACATTGAGCAAGGCGATACGCGGTTTTTCAATGTTATAGACGTGTTTCATATAGAGGCTCGACATGATAGCGAACTGTCGCAGATGCTCAGGTGTGACCTCTACATTGGCACCACTGTCGCAGATGCCGACGATGCCACCGTCCATGGTAGGCAGGATAGGACAGAAGGCGGGACGAATGACACCTTTCACACGCCCGATGCGGGTCAAGGCAGCGGCGACAAGAGCGCCAGTGGAGCCAATGCTCACCATGGCATTAATGTCGTCCTGGTCGCGAAGCATACGGACGGCCTTAATCATCGAACTCTCCTTTTTCAGTCGGATGACGTCGATGGGACGCTCTTCGCAGCCGATGACCTCAGGCGCATGGACGATCTCGAGGCGCGAGGCATCGTAGGTCTTGCCTTTCAGGCAGTTCTGAAGTGTGGCCTCGTCGCCTGTAAGAATCAGATGCAGGTCAGGCAATTGGGCCATGGCAGCCAAGGCACCGTCCACATTGGCCTCGGGGCTGTGGTCGCCACCGAAACAATCGATTATAATCTTAATCATATCATCTTTTCTTTGTCACAAAACCTGCAAAACCCTCAAAACCTTTTTCTTGGGTTGTGGGAAGCAAGCCAACCGGCTGCTTCCCGGCGGCGATACGGTTGTGGAGCCGCTTCTTTTTTTTTATTGACATCCTCATTGTTTTGCAAGTTTTGTTGGTTTTGTGATAAAATACATTATTCATAACACCTTAACATAGCAACGGTGCCGTTTGATCTTCTGTTCGTCAAAACGTTTCCACTGATTCTGTATCGCGTAATTTTCTTCCAGGTTCATGTTGGTCTCGGCAAACTCGACGTTTTTGAGCATTTTCATCATTTCGGCGGAAATGATGATGCTCACGCCGCGGTTGAGCCATTCGGGGTCGACACCGATGAGGCAGAGGTCGATGACATTGGGCTTTTTCAGGGCTTTGAGCAATCGAATCAAGGTGGCTGGAGTGAGTTTGCCGCCAGAGGGTCTAACCGCATCGGCGATGGCAGGGAAGGCCAAGCCGAAGCAGACCAATTTGTCGTTTTCGTCGAGGATAGCAGCGACATACTTGATGTCGATGATGAGCTTGAAGTTGTCAATCATCATCTTTTTCATGCCTTCGGTGAATGGCACGGTCCCGTAAAGTAGTTCGTAGGACTTATCCAATAACTCAAAGATGCCGTCGGCGTATTTCTTGAGGAATTCGTTGGTGTTGCGTGCCGTACCGAGATGCAGGTTGTAGCGTTTCATCACGAAGGCGGCCAACTTGTCGACCTCGCCGTCGTAGTCCTTCGGAACGCGAAGGCGGCTACCCGTCCAGTCGACATCCTTTTGGTATCCCAAACCCTCAATAAAGGTTTGATAATAAGGATGGTTGTAGGTCTCCTCGAAAGTGGCAGGATAGTCGAAGCCGTCGATGAGCAGTCCTTCGCGTTCCAAGTCGGAGTAACTCAAAGGACCCACGACCTCTTCCATGCCTTTCTGACGCGCCCAGTTTTCTAGTGTCTTGAAGAGCTCTTTTGCAACCTCTTCATCCTCAATGACATCGAAGTGGGTAAAACGTACCTGTTTCTTGCCGGTTTTTTCGTTTGCGGCACGTTGGATGATACCCGAGATGCGACCTGCCATTTTGCCGTCTTTGTAGGCGTTGAAATGGATGGTGTCGCACATGTCATTGTAAACAAAGTCCTTGCGGAAGATTTTCTTCTCGTCCATATACAAAGGCGGCGTGAAGTAAGGGTTGCCCTTGTAGAGTTTCAGCGGAAAATCCAGAAATTCTTTCTGCTGTTTTTTGGTCAGTACCTGTTCGACAGTGATCATGTCTTAACGATGTTTGGCATGGAAGCAAATGCCGATGGCGTTAGGCCCGCAGTGGCTTCCGATGGTTGGATTGACAGGAACGGTGATGACATTTAAGTCTTCACCGAATTTCTCTTTCAGTTGGCGCTCGGCCTCGGCGGCGATGTCGGGAGCATCTGAATGGCCAATGACCACGCGGTGAGCCTTTACATCCTCTCCGAGTTCCTCAACATATTTCACCAAGCGGGCGATGGCTTTGGTACGGCCCGTTTCCTTACCGATGGATACCATCTTGCCTTCGTTGTCCAAGTAGATGATGGGTCTGATGCCGATGAAGCCGCCCATGGTGGCTGCCAAGCCGCTCACGCGACCGCTACGGCGGAAGAACTTCAGGTCATCGGCGAAGAAGTACATCGGGAACTTCGGCACTTCCACCTTGGCCCATTCCACGATTTCCTCGGCGGTTTTGCCTGCCTTGTACATCTCGGCACATTCGAGCACGATGTTGTAGGACAATGCCGTAATACCTAAGGTGTCAACTTCATAGAACTTGCGCTCAGGATACTTCGCCTTCAATTTCTCCAATGCCTGATGCATAATGGTGAAGGTATTGGAGGTGCCCGATGAGAAATGCACGTAGAGGATGTCATTGCCAGCAGCAAATTCAGGCTCAAAAAATTGGATATAAGCCTCTTCGCTCATGGCGCTGGTGGTCGGCATGGTGCCTGCGCGGAGCATGTCGTAAAACTTGTGGGAATCGAACTCGTCGAAGTCGATGTAGGGGTAAATCACTTGTTCACCCACGGTATAAGGCATACTAATCATTTTGATGCCATACGCGGCGCACTCCTTGGGAGTGATGTCGCAATCGGTGTCGCTAAAGAATGTCAACATAATACAAAAATGTAATCATAAACTGGCTGTGCGCCGTAATTCAACATAATTTCAAGGTTCTTGTATTGGTTTTGCAGGTCGGCAATGAGTTTTTCCGCTTCATTTTGAGGCACTTCCTTGCCATAGAATACCAGCATCACGTCGCGGGAGGCAGCATCAAGATGCTCAACGAGGGCTTTGGCGGCTTCTTCGCGGTTGGGACTGTCGGAAAGGAGTTGCTTGCCACTATAGCCCACATAGTCTCCTGTGTGGACAGTCACCTGCTCGCCTTCGGCATCGCGGATGGCGGTAGAGACCATGCCTGTCACCACGGACTGCATGATTTCCGTGACAGTCGCAATGACTTCTTCAACGTTGGTATTGTCGCGGTCGATGGAGCCGATGCCGTAATAGCCCTCGCCGATAGTGGTCGACGAAAGCACATGGATGTCAGCGTTTTTATAGAGTTCGGCGGCCTGATCGGCGGCCATCTTGATGTTCTTGTTGTTGGGGAAAACGAGGATATGTTGCGCGTTGATTTTGGCAAAGGCATCCAAGAAGTCTTGCGTGGACGGATTCATCGTCTGACCACCTTCAATCACCTCGTCGGCACCAAACTCGCGGAAGGCGTTGATGAGACCTTCGCCCGAGGCCACCGTCACGATGCCGTAAGGTTTGGGCGGCAACTTGAAGGAAGCGTTGTTCTGATTGGTCGATTGATGGTGTTGCAACGCCATGTTCTCAATCTTGATGGTCAGGAATTCGCCGTATTTTTGCATCTCGTTGAGAATCTCGCCCGGCGTGAAGGTATGCACATGCACTTTCACAATCGTGCCTTCGCGGAAGGCCACCACCGATTCGCCCACCTTATTTAAATAGTCGATGATTTCCTTTTCGTCGAAGGTGTCGAGGTCGACTTTGGAGCGCATCAAACGGAGCAGGAACTCCGTGCAATAGCCGAATTCGAGCTTGCTGTTTTCGTCAAATTTCTCCAACTCTACTGTCGGGACAGGAGCAGTCGTCATTGGCTCTATTTCCATTTCTGAGATGATGCCGTTCAAGGCGTCGTTCATGCCACGGAAGATGCTCACCAGTCCTGCACCGCCGCTATCCACCACGCCTGCATCTTTCAGTACTTTCAGCAGTTCGGGCGTATGGTCGAGGGAGACTTGCATGGCCTCCAACAAGGTCTCAAAATAATGGTTGAGGTCTTGACTGGCATCCGCACCTGCCGCACCTTCGCGCAACACGGTGATGATGGTACCTTCCACAGGTACAGGAACGGCCTTGTAAGCTTCCTCCACTGCCGATTGCATGGCTTTGGCAAAGACCTTGGTGTCCGCTTCGATGATGCCTTGCAAGCCTTTGGCCAGACCTGCAAAAATCCTTGAAAGAATCACACCGGAATTGCCTCTTGCACCAAGCAACATCCCCGAAGAAGCCGCAGAAGCCAGTTCGGAAAGCGTTCCAAGATGGTTTTCAAGCGCGTTGCAGCCCGCCGTGAGGGTCATCAGCATGTTGTCGCCTGTGTCGCCGTCAGGAATGGGGAAGACATTCAGGTCGTTAATGACCTTTTTGTCCTTGCTGAGCGATACAGCACCTTGGCGCAGCATCGCGGTGAAAGTCAGGCTATCGAGTTCATTTGTTTTTTGCATTACAAATGGTTTTCAAAAAGTTTGCAAAAATACGGTTTTTTTTGAAATGTTTCAAATTCTATTTTTCCATAACCTTTGTGAGTACGTTAAAGCCATTTTGATAAAGGTAATCAGACCTATGGATAAAATAACAGGATTCCATGAGCATCGTGAACTTCTTGTTGTTAGTTTCAGCCAAAACTCATAAAAATCGATAGTTTTGGCTGAAATTGATATAAAATCCGTCCAAAACTCGCAATTTTATATAGTTTTGGCTGAAAATTAAACAATTTTATGTAATTTTGCGGCGTTAAAATAAAAAAACATGAATATAGTCCAAACAATCCTATATGATGTTCGGTGGTGTGGCCTACTATTTAAGCCTTTTGGATTCTAGTTTGAGCCTTACGCAAAACATTGACAACCTGTATTTTGATGTCAATGGACCCTTGCGACGCGAATACAAACGACTGTTTAAGACCTTGTTCCGATTGCCGGAACCATACTTGGAAATTGTCGAATTGCTGGCCCGACACAAGAAAGGGTTGACGCGTGCTGAACTGATGCAGAAACTGAACAAAGATTCAGGCGGCAATTTATCGGAACAGCTTGATAATCTGATAGAATGCGGAATGGTGCGGAAATACAAGGTGCGAGAGAAAAATGTGGTGAAAAGCAAGGGTAGCATATATCAGTTGATGGATATGTTCTCTTTATTCCACATCCATTTCGCAGACAAATCGGGGAGCGACAACCGTTATTGGACTAATCATTTGGGTACGCCAGAAACCAACACGTGGTTAGGATTAGCCTACGAGCGTGTCTGTCTGTTACATGTTGACCAAATCAAGGAAACACTGCACATTGACACCATTGCGTCAGAACAATATTGTTGGAGGAGTAAGGAAAGCACGCCAGCCGCACAAATCGACTTGATTATCGACCGCGCTGATGATGTGGTGAATGTTTGCGAGATAAAATACTCCGCAAAGGAATACAGCCTGTCGGAGGAAGAAGCAAAAAAAATGGCCTACCGTTTGGAGACTTTTCGACGCGAAACAGGAACGAAACAGAGCCTTTATTCCACATTAATCACAGCTTCACCACTAACTGAGAATGCCAGTTCTGACGAAATTCCCGTCAAACTCACAATGGATGCACTGTTTCTATAAACACTAACATCTTTAATCATCGTCCAAAACTCAGGTTTTTTGGCAGTTTTGGCTAAAAATGGAACTTGTCATTCTCCTTTTCTATTTTTCTGCCCACCTTTCATTACGCTCCGCTTATACCAAGGCCATTTCATCAACTGCCAGAACACAAAGGGCTGGAGCGAATAGGAAATCATAATCGTTGAGGCCATGCCGATGAGGGTAATTAAGCCTATCGAACGGATGGCCGGATGAACGGCGAAGAGAAGGGATGTCACCACGATGACAAGGATGATTGCCGAGAAGAAGATGGCTATCTTGTGCCAAGTGAGCACATCTTGGTTTCCTGTTCGGGCTTGTTTCAGCAGTCCTTCCGTGATAAAGATACTATAATCAACGCCCACACCGAAAATGAAGGTGGAGATGATGATGTTAATCAGATTGAATTCCAGGCCGAAAATGGCCATATACCCCTGCACCATAAACCAACTGATGACCATGGGAATAAAGGAAAGAAGTGCCGTGATGATGTTGCGGAACGAGACCAACAGAATCAGCAAGACGAACAGCGAGGAAATCCATACGGCGATGTTGAAGTCGTCGTGAATGACCTCCACCATGCTCTTGCAGTAGTAGAACGGCTCCAAAACGAAGGTCTTCGGGTTCTTGACCAAGGCATCTGTGGCAATGTCTTTCTCGTCAAAACGCATGGAGACATCCGTAAACACCATGTATTGGTTGTCGGCGTTGCATTCGATGAAGTTGCCCAAAAGGTTATCGGGCACCACACCGCTTTCCATCAGCGAGGCGGCTTCATAGTCGGCATCCAAGAGCTCCTTGAAGTCGTAGAACATCATCGGGTCGAGGCCGAATTCCAAGGCTCCTTTCTCAACGCGTGAGATGGCGTAGGCTTTCCTTTCTTCGGTCCAGAAGTCGTTCCATGCGGCAATGCGTTGCTCTTGGTCGGCCTGGGTGACGAAGAGCTTGGGGATGAAATCGGTATAGCTATGCACCGCACCTTGTTGCTTTAGGGAATCAAGCAGTACCATGAGCGTCTTGTCGGCTTCCAAGGCCTCATCGAGGTTGGTGGAAACGGTGGCAAAATATAGGTGATAGAATCCGTCGTTGTTTTTCGCGTTGTAAAGACCCTCGGCCATGGTTTCCTCGGGTGAGTTGTAGTCGAGGTTGCGGAGGTCGTTGTCGAATTTCACCTTGGGTGAGAAAATGATGCCTATTACTACGATGACTGCAATCAATATCAAGAACCAAGGCTTTTTGTCGAAGGGCAGGTTGTTTAGGCGCGAGATGCGGCGGAAGGTCTTGCTGTTGCTGTCGGCTTTGCGGGCTGGCAAGAAATGTGGCAGGAAGATTAAGGCGAAAAGGGTTGAGCCTATCAAAGCGAAGGAGGCGAACAGTCCGAAGTCGCGGAGCAGGTCGCTGTCGGTGAAAAGCAGGCTGCAGAAAGCGCCTACTGTGGTGATACAGCTCAAGAACACGGGCGTAGACTCGTCTTGTAGCAGTTTTTCGGGGTCTCCGACAAAGAAATGGTGGATGAGCACATGCAGGCTGTAGCTGATGGCCACGCCTAGCACGATGGCACCCAAACCTAAGGCCATGAGCGACATCTCGCCCTTAATCCAGAAGATGCCCGCTAACGAGAAGGCTGTTCCATAGATGATAGGTAACAACAGCTCCCAGATGAAAGAAAGGTTTCTGAAACACAAGCCGATAAGGATCAATATCAAAACCAGGGAAATACCCACGGTCACAACAAGGTCGGAGCGGATGCGTCCGGCATTCGAAACACTGCCGATGGGGTCGCCGTGGGCATGCACTTTTATGTCTGGGTGGATTGTCTCGAATTCCTCTTGCGTTTGTTTCAGCATTTTGGCGAACTTATTGGCCGACTTCGAATCCAAGGATTGGAAAGCGGGAGCAAGGTAGGCGATGGCTACGGTGCTGTCGGGGCAGAAGAGTTGTCCGTCGATGATGTTGAAGCCGTTGACAGCGCCTTGCATCACATCACCGAGCACCACATTACGCAAGTTGAGCGGGTCATACATGATGGCTTGGGTAATGTCGCCCGTCTCGTCTTCCATCATCTGCTCGTAGTTGACCCACATCTGGTTCTGTATGGCCTCAGGCTCAAGGGCTTTCTCAAAGTTACTGTAGGCTGAGGTGTCGATGAAGGAAGGGATGTGCTCAAGCACAAAGTCCAAGGCATTGATGGCAACCTCGGGTTCCATTTTGTACAGCACGTTGCCAATATAATGGGTCGTAGAATCCTTCTCGTAGAGCAGGTTGACGAACTCATCAGTCCGTTCGGCAAGGATGTTGGGGAAGACTGGCTCATCGGCTGAGGTCACTTGAAGGTAAATCTTGTCCTTGAGTTGGATTGAGGTGAAGGCCAGCTGGCTCTCGACACTTGAAGTAGGCAATAACTTAGAGATGTCCTCCTCGAAATGGAGTCGCAGCCCGAAAAAGAGGAATACCAAGAACGAGATGACCATAATCAGGTACATCAGGATCTTGTGATTTTTGAAGTAGTGGTATATGGGAACAAAGATCTTATGCATTATTCAGTTGATATATAGCTTTTTAATGATTGATAAAACTCGGGGAGGCGCTTTGAGATGGCCACGGGACGACCATTTTCGATGAAGCAATGTGCACTGTGTCCGAGGCAGACCAACTTGCCGTTGGAGCGCATTGTGTAGTCGAACTCAAACTTCATTTCGCTCATCTTGCTGATTTTCACCTCTATTTCGATAATGTCTTTGAATGTTGTTGGGTGTTTATATTCGCAAGAAATGGAAATGACGGGGGAGAAGACATTCTCCGCTTCGATTTTTTCAAAGCCGAATCCCAGTTGGTCGAGCCAGTCGACACGGGCTTCTTCCATGAAACGGACATAGTTGGAGTGATGCGTCACGCCCATGCGGTCGCATTCGTAGTATTTCACTTCGTGTTTGTAAGTGTTCATTGTAGTTTTACCTAGGTAAAAAGAAGCGGCAAAATTACGGAAAAAACACGAATCCTTGCGGAATCGTTGCGGGAATTTGTAATTTTGCAAGCATTATGAAGCATAACAAGGTAATTCTTATTACAGGGGCCAGCAGTGGCATCGGTTTCGACGCTGCCCAGACTTTGGCCCAACAAGGCCATAAGGTATATGCTGCCGCCCGCAGGGTGGAGCTGATGGAGCCTTTGAAGGCATACGGAGTGAAGGTGATTAAGTTGGATGTCACCGATGAAGTGTCTATGATTCAAGGTGTTGAGGCTGTCATACAAGCCGAAGGTCGAATTGATGTGTTGGTCAACAATGCGGGATACGGTTACTTCGGTACTATCGAGACTGTGCCGCTTGAGGATGCGCGTCGTCAGGTGGAAGTGAATGTCTTCGGTTTGGCGCGACTGACGCAGTTGGTGCTGCCCTATATGCGCAAGCAGGGGAGTGGCCGCATCGTCAACACCTCGTCAATAGCGGGCAAGATGGTGATTTACATGGGTGGCTGGTACAATGTGACCAAATACTCCGTTGAGGCTTTTAGCGATGCCTTGCGCATGGAGATGAAACCTTTTGGCATCGACGTGGTGATGATTGAGCCGGGTTCCATCAAGACCGATTGGGGTCCCATCGCAGCCAAACATCTGATGGAAGCGTCGGCGGGTACGGCTTACGAAGAGGTCGGCACACAATGGGCCAAAAACATTGATTGGTTCTATAAGACCAATTTCCTGTCAAAGCCCTCCGTCATCACCAAGGCCATCAGTCGCGCTGTCAACAGCCGTCATCCTAAAGCACGCTATTCCCGCGGCCGCTTTTCGATTTCTGGCAGAGTTATGCATGCGCTCATGCCTGCCCGTTGGTGGGATGCCATGATGCGGAAGGGTGGAAAGATCAAGGCGGTAAATTAAATTCCAAAAATTATATTACAGGCATTCAAATAATATAAGAAAATGAAAAGTCTAAAAATGATGCTAGTCCTAGCGACTATAACGCTGACCGCTGTCTCATGCGGTCCCAAACAAGAGTCCAAAAATGAAGAGGCAGTGAAAGAAGTGGCCCCCAAAATGTTGGTGCTTTACTATTCCCAAACCTCCAACACCAAAGGTGTAGCACAAGAGATCGCCACCAAACTCGGTGCCGACATTGAGGAGATTGTTCCCGTAGAGCTTTACGATGGCGACTTTCAGGCAACCATCGAGCGTGGTAAAAGAGAGCTGGAAGAGGGTGCCTATCCTGATATTCAGCCACTTAAAGCGAATGTCGCTGACTACGACGTGGTTTTTATCGGCTATCCGATTTGGTTTGGCACATATGCGCCACCTATATTCACTTGGTTGGAACAGGTGGATCTGAGCGGCAAGAAAGTCATTCCATTTTGCACTTTCGGTAGTGGCGGATTGGAGTCGAGCATAAAAGATTTGGCTAAGGCTGAGCCTAATGCCGAAATCCTTCCTGGCTATGGCGTCCGTGCCGCGCGTATGAAGGCCATGCCTAATGAAATTGACCAATTCCTGAAGGCTGGAGGTTTCCTTAGGGGTGAGTACACCAAGTTGGAGGAGTTTCCTGAACAACATCCTGTTAGTGAAGAGGAAGCAGCCATCTTTGATGCCGCTGTCGGCGACTATCCGATGATTCATGCCCAAGCCAAGACCGTGGCTGCGCGCACCATTCCTGATGGCATGGAATATGAGTTCATTGCTGTCGACCTGCCTCGTGAGGACCGTCCCGATATGCCTCCTATGGGTGAGATGACGGTGTATGTAAGCGTGATAAGGGAGGAAACTCCCGTTTTCACTAGAGTGATTCGATAAGGATCATAACGCTTGAAACAAAAAACGTTGCATGGGTGAAAGCCGATGCAGCGTTTTTTTAATAGGCCTCATTGTCTAATCATCCGATAAACATAATTTGACTCAAAGAAAGAAAATGTTTATTTTTGCAACTTAATAAACACAATGCTTCAATGAAACCCTATCTTTTCACCCTCTTGTGCATCGCTCTCATTAGCTGCGCCAATCCTCAACAACAGGAAAAAAAAGATTCAACCGTGAACAAGGAAAACAGCAACGAAACACTTAAGAAATGGTATGACGGCTTTGACGCTGGCATCCACTCGGTGTATGTGGGCGAAGTGGTTGGTGCATGGAAAAGATAAGCGCTTTGGCGACACGGTGCATGCCTCATTTTGTGAACTGAAATAAAAGTTGAACTTTTCTATTGACTCAATATGACCAAAAAACGCGTAATAGGTATTGGGGAAACGGTACTGGACATTCTGTTTAAGAACGACCAGCCTCAAAAAGCCGTTCCAGGCGGTTCGACTTTCAACAGTATGGTTTCCCTTGGACGAGTTGGCGTGCATTGCGCCATGGTGACAGAAGTGGGGGACGACCATATCGGAGAAATCATTTGTCGATATCTGCGAGAAAATGGTGTGTCGTCGGAATATGTATGCTGCCACAGGCATATCAAGTCACACATATCATTAGCTTTCCTGGATGAGCACAACGACGCACAGTATGTGTTCTACAAAGATCATGCGTCTGTCTCGTTGGACGGCAAGTTGCCAGAGATAGGCAAGGATGACGTGGTGCTCTTCGGTTCCTTCTTCGCCATCAATCCAGTCATACGTCCTGTCGTAGGTGGTTTGTTGCGTAACGCACGAGAAGCAGGTGCTTGGATCTATTATGATGTCAACTTCCGCAAAGACCATATTCCTGATCTACCGTTCGTGATGGCGAATATCGAGGAGAACATGGGGCTGGCAGATGTGGTGCGAGGGTCGATGGAGGATTTCGAGTATATGTATGGTCTTCTTGATGGTGATGCCATCTACGAACGGGTGAACCGATATTGTCCTATGTTGATACTGACTGATGGTCCACGTTCAATACAGGTCTATACTCCTGAAGGCTGCGAGACTTATCCCGTGCAGTCGATAGAGACGGTCAGCACCGTCGGAGCTGGAGACAATTTCAACGCTGGTTATATCTATGCCATGCTGCAAGGCTCGAATGACCAAACTTCGCGCATCGCGATGGCGCAACGATGGAGCCAGGATGTCTGCCGCCAGATAGGCAACAATATCAGCGATGATTTGGTCGCATCAATCGACTAACTGGCACTCTCGTGGAGTACAACACGGCCATGGCGGCAATCGTAGCGACACTGAGAAGCACCGTAAAGCCATCGAAGAACGCGGCTGCAACGACATTGCTACCGTCGATATCATGCTCATCATCATGTTCATAGCCGTCCTCGTACTGGGTATCGTAATCGCTGCCCCGCCTCATGTCATATGGCTGTTGGCTTGGATGGTCGGAAAATGCTTCCACTACACGGTGCAAGTTGCTGAAAGGTGTCGGTACGGGAAAAGTCCTCCGCGAGTGCACCGACTACGTTGCCGATGAGGCCGAGTTTTTGGAAGATCAAATTGGATAAGTTATGAAGAGGCTTGGGATGTAAGCAATGGATAAACTGTGATTATAGTTATTTCATTAAGAATGAATATTTCTTCTTAATGTTGTCAGCAAGAAACTGCGCCACGAGATCGGTGGGGAACTGGGTGATATTGAACACGAAGTCGTAATTGCGGGCGTCGTAACGCGACACGCCGGCAACAGCCTTCGTATAAGTTTCGCGGGCATCGTCGATTTTATCAATGCGCATGCTGGCAGCGTCCTCGTCCAAGGCAAACTTCTCCATGACACGTTTCACGTGTGCTTTCCTGTCGGCAATGAAGAATATTCTCATGGCGTAAGGGTGGCTCCTAAAGATATGGAAGCCGGAGCGCCCGATGATGACGCAAGACTCTTGCGCAGCCAGTTCGCGGAGGATTTGCGTTTCGGCAAGATAGATTTGTTGCGAGGTTACCTCGCGGTCTTCCTGCGATGTGTAGCCTCCATGTCCCACGGCACCGAATTGTTGGTAAAACCGGCAGAAGTCGTTCCACCAGTTGGGTTTGGTGGCCTTGATGTGCTGCATTTCCTCAAGGGTTAGGTTGAATTTGGAGGTCAAGGTGTCAAGAATGGCCTTGTCGTAAACATTAACGTTCAGCAGTTCGCCGAGCTTGTAAGCAATTTCCCTGCCGCCTGAGCCGAACTCGCGGTTAATGGCAATAACGAATTTCGGGTTTTCCATTGTTGTTTGTATTGATGGAACAAAAGTACAAAAATGAATTGAAATCCAACTGCCTTTTCTGTATTTCTTCAGCCGAAATAATTTTTATACCAAATTGAAACGAAGAGGGTGACGATTGGGCTGAAGAATGGGCAAAGATTGAAAGCATTGCCATAAAGGTCTGTCCTGCCTGGTCAGACCAAGAATTACAAGCCGAACACAAAGAAGCAGCATAAAACAAGCAAGCCGTCAGGTATAGTGAGACTTTTAGGAGGGTGTGTCATCCGCATTATTGGATTGTAAAACAATGAGTCTTGCTCTTGAAACATTTTTTTTAATTATCAAGACAATCACACTGAAATAATCTGTACTTTTGCACCGGATTTGTGGTGTCCCTCTGCGGACTCAATAGGGAATCGGGTGTGAATCCCGGACAGTTCCCGCTGCTGTGTTGGTTACAACGCTTGCCATGACGTCACTGAAAGCCATGTCTTTCGGGAAGGCGGCAAGAAAAGACCTCAGTCAGAAGACCTGCCTCAAGTCGCGAAACAAGGCTTCCGGGAATTGGAGCTGGGATTCTATATTTAATAAGGTGTGCCCAAAGTTCGGGTACTATCTTCATTTTAGGTATTCCAACATTTTCCAAGAAGTTTTGAGGTAATGAACTTAATGTCAAACCTTTAAACTTATATTTTATGTATTCAAAATTCTTTACGCGATTGTTCCTGTTGATAGGGATGATTGGAATGTTTTCGGCTCCTATGAGGGCTGAAGAGATTCAAATTGGGTCAGGGACAGATAAAAGTCTGTATCTGCCAAGTTACAGTTATTACAACTACTCTATTTCCCAGCAGATTTATACCGCTGAGGAGCTTGGTGGAGCTTCGGGCGGCATCAGTAGCATCGCCTTTTACAATGATGGCACGACGCAAACCCGCAACTTCGACATATACATGGTCAATACCAACAAGACCAGTTTTACAAGCAATACGGATTGGATAGCTGTCACCGCAAACGACAAGCTGTTTAGCGGCAATGTCACTTTAACTGCTGGAACATGGACAACGATTACGTTAACCACTTCATTTGATTATAGCGGCAGCAACATCGCCATTTTGGTGGACGACAACACCCAATCATGTTCCTCTTCTAACCAACATGTTCAGTGTAGAGTCTTCAACACGACAGGAAACCAAAACCAAAGTCTTTATTCTTATAGGGACGGAGCAGATTATGACCCACTCACACTTCCTCCGACTGGAACCGGAACCACTTACATCAAGACCTTTAAGAACCAAATCAAGTTGGAGATAGCGACAGCACCCGTCACGTGTGCCAAACCTACGGACCTTGAAGCTTCCAACATTGCCGCCTATACTGCCACTTTGGACTGGACCAAAGGCAGCGAGGACCAAGACACTTGGGAGATTTATCTCACCGAAAACGCCAACGACATCCCCAACGATGAGAGCGAGGCCACCATCAGCGAGAACGTCACAAAGCCTTACATGCTCACCAGCTTGACCTCAAGCACTACCTATTATGCTTATGTACGCGCCAACTGTGGCGACCTCGATGGAAAGAGCAAATGGAGCGCGGGATGCCAATTTGCCACCACCTGTATAGCCATTACCGAATTCCCCTTCACTGAAACTTTCGACGACCTCATCACTAATGGCGAAATCCCGATGTGCTGGAACAACGAGGAAGGCACCACAACCAATGAAAACTACAGATGGTGCTACAACAGCAGTTACGGCGCTGGTCATAGCGGAAAATGCGTCCGATTCGATTCCTACAGCAATGGAAACGGGAACACCAACTTCCTAAAAACGCCTGTGATGAGCCTTCCACAAAGCTCGGCCATGCAATTGCGTTTCTGGTATAAAAACCCAAAAGGCGGCGACTTCTCGGTTTATATCTCGACAGACGGTGGTCAGACCCACGAAACCGCACTGGCTACTGGCATGACCAACATCGCCGAATGGACGGAAAAGACCATCGACCTTTCCGATTATAAAGGCGAGAGCGATGTCGTCATTGTGTTTAAGGGAACCTCAAACTATGGCAGCAACGATGCCCGAATTTACCTCGATGATGTCAATATAGAAATCGCTCCTACCTGTCCGAAACAAAATGGATTGCAGGTCACTGCCCTCACCTCCTCATCCGTCACCTTGGACTGGACGGCAGGCAACAGCGAGCAAGACCATTGGGATCTTTTCATCACCACAGATGCCAATGTCACGCCAAGCGCAAGCACTGTTCCTACAGTTACCAACACAGACCAGAAACCTTACACCCGCACAGGACTCAATCCCGAAACTGTTTATTTTGCCTTTGTCCGTGCCCGCTGTAGCGACACCGACCAAAGCGACTGGACTGATGCCTGCAGGTTCGTCACACCCCAAATCCCGGTTGCCGTTGACGGTGAACATCCCTACGAGAATGATTTTGAAAGTACTTGTGGCTGGCTTTTCGTGAACGGCGACCGCCCCAACCAGTGGTGGTACGGCTCAGCTGTCAACAACACCAACAATGGTGAGAAAGCCATTTACGTCTCCAACGACGGTGGAACCAGCAACACCTACACAAATACCAAAAGCGTTGTGTATGCCACCAAAGCTTTTTCTTTTGCCGAAGGCACCTATACTTTTGTTTATGACTGGAGAGCCAAAGGCAACCAGTATTACGACTATATCCGTGTGGCTTTGGTGCCGGCTTCTTATGAGATTGTTGCCACCGAAAACTTGCCCACAGGACTATCTGACACGCAATTACCAACAGGTTGGATTGCCCTTGATGGCGGCTCGAATCTTAACAACAGCGATGTTTGGAGTACAATGGTTGCTGACGAGACTCAAGTCCCAGCTGGCGAATACAAAATGGTGGTGGCTTGGCGGAATTTGACCTATTCCATCAACCAGCCTCCGGCGGCCATTGACAACATCAGCATCAACCTTACGACTTGCCCCAAACCCACTTTGAGTTATGTGACCAATTCCAACACTGCCCATTCTGGAACCGTGGAATGGACGGGGAATGCCGAGGGATACGAAATCGCCTACAGACCAGCTAGCGATTTTGACCCCGCAGATGAGACGCTGGAAGACGTCACTCGTGTTACGCTTGGAAGTGTAAACTCCTATACGTTGGAGAATTTGGATCCAGAAATCAAGTATTATATCTACGTGCAAGCCAATTGCGGTGATGAAGGCGGCAATAGTTCATGGAGCAACAGGGTGATTTTCACCACCTTGGCTACCTGCCTCGCACCTTCCCAACTGACAAAAGATGCTACAACATCGACTACCCTAACCTTCCATTGGACGAAAGGCGCCGACGACCAAGACGCATGGCAATTCCGCTACAAAAAGACATCGGAAACCGACTATGCATATTTGCTCGTCGAGAACCACGTCTCAAACACCTACACCTTGACTGGCCTTGATCCTGCAACGGATTACCATGTGAACGTGCGTGCATGGTGCGGCGAGGAAGACCAAAGCAAATGGAGCTATGCCAACCAAACATACGACTTAACCATCACTACAGAATGCGCCGCTTTATCGCTGCCTTACACCTGCGATTTTGAAGGTGCAGTGGAGACAGGCGGGCATTTCTCCAACTATCCTATGCCCAAATGTTGGAATCGAATTGAAATGCAATATGGCAGCTATTCACCCTATACTTATTATCCATACATTTACAGTTATAGTTCAGAGGCTCACAGCGGCACCAAGAGCTTGCGTATGTACAGAACGCCCAATTCAGCAAACGAGACCGCCATTTTGCCTGAAATAGACGATGTGTATGAGATGAGCAACCTTCAAATCAAGTTTTGGGCAAAAGCTGGATCATCCAACAACATCCTTTCCATCGGCATCATGGAAGACGATGTTTTTTCTGAGGTGCAAGTAGTGGAAGGGATCTCAACCACATACGCAGAATACACGGTCCTGTTGTCCACCTATACGGGAAACGGAAGAAACATTGCTATCAAATGCGGTTCGTCAAGCAGCTATCTCTATTATTACATTGACGACATAGTGGTGGAAGAAATCCCTTCATGCTTTATCCCAACAGGTTTTGCCAACACTTCGGTTGACGTCAATACGGCTACATTCAATTGGCAGGCAGGCAATAACGAAACTGCTTGGAACATCCAATACAAGAAAGCAACAGATAATGATTGGAGCGATCCTATTGCTGTTGACGAGACCACGTACATTTTGACTGGACTGCAACGTGCCACCACTTATGAAGCGCGCGTGCAAGCCAACTGCGCCGAAGACGACCAAAGCGATTGGACGAATCCCGTCAGCTTTACCACCGAATGCGGCATTTGGACTATCGATGCACAAAACGCTTTTACTGAAGACTTTGAAAATGTGGATGCATCCAATTTCCCGCCAACCTGCTGGCAAAAATTTAGCTACGACATGTCGGGATATAACTATTGGTACTTGAATTCCAACAATGGTTTAGGTTCCAGTGCCGCCTTTAGTTATTGGAGTGAAGGTTATGCTTTCTTGGTCATGCCTCAGATGCATATCGATGGTGATGTCATCTTGTCATTTGACTATCTCATCGGTTCGGGCACTTACAACGAAAGTTGCGCCGTGGTGGTTTCCACTGGCGAAATGACCTATGATGACTTCTCTCAAACCCTTTGGGCAGCCGATGGCGACAATCTTCCATCGGGAAGAGCTAACGCCACCGTTTCCTTGTCAGACTATGATGGACAAGACATTTATGTCGCATTTAAATTCAAAGGCTCTGGCACAAGCGGTTGTACTTGGTATATTGATAATGTAAATGTATATGTTATCGTCAACCAAATCGTTGAACTTGACGCTGGTTGGAACTGGTGGTCGACCAACCTCAATATCGACTTGGATCAGCTGAAGACTGCTCTTGAGGCAGCTTTGGAGGGCACCACGGTGATGATTAAGGCGCAGAACGGTGAGTACCTCACCTATGTTAATGGAACGTGGAGAGGAACATTGTCCGCAATCAACATCACACAGATGTACAAGATTCACACCAGCGCTGCATGTGAGATGACATTGACTGGCATGACTGTCAATCCAGAAGAATATACCATTACTATCAAAAAAGGAAACAACTGGATAGGATTCCCACTCAGTGAGGCCATTTCCCTCAGCACTGCGTTTGGCACATTCCCAGTGCAAGGCGACATGGTCAAATACAAAGTAGGTTATGCCACTTATGTCGATAATACATGGAGGGGAGGCCTCAAGAACCTTGTTTCTGGACAGGGCTATATCTATAAGTCCTTGACACAAGAGGATAGGGCTTTCATTTTCCCCACAAACGCAAAACAGTCTACTCAAAAAAACTAACCCTCCTTTTTATTTCCATGTTGTTGGTCGGCGGTAGACAAGACTGCCGCCGACCTTAAGGCTAAAAAGGGAAAGGTTGTAAAAAAATGAAAAAACAGTATCAAGCAGTTACGGCTGCTGAAGCCGTCAAAGTCATCAAGTCGGGCGACCATGTTCACATCAGTTCGGTGTCGAATGTGCCCCAATGTCTGGTGAAAGCCTTATGTGACAGAGGACGTGCCGGCGAGCTCAAAAACGTTTATATCCATCACCTGCACACCGAAGGCGCCGCACCGTATGTCAATCCCGAATTTGAAGGCATCTTCCAGCACAATGCCTTCTTCGTGGGTGCCAATGTGCGCGAAAGCGTCCAAAAAGGATTGGCCGACTACATCCCCGTTTTCCTTGGCGAGACCTCAAAACTCTACCGTGAACGCTACATCAAGTGCAACGTAGCCATGATTCAGGTGTGTCCACCCGACAAGTTCGGTTATGTGTCGTTAGGTTCATCGGTGGATGCCACCTTGGCCGCCATGGAGAGCGCTGAGTTTGTCATCGCTGTGGTCAACAAGCACGTACCGCGCACTTTCGGCGATGCATTGGTCCACATTAGCAGAATCAATGTCTTTGTCGAAGACGACACCCCTTTACTCACTGTTGATATGCCCGAGCCCAATGAAGTGGAGAAAACCATTGGACGCTACTGCGCCGAGCTCATCGAAGATGGTGCTTGCCTACAAATGGGCATTGGTTCCATACCGAACGCCATTCTTTCGTGCCTCCACAACCACAAGGATATCGGTATTCATACCGAGATGTTCAGTGACGGTATCCTTCCCTTAGTGAAGGAAGGAGTCATCACAGGCAACAACAAGAAGCTCAACAAGGGCAAGATTGTCTCCACCTTCGTAATGGGTTCGCAGAAAATCTACAATTTCATTGACGGCAACCACGAGGTGCTTCTGATGGATGTGGAATACACCAACGACCCCTTCATCATCGCACAGCAACCCAAAATGACTTCCATCAACTCAGGCATCCAGATCGATCTCTCGGGACAGGTGTGTGCCGACTCCTTGGGTGAGCGTATCTATTCCGGTGTAGGTGGACAGATTGACTATGTCTATGGTGCCTCGCGTTCTAAAGGCGGCAAGGCCATCATCGCCATGCCTTCCACCACACGCAAGGGCATCAACAAGATCGTTCCAGCTTTGGATTTGGGCTCTGGCGCTGTCACTACCCGTAACCACATCCATTGGTTCATCACGGAATATGGTGCTGTCAACCTCTACGGACGCTCTTTGCAGGAGAGAGCCAAGCTCATCATTTCGGTGGCCCATCCACAGTTCCAGGAGCAGCTCGACGAAGCCGCCTTTAAACGTTTCGGATCGCATTTCCATTACCTCTGGAGTAACGTCTATTAATAGGGGATTAACATGTTTGGATCTATTAATTTTGTAGAGATCTTCAGCTCCTTCATCGTGATGGCTGCCATCATCGATATCTTTGGGTCGATTCCCATCTTTGTGAGCATGAAAGAACAAAACAAGGTAATTAAGGCCGGCCAAGCCTGTTTGACGGCATTAGCCTTGTTTTTGGCTTTCTTCTTCGCAGGCGACGCTTTGTTGAAGCTCTTCGGCATCGACACCGCTTCGTTCGCCGTGGCTGGTTCGTTTGTGCTATTCATCTTAGCGGTGGAGATGATCTTAGGTCGTGAAATCATCAAAAACGAAGGCGGCAAAAGCGGTGCCAGCATCGTGCCCATCGCCTTCCCCCTGATCGCCGGTCCCGGTGCAATCACCGCCCTGCTCTCACTCCGTGCCGACTATTCCGTGATCAACATCCTTATAGGATTGCTGCTCAACATTTTGTTGGATTACATCGTCATCAGCCAACTCGATCGCATTCAAAAGCTGTTAGGCGAGAACCTGATTTTCATCCTTCGTAAGTTCTTCGGCGTCATCCTGTTAGCCATCGCCGTCAATATGTTCGTCAATAACATTTCAGTTATCATATCACAAGTTCGAATCAATTAATACATCATGAAAAAATATCTATTCTTAACCCTGTTGCTACTCTTTGCGACATTCGCAAGTGCCCAGCTTTCGGGTACTTACACCATCAACAGCAACGCCTCGCAAAACCCCAATTACACTTCATTCGGCGCAGCCGTCACAGCTTTGTCGGCAGGTATCTCGGGTCAAGTGATTTTTGAGGTGGCTCCCGGCACTTACGAGGAGTATGTCACCATCAACGAGATCACTGGTGCCAGCGCCACCAACCGTGTGATCTTCAGAGGCATGGGAGGCGACAACCAGCAGGTGGTGATCACCAGTAACGCCGGTTACACCGACAACAGCACCATCAAACTCAACGGCACCGATTACATCACCTTCGAAAACATGACGGTGACCACAACATCGGCCAACAAAGCCCGATTGCTGGTAACTGATGGCCAGACCGACTACAACCATTTCAATAACATGCGTTTCGTTGGAGCCGTGTCAGATAACAACCTCGACGGCGACAAAAACCTCGTTTATTACACCAGTGGCGAGTGGGTTTGCCATGACAACGAGTTTGTTGGATGCCACTTCGAAAACGGCTACATCGCCCTTTATTATCAAGGTAAAAACATCTACACGCTCAACGACGGAGTGTTGGTAGAAAACTGCACTTTCCTGAACCAGTCGTTCAAGAGCGTTTACATCTCGTTCACCGACAATGCGATTGTGCGCGGCAACACCATCACCAACCATACACACGATGTGTTGACCAACTATCATGCGATGGATTTGCTCCGCATCCGCTTTAACAGCATCATCGAAAACAACGTGATGAACGTGACACGAAACTCCAACTACGCCACAGTATTCGAGACTCGTCCGGCAATGGGAACGGCTGAGCAGCCTGTCATCATCAGAAACAACATCATCAATTTTGTTTGCAACGTCAACAGCAGCTACTGCGTTGATTTGGACGACAGCAACAGCGAGTATGTTTATTTCGTCAATAACACCATAAAATGCAGCGGCTCCAGCAACTGCGGCAGTATCTTCGTGGAGAAAAGCTGGCAGAACCTGCATATTTACAACAATTTGATTGTCAACGAATGCAGCGGCTATGTCTTCCGCCTCCAAAACACGGCTGAGAACCGTTTCTGCGACTACAACCGCGTGTCATTCAGCGGAAGCTACCTTGGCAGAGTTGGGAGTACTGACTACGCCACGTTGAGCGACTGGACCACTGGAACAGGCTTCGACGCCCATTCGGCACTCTGCACGCCGCAGTTTGTCGGCAACAACGATCTGCACATCACCAGCGCCAATGGTTTGACGGTTGCTAATCCGCTTTCATATGTCACCAAGGACATCGACGACCAGAATCGTTCAACGACAACTCCTTGTGCCGGCGCTGATGAGTTGGCAAGCGGAGCGAACCTGCCTCCTGTTGTGGCCAACCCCGTCGCCAATATCACCTTCGCGACCTATCCAGCAAGCCAGACCGTCGACCTGAACAACACCTTTAACGACCCTGACGATCCTAATACTGGCATAGTGATCACAGTGGCTTCGAACAGCAACCCTTCGCTGGTTTCAACCTCTTTGAATAACAAGACTTTGACGGTCACCCGTCTGGTAGCCACCGGTGGAACAGCTACTATCACGCTTAACGCCGAGAGCGCTGGACAGTCCGTGCAGACAAGCTTCACGGTGGAATGCCTTGCTGAAGACCTGCCGCCTGTCGTGGCAAACCAGCTGGCTCCAATCAACTTCACCGATTATCCACAGACGCTGAACTTCGACCTCAGTAACACCTTCGATGACCCTGACAACAACAACCAGTTCATCGAAATCACAGTACAAAGCTGTCCTTCGGAAATCACTGCAACAATCGATTACGCCGATGTGCTTTGGGTGACAAGGAGCACCTCCAATGCATTCACTAACAAGACTTTGATCATCCGCGCTACCAGCAACGGCAAGCATGTCGATATGAACGTCAGCGTTTCAGGCAACGAGGTCACAATAACCGTGGGCACTGCCAGTTTCGACGATGTCACATTGGGCGCAAGTGGCTATTGGCAAGGTGAGTCGGGCGAAAACGAGATGTTCAGTGGCGGCTGGTTATTCACAAACTCTTACTATCCCGAATGGAGTTTTTGGGGCGGCTTCACGGCTTCTAACCATACCGATATGTCGCAAAGCGGTTTGAGCGCGCAGTATACAGCTGCATCAGGCGCTGGCTACAATGGCTCGACCCAATACGGTGTGGCCTATTGCATGGGTGTTCAAACCGACGTCTATGCTTCCGATGGTGCCGCACACACCGTCACCGGATGCTATGTCACCAACAACCTATGGGCTTATCAGAACATGCACGACGGCGATGCCACTGCTACCGCTTTCGGCGGCACCACAGGCAACGATCCTGACTGGTTCAAGCTCACTGCCACGGGTAAAAACGCCAGCGGCCAAACCATTGGAACGGCCGAGTTCTACCTCGCCGACTACCGCTTCTCCAATAACGCGGAGGACTACATCCTCAACACCTGGGAATGGTTCGACCTCAGCTCACTCGGTGCAGTTCACACCATCTCGTTCAGCCTCTCTTCATCGAAAAACAACAGCGGCGGCATGATCACACCGGCCTATTTCTGCATTGAGGACTTCAACGGAATAGGTCCTGCCCAACCACAAGACCTACCACCTTACGTCGTAAACCCGGTCGACGATGTGATTCTTGAGACCTATCCAGAGACCCTCACCATCGACCTCAATGGAGTGGCCACCGATCCCGACGACCCGGATGAGGACATTGTCTACTCCATCGTATCCAACTCAAATCCTGACGAACTTGAAGCCCAACTGAATGGTAGAACGCTCAGCCTTACACGTCGCTCTATGAACTACGCCGAGGCCGTCCTTGTGATGAGAGCTACCAGCGATGGACAATACGTTGACTTTGAAATCCATGTTACCATGAGCCAATACGAAGGTATCAGCGAGAACAGCATGGAAATCAAAGTGTTCCCGAACCCATGCAAAGGCCAGCTTCATCTGTCCACAGGTAACGCCCAGAAGTTTGAATACAGCGTCTATAATTTGTTGGGACAGCCTGTCATCAGTGGTAGTTCACAGGGACATGAGGCCGTTATCGACATGACTCCATGCTCTGAAGGCATCTATTTCGTCACGATTACCCAGAATGGCAAGCAATTTGTTACTAAGATAAGTCGCTGATATTAAACAAATTATAAGCAACAAGTAAAAAAATCCGAAAAAAACTGTTGCCATAATCAAAAAAGGTTGTACTTTTGCAGTCGCAAACGATGCTTCCGTAGCTCAGTTGGTAGAGCACCTGACTCTTAATCAGGGTGTCCAGGGTTCGACCCCCTGCGGGAGTACAGCCAAAAAGCCGTTG
>JAEEGK010003672.1_pt1 | contig 38045 bp, 27 predicted proteins | sample 8958771 | NCBI WGS metagenome assembly JAEEGK01 (sample SAMN16246547, study PRJNA631951) | gut metagenome | biome: gut microbiome; feature: rumen; material: SC-attached | host: Bos | place: Iran: Karaj | collected 2018-10
CAAAGTCGAAGATAGAAATACGCCCCATGTTTCATTTCACCCGCCGCCGCATTGAGGCACACATCTGTATTTGTTTTGTCGCTCTGAAAGTCTATAAGGAACTGGAGCGTCTGCTAAAGCTGTCCGACATAAAGATGAGTGTGGACAAGGTACTTGACATGGCCAAGACGATAACCACTATCAGTGTGTATATGCCACAGAACAAAACTCATTTCGTCAAAACGATGCCCATGAAGAGGCACAAGCCAATAGCAAAACTATTCGAAAAAGAATTTTGGGAGGCGCAATGACGAAGTCAGGAGTGAAATCCATTTCATGGTTTCATTCAAAAACCTGTCCCCCTGATTCTTTTCGTACCTCTGAGCTTTGCTCGAAAGTACTCTCGCTTGAAAAAGTCCAAATTTTATTTGGCTTTTTGCTCGCTTATTCGTACCTTTGAGCTTTGCTCTAAAGTACTTTCGCTCGGAAATGAAAAGAAAAATGATTTTTCCTTTTGCATTTCGCTTACTTATTCGTACCTTTGCATCCGAAAATAGAACTTATTAAAACAAAGAAGAATATGAGTACAGGAAATGTGAGGCCATCGGACATGGAACGGATAACTACTCCGGAGCTGGCCAAGAAGTTTATTGAGGAGCAGATCCAGGAGCTGAGGGCTCAGATAGGTGATAAGAAAGTGCTGCTGGCACTGTCGGGTGGTGTTGACTCTTCCGTGGTGGCTGCCCTGCTGATCAAGGCTGTGGGCCGCCAGTTGGTTTCGGTACATGTGAATCATGGCCTGCTGCGCAAGGGTGAGCCAGAGCAGGTGGTCAAGGTGTTCCGTGACGAGCTGAATGCCAACCTGGTGTATGTGGATGCTACGGACCGTTTCCTTGACAAACTGGCAGGGGTGGCCGATCCTGAACAGAAACGTAAGATCATCGGTGCAGAGTTTATCCGTGTGTTCGAGGAGGAGGCCCGTAAGTTGGAGGGCATCTGCTTCCTGGCGCAGGGTACCATCTATCCTGATATTGTCGAGTCTGGTCCTGTGAAGTCCCACCATAACGTGGGCGGTCTGCCCGAGGACATGCAGTTTGAGTTGGTGGAGCCCATCAAGCTGCTGTTCAAGGATGAGGTACGTGTGGTAGGTAAGGAGCTGGGTCTGCCCGATAACATGGTGTTCCGTCAGCCCTTCCCCGGTCCTGGCCTGGGTGTCCGTTGCACAGGTGCCATCACGAGAGACCGTCTGGAGGCTTTGCGCGAATCAGATGCCATCCTGCGCGAGGAATTTGCCAAGAACGGCCTTGAGGGTAAGGTATGGCAGTACTTCACCGTGGTGCCCGACTACAAGTCAACGGGTGTGAAGGACAACAAGCGCAGTTGGGACTGGCCTGTGATTATCCGTGCCGTGAATACGCGTGATGCCATGACTGCTACGATTGAGGAGATCCCTTACAGTCTCCTGCACCATATCACACAACGCATCATCACGGAGGTTCCGGGAGTGAACCGCGTGCTTTACGATCTCACACCGAAACCTACGGGTACGATAGAGTGGGAGTAGTAAAAACAGGCGTACAAGGTTATAGGATAATAGATGGCTTATGAGAAATCCATTTGACAAGTTACTGAACTGGTATTTCACCAAGAACTCACTGCCATATTGGTGCATCTTCCTTATTGACTGTGGCATCGTGATGTTCAGTGGGTTCATGGTGTATTGGATCTTCAATAAGACAGACACTCTCTATGAGAATACCCTCCAGGTGCTGGCAACGATGTCTTGTTTCTCGTTGATGAGCATCCTGGGCTTCAGACTCTTCCACACTTACTCCGGCTTCATGCGGTATTCGAGTTTTGTGGATCTGATGCGTGTGGTGTATGGAAATATCGTCAATCTGTTCGTGGTTCTGATTGCACAGAGTGGTATGGATTTCCTGCCAAGGGAATATTTCGTACATTACAATACGACAAGCATCTTCCTGATATATATCATTGCCACGCTGTTGATGTGGGCTTTGCGTGTATTTGTGAAGACGCTCTACGATGTGGCTTTCTCCAACTCCCGTGCAATCAGGGTGCTTATCTATGGTACGATGACAGGTGGTGTAGGACTGGCAAAGAATATCCAGAGCCAGCGTCCTCGCCGTTTTGTGGTCAAAGGCTTTATCACCCATTTCAAGAAAGCAAAGCACCAGCAGATTATGGGCGAGAAGGTTTACTCGGTCGACGAGGACCTGGCCGAAGTGATCCAGAAGAACGATATTGAGGGTGTGCTGGTGTCACCTTACCGTACTGCTGAATTCCGTAATAATCAGAAGATCCAGGACATTATCCTGGGTGCAGGTGCCAAGATCTTCATGGCTCAGAATGCCAAGATGCTGGATGCCGAGGGTGAGGAACATCTGATGACGGAGGACAGCTACAACAACGTGCAGATGAAGGAGGTGAACGTGGAGGACCTGTTGCCGCGTGACGAGATACGTGTGGACCTGGACTCTGTGGAGGAGCTGCTGAAGGGTCAGCGTGTGCTGATCACAGGCAGTGCCGGTTCTATCGGCTCAGAGATGGTGAGGCAGGTGGCTCAGTTCAAGCCAGCTGCGATGATGCTGATTGACCAGGCCGAGACGCCTGAGCATGACATCCGTCTGATGATGGCCAAGGAGTTTCCGCATATCAAGGCAGAGACTGTGGTCACTTCCATCTGTAAGGAGCAGCGTATGGAGGATATCTTCAGACGCTTCAAGCCCGACTATGTGTTCCATGCAGCCGCCTACAAGCATGTGCCGATGATGGAGGACAACCCCAGTGAGGCCGTGCAGAATAATGTCTATGGCACGAAGGTCATTGCCGATCTGAGTGTGAAGTACGGTGTGAAGAAATTCGTGATGGTGAGTACCGACAAGGCTGTGAACCCCACGAATGTCATGGGCTGTTCGAAGCGCATCTGTGAGATCTACGTGCAGAGCCTTGACCAGGCCATCAAGGAACGGAAGATTGTGAGTCACCTGCAGACACTGGGCAACAAGGACAGTTTTATCACTGTATCGCAGCTGGGCAGTCCCTCTGCCCGCACACAGTTCGTGACTACCCGTTTCGGCAATGTGCTGGGTTCGAATGGTAGTGTCATCCCCTTGTTCCGTGAACAGATCAAGAACGGTGGTCCCGTGACTGTGACCGACGAGCGCATCGTGCGTTTCTTCATGCTGATACCGGAGGCCTGTAAGCTGGTGCTGGAAGCAGGAACGAAGGGTAATGGTGGCGAGATCTTCGTCTTTGATATGGGACAGTCTGTGAAGATTGTTGACTTGGCTAATCGCATGATCAAGCTCTCCGGTGCAAAGAATGTGAAAGTAGAGTTCACGGGTCTCCGTCCGGGTGAGAAGCTTTATGAAGAGGTTCTCAACGACCTGGAGGGTACGAAGCCCACGTTTCATGAGAAGATCCGCATAGCCGAGGTGCGTGAGTATGACTACGACAAGGTATGTAAGGACATTGACGAGCTGATCAGTATCTCGCGCAACTATGATGACATGGCTACGGTGAGGAAGATGAAGCAGATTGTGCCGGAATACAGGAGCAACAACTCCGTGTATGAGCGTCTGGACGGAAAGAAGTAAGGAACGAGATATGATATTCAATGAATTAGGAAAGACGGGACTGAAGGTCTCGAACTTAGGCTTCGGAGCCTCTTCGCTGGGTGGTGTGTTCCACGGCATCCGTGAGGAAGAGGGCATAGAAGCAGTGTTTACTGCGGTGGACAACGGCATCAATTTTATTGATGTTTCCCCTTACTATGGTCATTTGAAGGCTGAGATGGTATTGGGGAAAGCGCTTAAGGACATACAGCGTGACCGCTATGTGCTCTCCACAAAGGTGGGGCGTTACGGTCAGGACGGTGTGAACACGTGGGACTACAGTGCCGAGCGTGTTACGCGTAGTGTCTACGAGAGCATGGAACGTCTGAACGTGGACTATATAGATATTATTAATGTACACGATGTGGAGTTCCAGGGAGACCTGCCTGGTGGCCTGCAGAAGATTGTGGACGAGACCTTGCCTGCCTTGGTGAAGCTCCGCGAGGAGGGTGTCGTGGGTCATGTGGGCATTACCGACCTGCAGCCCGAGAACCTGAAGTGGATCATTGAGCATGCCCCTGAGGGTACGGTGGAGAGCATCTTGAATTTCTGCCATTACAGCCTGAATGACACGATGCTGGCCGATTACCTGGGCTTCTTCGAGATGCACGGGGTGGGGGTCATCAATGCCTCTCCGTTCTCCATGGGACTGCTCTCCGACCGTGGGGCTCCCGACTGGCATCCTGCTCCCAAGGATTTGCGTGATGCCTGTGCCAAGGCTGCTGCCTACTGCAGGGAGAAGGGTTATCCCATTGACAAGCTGGCGATTCAGTTCTCGACAAGTCTCAATCCACGTATTGCCACGACCCTCTTCAGCAGTGCCAACCCCAAGAATGTGCTGAAGAACATTGCGTATGTCAATGAGCCTATGGACACTCAGCTTGTTGCAGAGGTGCAGGCCATCATCGGTGACCAGATGTTTGTGAGATGGAAAAACTCTTGACAGTTCATAGTTCACAGTTCATAGTTCACAATTCATAGTTCACAGTTCATAGTGCATAGTTCTTGCAAAGCAAGCGACCAAAGGTCGAGCGCACAGTGCATAGTTCATAGCAGTTCATAGTGCATAGTTCACAGTTCATAGTTCATAGTTCTTGTAAAGCAAGCGACCAAGGTCGAGCGCATAGTTCAAAGTTAAGAGAAAAGATCTTATGATGATAATTGATGCTCATAGTCATCTGTGGTATACACAGGACACCAGTTGGAATGGGAAGCGTATATCGCCTCTGCCCAACGGGCGGTGTATGTTCCTCGGCGAGGAACGACAGATGCTTCCTCCCTTTATGATTGACGGTCATAACACGGCCGAAGTGTTTCTCTCCAACATGGACTATGCACAGGTGAGTGCAGCTGTGGTGGTCCAGGAGTTGATTGACGGTCTGCAGAATGACTATCTGAAAGAGGTGGTTGGGAAGTACCCTGACCGCTTCTTCGTCTGTGGCATGGCTAACTACCTGACGCCTGGCTTCTACGGGCAGGCAGAACACCTCATCGTTGAGGAAGGGTTCCGCGGCATGGCCATTCCCGGTCATCGGCTGATGACAGACACCGCTCATGTCCGTCTGACTGACGACGAGATGATACGTATGTTCAAGCTGATGGAGGCAAAAGGTGTGATGCTGTCTATCACGCTGGCAGACGGGGATGAACAGGTGGCTGAGATGAAGGAAGTCATTGGGGAATGTCCTGGACTGAGGGTGGCTGTCGGTCATCTTGGCATGGCCAATCCCCCTGTGACGCCTCCTTGGGAGAACCCCAGCTGGCGTGAGCAGATGCTGCTGGCACGTCACGAGCATGTGATGGTAGAGACGGGCGGTATAACGTGGCTCTATAACTCGGAATTCTATCCTTTTCCCTCTGCTGTCCGTGCGATTCGTGAGGCAGCAGACTTAGTGGGTATGGAGAAGGTGATGTGGGGTTCCGACTATCCGCGTACCATCACTGCCATTACCTATCGTATGTCATACGATTTCCTCTTGAAGTCGAAGGAGCTGACAGAGAGTGAGAAAAGTATGCTGCTGGGTGACAATGCCCGTCGCTTCTATGGCTTTGGACAGCTGGTGGAGTTGCCGTATGTCAAGAATATGAGTGAGTGATTAGATGTAAGTTTAGAGTTTAGATTGAGAATATGAAAGCAATACAGATTACTGCTCCTTCACAGATGAAGGTAGTAGAGTTGGAAAAGCCCCAGTGCGGGGCAGACGAGGTGCTGCTGCGTATCCAGTATGTGGGTTTCTGCGGCAGTGACCTGAACACCTATCGTGGGTTGAACCCCATGGTGAAGATGCCTGTGGTGCCCGGTCATGAGATTGGTGCAGTGATAGAAGAGACGGGTGCCAGTGTGCCCCAGCATCTGGTGAAGGGCATGGCTGTCACCGTCAATCCCTATACCAACTGTGGTGTATGCCCCTCCTGCCGCAACCGTCGTTACAACGCCTGCGAGCATAATGAGACCCTTGGCGTGCAGCGCTGGGGAGCAATGTGTGAATACATCGCCTTGCCCTGGCAGAAGATCATTCCTATCGGTGACATCACTGCCCAGCATGCAGCGCTCATCGAACCTATGTCAGTAGGTTTCCATGCTGTCAGCCGTGCGCAGGTTGTAGATACCGACGTGGTGATGGTCATCGGCTGTGGTATGGTAGGTGTAGGAGCGGTGGTACGTGCCATCATGCGTGGTGCCAAGGTCGTGGCGTGCGACATGGATGACGAGAAGCTCGATATTGTGCGTGGATTAGGAGCAGAGTACACCATCAACTCAGCCAAGGAGAATGTACATGAGCGTCTGCAGGAGATAACCCAAGGACGTGGCTGTGACGTGGTCATTGAGGCAGTGGGTGCTCCTGTGACCTATCAGATGGCTGTCAACGAAGTGGCTTTCACCGGGCGTGTCGTTTGCATAGGCTATGCCAAGCAGGATGTGTCATTCACCACGAAGCTCTTCGTACAGAAGGAACTCGACATCCGCGGTTCACGCAATGCGCTGCCCGAGGACTTCGAGGGCGTTATCCGCTACCTGCAGAAGAGCAACCCACCGTATGACATCCTGATTTCCGGTTGCGTACGTCCTGAGAAGGCTGAGGAAGCCATGCAGCAGTGGGCCGCTGCTCCGGGCAAGGTGTTCCGCATCCTGGTGGACTTTACATAAGAAACAATACTATCATCACTTAAAAACTAATGACAGAATGAAGAGTTACCCAAAAATTGGTATACGTCCAACCATCGACGGACGTCAGGGCGGTATCCGCGAGGGTCTGGAAGAGAAGACCATGAACCTGGCCAAGGCAGTGAAGAACCTGATAGAGAGCAACCTCCGCAATGGCGATGGCTCAAAGGTGGAGTGTGTGATCAGCGATACGACCATAGGACGGGTGGCAGAGAGTGCTGCCTGTGCAGAGAAGTTCGAACGTGAGGGTGTGGGAAGCACCATCACCGTGACCTCGTGCTGGTGCTATGGCTCCGAGACAATGGACATGAACCCGCTTTATCCGAAGGCTGTCTGGGGATTCAATGGCACAGAGCGTCCCGGGGCAGTCTATCTGGCTGCTGTCCTGGCGGCCCATGCACAGAAGGGACTGCCCGCCTTTGGCATCTACGGTCATGATGTGCAGGACCTGGATGATAACACCATTCCCGAGGATGTGGCAGAGAAGATCCTGCGTTTTGCACGTGCTGCCCAGGCTGTCGCCACGATGAGAGGCAAGAGTTACCTGTCGCTGGGTAACACCTGCATGGGCATTGCCGGATCTATTGTCGATGCAGACTTCTTCCAGGATTACCTGGGTATCCGTACCGAATATGCTGACCTGGTGGAGATCCTCCGCCGTGTTGACTTCGGCATCTATGACCACGAGGAGTTGCAGCGTGCTATGGAATGGGTTGACAAGTACTGCAAGCCGCAGGAAGGTCACGACTATAACGAGGAGCGTCCGCTGTTCCCCGGCACTCCGATGACGACGTTTAACGGTAAGGGGAAAGGCAAGAACCGCCAGGAGAAGGATGAGGACTGGGAGTTCACGGTGAAATGTATGATGATAATCCGTGACCTGATGCATGGTAACCCACGTCTTCTGGAGCTGGGTTACAAAGAAGAGGCAAAGGGGCACAATGCCATCTTGGGTGGTGTGCAGGGACAGCGCCAGTGGACAGACTATAAGCCAAACTTCGATTTCCCCGAGGCGCTGATGTGTACCAGTTTCGACTGGAACGGTATACGCGAGGCCGATGTGCTGGCAACGGAGAATGATTCGCTGAACGGCATCTCGATGCTCTTCGGCCACCTGCTGACCAACAAGGGCGTGATGTTCTCGGATATCCGCACCTACTGGAGTCCTGAGGCAGTGAAGCGTGTGACCGGAAAACAGCCGGAGGGCATGGCTGCCGGAGGGTTCATCCACCTGATCAACAGCGGTGCCACAACCCTCGATGCGACGGGTGCCATGAGTGACGAGCAGGGCAATCCTACGATGAAGGAGCCGTGGAACATGACAGACCAGGATATGGAGGCCTGTCTGAAGGCAACGAGCTGGATGCCTGCCGACCGCGACTATTTCCGTGGCGGAGGCTACTCGAGCCACTTCCTGACGAAGGGGGGTATGCCGATGACCATGCTCCGTGTGAACATTGTGAAAGGTCTGGGACCCGTGTTGCAGCTCGCCGAGGGTTGGACGGTAGACTTGGATCCGGAGGTGAACGACATCCTCGACAAGCGCACTGACCCGACATGGCCCACGACTTGGTTTGCTCCGAGGCTGGATGCCACGAAGGATGCCTTCAAGGATGTGTATTCGGTCATGAACAACTGGGGTGCCAACCACGGTGCCATCTGTTATGGACATGTGGGTGCGGACCTGATCACGCTGTGCTCCATCCTGAGGATACCAGTGTGTATGCATAATATTGCCGACAGTAACATCTTCCGTCCTGCAGCCTGGAACGCATTCGGAATGGACAAGGAGGGTGCAGACTATCGTGCCTGCCAGAATTTCGGTCCTATATATAAATAAGGTATAATGAACAAGCAATCACTGATATCGAAAGACGGGGTGAGTTACCTCATTCCTTTCATCCTCGTCACGTTCTGCTTTGCCCTGTGGGGTTTTGCCAATGACATTACCAACCCGATGGTGAAGGCGTTTTCGAAGATTTTCCGTATGAATGTCACGGAGGGGGCATTGGTACAGGTGGCTTTCTATGGTGGCTATTTCTGTATGGCTTTCCCTGCTGCCATGTTCATACGGAAGTACAGTTACAAGGCAGGTGTGCTGATGGGACTCGGTCTCTATGCTGCCGGGGCGCTGCTGTTCTTCCCAGCCAAGACCATAGGTGTCTATGGCTGCTTCCTGCTGGCATACTTCATCATGACCTGCGGTCTGTCCTTCCTTGAGACCAGCTGTAACCCATACATCCTGACCATGGGTCCGGAGGAGACAGCCACCCGTCGTCTGAACATGGCGCAGTGCTTCAATCCCTGTGGATCCATCATCGGTATGTTCGTGGCCATGAACTTCATCCAGGCCAAGCTGAACCCCATGAGCAGTGATGAGCGTGCCCTGCTGGGGGATGCCGAGTTCGAGGCATTAAAAGAACAGGACCTGAGTGTGCTCATCTCACCGTACCTGATCATTGGACTGGTTATTGTGGCGATGTTCCTTGTCATCTTCTTCTCGAAGATGCCGAAGAACGGTGACCAGACCCACGACATCAACCTGATGCCTACGCTGCGTCGGCTCTTCGGGCTGAAGTACTACCGTGAGGGTGTCATTGCCCAGTTCTTCTATGTGGGTGCCCAAATTATGTGCTGGACCTTCATCATTCAGTACGGTACCCGTGTCTTCATGGCAGAGGGGATGGCCGAACAGGAAGCCGAAGTGTTGTCACAGCGTTTCAATATCTTCGCCATGCTGTTCTTCATCTTCTCACGGTTCCTTGCCACCTTCCTCATGAAGTGGCTGAAGCCTGCCCGTCTGCTCACCATCTTCGGTATCCTCGGCATGGTGTTCACCCTGGGTGTCATTGTGTTCCAGAACCGTATGGGCATTTACTGCCTGGTGTGTGTCAGTGGCTGCATGTCGTTGATGTTCCCCACAATCTATGGTATTGCGCTGGACGGACTGGGCGATGATGCCAAGTTCGGTGCTGCCGGTTTGATCATGGCTATCCTTGGCGGTTCCGTGCTTCCTCCCTTGCAAGCCTCCATCATCGACATGGGAACCGTGTTCGGGGGGTTCCCTGCCACGAACGCATCGTTTGTGCTGCCCCTACTTTGCTTCCTCGTCGTCGCAGTCTACGGACAGCGTACGGTGAAAAGAGTATGATGAGTTAACCATTCCATTCAGGCCCGGCTGAAAAGTCGGGCCTGAATGGTGTTCAGACCGAGGGGTCCGGCCAGATAATCATTCCTTGATCTCCTCGAAAACTTCCTCTGCCAACTGAGGTGTCTGCTCGCGTTGCAGTTTCTTGCGGTTGGAGTAGAACTTCATGGCATTGATCAGTTCTGTGATACCGTAAAGCAGGGTACACCAGCCTAATACGTACATGGCAGTGGAGACGGGTGCCATGGGTTTGATCATCACGTAGAGTCCAGTGATGAGGATGATGGTGGGCAGGATATAGAAAAGGAATGAGATGCTGCCGAAGCGACGTCCGGCAATGAGTGCCCAGAACAGGTTGACAGCCCCCAGGATGAGAATGGCGCCGATGATATACATCAGTGCAGAGACAAAGGCTGTGGGTGAGAGGGCGAGGATCAGTCCGAGGATGATGCTTCCCACGCCCACCAGTGGGAAGGTAGGCATGCTGCCGCTGACGAGGTTGCCTTCGGCATCGTAGATCTTGTACTCACCGGCATGGCGGCTTGCCTGGAAATAGGCGATACACGACACAAGACCAGAAATGAGGAACAGCACGCCTATGGCTATGGTGATGCCAGTGACGGTGTTGTCAGGGAACTTAATGAGCAGAATGCCGATGATAATGGCACAGATGGCGCGGAATACCGAACTTTGTAATAGTCTCATAGGTAGATAGTTTATCATTTCTGCCGCAAAATTACGAAAAGTCGAACGCAAAACAAAAGAATTTATTCTTTTTTTTGCTGAGACGGAGTAATTTCGCTGTCGTAGACAGCAGATTTACGAAATACATTGTAGAAAGAAGAAAAAAATCCGTACTTTTGCAGCAAAAAACAGGAAGAGATGACAAAGCTATATCTGACGCGTCATGGTGAGACAGTGGATAATGCCAACCAGATCATGCAGGGCCAGACGCAAGGGCAGTTGAACGAGACAGGCAGGAGACAGGCAGCTCAGCTTCGTGAGCAGCTGTCAGGTGTGCCTATAGATGTCATTGTGTCAAGCGATCTGAACAGAGCTGTTGAGACGGCTGAGATCGTGGCAGAGGGTAGGGGGCTGGCTGTGGTGACCACCCCGCTGCTGAGAGAACGAGACTGGGGAAGTTTCACGGGGCGATATATCCCGGATCTGAAGGGTGAGGTGTGGCCTGATGATATAGAAACGCAGGAAGCCCTGCTGAGAAGGGCAGGGGAGTGTCTGTGCTACCTGCGTGAGCATTACGAAGGAAAAACAGTGCTTGCCGTAGGACACGGTATCATGAACAAGGCGATACAAGCTGTGTACTACGGCAAGCAGATGAGAGAGGTGGAACGTATGACCAATTGTGAGGTCAGGCTCTTGTTACTATAATCTATTATCAATTTTCGGTTCTCAATTCCCAATCACCTTCTTCCGCTGGAGAAGTGCCCACCGTGTGCTGAGCTGCTGCCACCGGAACGACTGCTGCCAGATCCTCCAACGCTACGTGTGCTGCTGGAGCTGCTGCCTCCGAAAGAACGACCACCACTGAAGCTGCCAGAGGACGAACGGCTGCTGGAAGGGCTGCTGCCTACGGAACGGGAGGACGATCTGGATGAACTGCTGCCATAGCTACGTGAAGGAGTGCTTGATGAACTGCTTCCATAGCTACGTGAAGGAGTGCTTGATGAACTGCTGCCATAGCTACGTGAAGGAGTGCTGGATGAACTGCTGCCATAGCTACGTGAAGGAGTGCTGGATGAACTGCTGCCATAGCTACGTGAAGGAACACTTGATGAACTGCCTCCATAGGTACGTGAAGGAGTGCTGGAGGTACGGTTCCCGCTGAAGTTACTTGTAGAAGGACGGTTGGGCGTGGTGCTTACCCCAGACGAGGAACGGTTGGGGGTGTTGTTCATTTCGGAAGAGGGACGGTTGGGCAGGTCAGAGGACGAGCGGCTGCCACTGAAGTGACCGCTGCCGTTACGGTTGTTGTCATAGCTGCGATTGCCATTGAATGTGCCACGATTGTTATTGCGGTTGTTGTCATAGCTACGGTTGTTACCGCGGGTCTCAGGCATGTTACGGTCGTTGCGTCCCATGCGGCTATGACCGGTAGTGACACGAGTGGAACTGCCCGGGCGTACGTTGCGATAGTCGCCACGGTTGAAGCCATCGCGCATTCCGAAGTGCTGGCGGTCACGGGGCAGTGCTGGGCGGAAGTGGTCGGAACGTCCGTGATAATAGCTGTGTCCGCCGTTCATGTGCCAGCTGTGGCCACCCCGATAGGTAGCATAGAAATGGGGGCGTCCATAGTAGAAATAGTCGCGGTGGGGATAGCGGGCATAGATGCCGAAATGCCAGTAGCCCGAGCGCCAGTAGAGGGGGCGGTAGAAGTAGGAGGCTGCGATATAGGCATCCCACTGCCAATTATAGAGGATGTAGCTCAGGTCGAGGTTACGACGCTCCCAGAAGGGACCGTACACATCGTCTATGCTGGTGACACCCATGAGGTAGTCGAGGTTGATTTCGTATGCTGCCTCATACTGGGCATCGGTCAGGTTGAGCTCGTAGGCCATCTTGTCGGTGAGGAACAAGGCTTCGTTGCGGGCCTGCTCGTAGCTCATGGCAGATGCAGAAACAGACATGGTCAGTAATGCTGCCAGGACAAAAATCAAACGCTTTGCGCTCACAATCATTTTCTTCATAGTCGTAATTATTTTTTATTTGTTCAACATCAGGGTAATTTTCACGATGCAAAGAAACTGCTTTTTCCTGACACCTGCAAAGGATTTTCCCTAAACGGGAGAGGAAAATCCCTAAAACAGGTCCTTGGGAGAAATATTGTCGTTCCTAACGGCTCTTGCTGTTCCTTCTATACGACAAAAAAACAAAAAAGTGTTTTTTTATTTTGCAGTGTTCTCAGTTATTCGTACCTTTGTCCCCTGAAACATGAAGAAGATGAAAAGAGTTGTTGTGGTGGTGACGACCGCCCTGCTTTCTGTGATGCCTGCATCCGCTCAAAACAGCGTGGGCAGGTTTGGTGTGTTCAATCATCTGGATGCAGCCGTAACGATGGGTACTACAGGCTTGGGTGTAGACCTCTCAGCTCCCGTGGGTGACTATGTTGCCCTGCGTACAGGCTTTGCCTTTATGCCGAGGTTTGAATACAAGATGACCTTTGGCATTCAGGTGGGTGACTTTGCCGAGCGTAAGTATGACGCAGCAGGAAATCGCGTGGAGACGAAGTTTGACCGTATGGCAGGTCTGTTAAAGGATATCACTGGCTATGATGTGGATGACGAAGTGGACATGATAGGCAAGCCATCGTTCTACAACTTCAAGCTGATGGTCGATGTGTTCCCCTTCAAGGGAAACAAGCACTGGCATGTCACTGCAGGTTGCTACTGGGGCCCCGCCAAGATAGCAGACGCGTTTAACACCACAGAGGACATGCCCTCGTTGATGGCTGTTGCCCTATACAATAATATATATGACAAGCTGAAGAACGGTGATCCGATTGTCACCTATCAGGGAACGGAGGTGAAGATAGAGAACGAGGCCATCAAGAAGAGGATACTGAGCTATGGCCGTATGGGTATGCATATGGGTGACTGGAAGTATAACATGGTGGCCACACACGATCAGGGAGACGGTAAGTACACCCCCTCGTGGTTTCCCGATGATGTGGTCTCGGAAGAAGACATTGTCTACAGGAAAGGCACACCCTATATGATGGAGCCTGACAAGGATCTCATGGCCAAGGCTTCGATGAAGGTGAAGCGTTTCCGTCCCTATGTGGGCGTAGGCTATGGAGGCCGTCTGTTCAAGAACGACAGCCGGTACCAGGTGTCGTTCGACTGTGGTGTGATGTTCTGGGGCGGTGCACCGAAACTGGTGACACACGACGGTACAGACCTGATGTACGATGTAGAGAACATCGGTGGTCAGGTGGGTGACTATGTGGATATCGCCCGTAAGATGAAGGCTTATCCGGTGCTGAACCTCAGGATAGCACGCTCGCTGTTCTGAGGGTCTGCTGTGAAGGTATCAAGAAAAGCGGTTTCTCGTGGGAGGAACCGCTTTTTCTGATGGCATGCGCTGACTGTTAATCGCGTTTGTCACGCTTGTAGTGATACTCCTGGATGTCTGGAGAACTTCCGTAGTAAGGATCCTTGGTGATAGTCCTGATCTTCTGGTTATAGCCCTTATGGACAGGTCCCACATTAAGGATGATATCCTTGTAGTTGACTGTGGGTATGACTACGCCAAACAGTCCTACGCCTACGCGTATGCCTTCCGGACGGAAGTTGGTGGTGAGACGCGCTGTGCTGTAGAAGGTATGCTGATAGCATTCCAGCGTGTTGTATTTCTCAAAAGCTTCCATCTCATATTTGTTCAGCTTGGCAGAATCGGCAGTTGTAAAGATGAATGTCACGTTGTTCACGGCGTCATCCACCTCGTCGGTTTTGATACTGTCGTTCTCAGAGATGCACTGTGCAATATTGTCCATCATTTCATCATACATCACATCGGCAGTAGGAGCCGTGTAATAGGCGATGATGAGCAAGATGATGACGAAAACGCCGAAGATGGTCAGTCGTCCCAGGCAGCTGTGGGTAAACTTGTGCTGCATCGACTCTTGAGTTCTGTAATTACTGTTGTCGTTCTGTTCCATTGTAAAAAAGTAAGGTTCTAAATTTTAGTGATTAATGTGATATCAGGTTCATGAACTCCTGGCGGGTCTTTGCCTGATTGAAGGCTCCGCTGAAGTCACTTGTCGTTGTGATGCTGTTCTGTTTCTCCACCCCCCGCATCTGCATGCACATGTGGCGGGCCTCCACTACAACCATCACGCCCAGGGGCTTCAGTGTCTGTTCGATGCACTCCTTGATTTGCAGTGTCATGCGTTCCTGTACCTGCAGACGGTGGGAGTAGATATCTACCACACGGGCAATCTTCGACAGCCCGGTGATGTAGCCATTGGGGATATAAGCCACGTGCACCTTGCCATAGAAGGGCAGCATGTGGTGTTCACAGAGTGAGAAGAAGTCTATGTCCTTGACGATGACCATCTGTGAGTAGTCTTCCTGGAAGAGGGCCTCGGTGAGCACCTTATGGGCATCCATCCCGTAGCCTCTGGTAAGCACCTGCATGGCCTTGGCTACACGCATAGGGGTTTTCAGCAGCCCTTCCCGTTCCGGGTCTTCGCCAATGAGGCTTAGGACCTGACGATAGTGTGCGGCTAATTCTTCCAATCCTTCTCGATATTCTGTTTCCGGATTCATTCTGTTCTCTGTACGGTTATTTTTCCCTTGACAATGACAGCCGAGGTATAGCCAAGTTTCCTGACGGCTGTGAGCATCTCCTGGGCTTTCTCGTAGGTGCGGTAGTTGCCTACACGGCAGATCCAGCGTGGAGAGTAGAAATGAGTATAGACAGGCTCGTCAGGAAAATAGGTCTTGATCTGTGCTGCTGTCTGTTCAGCCTTGATACGGTCCTTGCGTTGGTTGCCTCCAGCGAAGACCTGTACGCGGTAGCCGGTTACCTTGTAGCTGCCCAACATCACTTTCTTCTTGGGTTCTGATGGGGGGAGGATAATGGCCGTGTCGCCCATGACGGGTTCTGTACGCCGCGTAGTCGTGGCAGCAGGCTTAGGCAGTGGCTTCTCCTCCTGTTTCACAGAAGGAGTGACCGCTGGCTTTGCCTCGTTCTTCACGACGGAGTTGTCCGAACGCATAGGCTGGCTTGAACTGCTCATCCCATTTTTTCCATTTACCAATATGTCGATATCCTGGCTATGGGTAACAGTCAGCCTGCCTCCAGTCTTCATGTCCTGCTGGATGCGCTGTGTGAAGGACTGCGCCCCAGCGGGGCTAAATGATAAATGACAAATGATCAATGATAAACCTATCGGCCACCATTTTCTCTTAGTCATTAAGATTTTTCTGTTCATTGCTTCTCAAGTTTTTCAATCATCATTTATCATTTATCATTGAGACGTGACACCTTAGTCGAAAGCAGCAATGATGCCCTTGAAGTCGGCAGCTTTCAGTGAAGCACCGCCGATAAGTCCACCGTCGATGTCGGGCTTAGCGAACAGCTCAGGAGCGTTCGAGGCCTTGCATGATCCGCCATAGAGGATGGTCGTATCGTCAGCCACAGCCTCACCATACTTTTCTGCGATGATGGAGCGGATGTAGGCATGAATCTCCTCAGCCTGCTCGGCGGTAGCGGTCTTGCCGGTGCCGATAGCCCAGATGGGTTCATAGGCAATGACAATCTTGCGGAAGTCTTCCTCGCTGAGGTTGAACACAGAGCCTTCGAGCTCAGCCTTCACCACCTCGTTCTGCTTGCCAGCCTCGCGCTCTTCCAGGCTCTCGCCAATGCAGAAGATCACCTTCAGGCCGTTCTTCTGTGCCAGCAGCACTTTCTCCTTCAGGATCTCGGGAGTCTCTTTGTAGTACTCGCGGCGCTCGCTGTGGCCAAGGATCACGTACTGGGCACCGGTAGACTTCACCATCTCAGCGCTTACCTCACCTGTGAAAGCACCTTTCTCCTTGTCAGCGCAGTTCTCTGCACCCAGGCCGATGATGTCCTGGTCGAGGAACTGTGCAATGGAGGCAAGGTGGATAAACGGGGTGCAGATGACCACACCGCAGTTGGGCTTTTCTGCCTTCAGTGTCTCGTTCAGCTCTTTGGCAAGAGCAATACCATCCTGGAGATTCATGTTCATCTTCCAGTTTCCTGCAACAATTTTCTTTCTCATAATTTTTTTTTGTTTTTTATTAGGGTTTTGTAGGGTCGTTAGGGGGATTAGGGGAATTAGGGGAATTAGGGTGAGTAGGGTGAGTAGGGGTAGTAGGGCGTTTGCGGCGAAGCCACTTGGTCCACATCCACAGGCGGTCGGCAATGGTAAGCAATGCCAGTGGCAGTGCAAACCACAGCAGCAGCTGCAGAATCTTGCTGACCACGCTGTTGGCAGGCATCTTACCAATCTCCATCTGTTCAAGAGGTTGTGCTGCCTGCGACTCATTAATCACGGGCAGGTCATTGTGGCTCCACTTACGAATGATGGTGCCATCTTTCAGAAGCAACAGTCCGGGATTACTACGTATGATGGTCTTCAGCGTCGTCTCGTCTGAAAGGCAGAAAGGATACTCTGCCCCCGTCCGGTCGCACCAAAGGTTGATATCCGAAGCAGAACTGGCGGTAAGACAGTAGAAGGGATAGCTTTTCTCCCGGCTGTACTCATACAGCTCATTGATGAGGTCGAGTCTTGAGTCATCAGCATTTCCTAAATGAGGGGATACCAGAAGAAAGGTGTAGCCCTTGCGGCTCAGTACGTCGTCAGTGATGTCACCGCTCTCTTCCCGTCCCTCATCGGTGTTCTCAAGGAGGCTGATGGAGAAGTCGTGGATAGGCGGTATGTAGCCCTCGCTCACCTGACGCGTCTTAGAGTCGATGAACGTCCATGTGGAGTCAGGATAGTCGTCGAGCGTGAATTCCTGTTGCCGGCCCTCTTTCTCCATGATGAAGGTGGTCTCGAACTGTGGAGGCTCCTCGCCCTCGGGTATCGTCATGCCCTCCTGAATGTTGGCACCTATATGATAGGGACGGAAGTCGAAGATAGGCAGGTAGTAGAGACACCATGTTGAGACCGCGATGATAAAAACAGCCGAGTAGTTGATGACAATCCACTGGTTTGACTTGCAGACGAAGCGGAACATCTCCATAGGCCACCGTGCCACCACACAGGCTGCAGCCAGCAGCACCACATTCTTCAGGAATGTCTGCCAGTTGGTGAGCACGAGGGCATCGCCAAAACATCCACAGTCCTTTACAGGATCTGTGAGTGCCAGCCAAAGGGTCAGTGGAGTCATGACGAGCAGCAGCACCAGTACCAGTCTGGATGTCATGCGTCGCTGGATGGCGAAGAGCAGGAATATGCCCAGGCAGAACTCTACTGCTGACAGGAACACTGATGCTCCCAGCGTCACGAAGTCGGGCAGCAGTCCTCCAAAGGACATGGCCTCCATGTAGTCCTCTATCTTGTACTGCGTACCCAATGGGTCGACAGCCTTGACGAATCCCGACAAGATGAAGACCACGGCTAACAGCAGCCTGCAGATATTGACCAAACTCTTCTTCATTCCTTATATCTCACTCTTTGTTTCTCGTTCAGACAGAAGGCTGCCCCAGTTTGATGATGCCGAAGACAGCATAGTTGATGATGTCCATATAGTTGGCATCGATACCTTCGCTTACCTTCAGGCTGTCACCTCTCAGTTCAATGTCCTCAATCTCCTTGATGCGTTCAATCTTGGTAAGAATCAGATCGGTATAGGAGCTGGTGCGCATGGAACGCCAAGCCTCGTCGTAATCGTGGTTCTTCCGTTTCATCAGTTCCAGGGCCTCCCGTGCATACTGGTCATAGAGAGTCATGGCCTGTTCATTGGACATGTCCACCGTGTCGGAAAACCCTTGGTTCACCTGTATAAGTCCCACGATGCCATAGTTCACCAGAGCGATGAACTCCGGACGTATGCCTTCGCCCACCTTCGACTCCTTCTTGATTTCCAGCGACCGTATGCGCTTGGCTTTGATAAAGAGCTGGTCGGTGAGTGCTGTGGGGCGCAAGATGCGCCAAGAGGCGCGATAGTCGTGCAGCTTCTTGGAAAACAGCTGTCGGCACTCGTCTACAGCCTGTTCAAACTGTCTGTTGGTCTGTTCAAACTTATCCATGCTTCATCATATATCATTGATCATTCCAGCCGGGGACCGCCTCATTTCCTGTTATGTGAGGTGCTGCCTTGTTTCTTGTGGATGTAGCGTATCTTGGCGCAGAGCACATTGAATCGTGTCTGCAGCGAGTCACGCTTCACCCGGGTCTTTGTCAACATCGTCAGCTCCTCAGGCGTGGCAGTCAGCTGTTCCTTGTCCTTCTCCACCTTGGCACGTTGGTAGTCATAGTCGTGCTTCACAGCCTGCAGGGCACTGTCCACCAGTGCCAGTTCCTCCTGCGAACGCTTCAGCTCGATGTCCTGATAGAGTTTCAGGGCCTGCCGACGGGTCTCGATGGCGTTGGGATATACCTTACGTAGCGAGTCAATAGTAATGAGGGCACGGTCATACCGTCCCTGTTCAAACTCTTTACCCGCCTTTTCCAGCAACTCAGTTGCTTCGTTTTGTTTGCTGTTTCCGCAGGCTGTTATACCCGCAATCAGCAAGATCCATAGAAAATGTCTCATTTCAGCGTGCAAAGTTACATATTTTTTTCGTAACTTTGCACGCTGAAACAAAAAAAATGACAATGAAGTTATATTCCGACGAAGAATTAGCTGAGATATTAGATAAGGAGATATTCCATCAGATCAGTGATGCTGCCGACCATTTGGGCGTGGAGTGCTATGTGGTTGGTGGGTATGTACGTGACATTTTCCTGGAACGTCCCAGCGATGACATCGACGTAGTGGTGGTGGGCAGTGGCATTGCTGTGGCCAAGGAGCTGAAACGTATGCTGGGTCGCAAGGCCCACCTCAGTGTGTTCAAGAACTTCGGTACAGCCCAGGTGAAGGTCTTGACGAGGAAGGACGATGGGGAATCGGGTATGGAAAATACTCCTGCTACTGAAATAGAGGTGGAGTTTGTGGGTGCACGTCGTGAGAGCTATCGTCATGACTCGCGGAAACCCATTGTAGAGGACGGAACGCTGGAGGATGACCAGAACCGTCGTGACTTCACCATCAACGCGATGGCCATCTGCCTGAACAGGGAGCGTTTCGGTGAATTGGTAGACCCCTTCAACGGCTTGGCCGATCTGGAGGATGGCATCATTGCCACACCGTTAGAGCCAGACATCACTTTCAGTGACGATCCGTTGCGCATGATGCGCTGCATCCGCTTTGCCACTCAGCTGAATTTCCAGGTGGAGGATGTCACTTATGACGCATTGGTGCGCATGGCTGACAGGATAAAGATAGTCAGTGGTGAGCGTATTGCCGTAGAGTTGAACAAGATCATGATGGCAAAGCACCCGAGCATTGGCCTTGAACTGCTGCAGCGTTGTGGACTGATGCTGATCCTGCTGCCAGAACTGGCCGCGCTGGATATTGTGGAGCAGAGGCAGGGCCGTGCCCATAAGAACAATTTCTACCATACACTGGAAGTGTTGGAGAATGTTGTGAGGAATGAGGAGTGTGGAATGGGGAGTGAGAAGAGCCTGTGGCTCCGTTGGGCTGCCTTGCTCCATGATATCGGCAAGACCAAGACCAAACGATGGGATGCCCAGCAGGGTTGGACGTTCCATAACCACAACTATGTGGGGGCAAAGATGGTTGCCGATATCTTCCGCAGGCTGAAGTTGCCTTTGGGTGCCGAGATGAAATATGTACAGAAACTTGTTGACCTGCACATGCGTCCTCAAGCCATTGCTGATGAGGTGGTTACCGACAGTGCCGTGCGCCGTCTGCTGAACGATGCCGGTGATGATATAGACGACCTGATGACCCTCTGTGAGGCTGATATCACGTCGAAGAACGAGGTGAAGAAGAAACTGTTCCTTGAGAACTTCCGTATGGTCCGTGAAAAGCTGGCCGACCTGAAGGAGAAGGACTATAAACGTCTGTTGCAGCCAGTCATCGATGGCAATGAGATCATGGAAATGTTTCATCTGGAGCCGGGTCCTATCATCAAAGTGCTGAAGGATGCGATGAAGGATGCCGTTCTTGACAACCGTGTGCCCAATGAGCGTGAGCCCCTCATGGAACTGCTGATGGAAAAGGCGAGGGAGTGTGGGCTTCTGCCAGAATGAGGCGGGCTTCATCAAAGATGATCAAGGATGACCATTGAGGGATGGGACCTTCAACGTAAACGTTAAAGTGAAAAAAAAGACGCGAAGGGGCGTGAAATTTGCTTTTTTTCCGTAACTTTGCAGACAAAACTAACCACTAAAACTTTTTGCAAGATGAAAAGACTAACTTTTTGGACGCTTCTGTGCCTGCTGCTGCCCATGGTGGCTGCTGCCCAGGGATGGGATGCTGCCAAGTACAGGCAGATTGAGCAGAGCATCAAGGCTCCAGTGATTCCCGATGCAACGATGAGCATCACCAAGTATGGCGCCAAGCCCACTAACACGGCAGCGCAAAACCAGAAAGCCATACAGAAAGCCATTGACCTCTGTTCGAAGAAGGGTGGGGGACGCGTGGTAGTGCCTTCCGGACAGAAGTTCCTGACCGGAGCCATCATCCTGAAGAGCAAGGTGAATCTTCATGTAGAAGAGGGTGCCACGCTGGAGTTTGCTTTCCAGCCAGAGCTTTACCCCATTGTGGAAACATCGTGGGAAGGGCTGGAGTGTTTTAACCTGTCGCCCTGTATCTATGCCTTCAAGGCACATGATATTGCCGTGACGGGTAAGGGGACCATAGACGGAGGAGGCTCGAACGATACCTGGTGGCCTTGGTGCGGTAGCGGACGCTTCGGTGCTAAGGAGGGAGGCATTGCCCAGAATAAGGGTGCCCGTGCCCGTCTGCTGAAAGCTGGCGAGGATGGCGTGCCGATGTATATCAGTGAGGAAGGAGGAAAGAGGAAGAAGAAAGAAATAAAGCGCTCTCCGGAGCGTGTGTTCGGTGCTACTGACGGTCTGCGTCCCCAGTTGGTGAATTTCAACAAGTGTGAGCGTATCCTCATGGAGGATGTCACCCTGTTGCGCTCGCCGTTCTGGGTGATTCATCCCCTGCATTCTACCGATATTACCGTTCGTCGGGTGAAAATGATCAATGACGGACCCAATGGTGACGGATGCGACCCTGAGTGCTGTGACCGCGTGTTGATAGAGGACTGTTTCTTCAATACGGGCGACGACTGTATAGCCATCAAGAGCGGACGCAACCGAGACGGACGTGAGCGTAACATGCCCTCGAAGAACATCATCATCCGCAACTGTGAGATGAAGAACGGGCACGGGGGCGTTGTGGTAGGCTCAGAGATTTCCGGTGGCTGCCAGAATGTCTATGCCCACGACTGTGTGATGGACTCGCCCAACCTGGACCGTGTGCTACGCATCAAGACGAACAGCTGTCGGGGAGGTATCATCGAGAACATCAACATGCGTGATATCAAGGTCGGCCAGTGTGGCGAGGCAGTGATCAAGATCAATCTCGACTATGAGCATAATGAAATCTGCTGCCGTGGCTTCAATCCCACGGTTCGCAATATCAATGTCGAGAACGTCACCTGCAACAAGTCGAAGTACGGTGTGCTGGTAGTAGCGCTGGATACCGTCTGCAATGTATACGACGTGAATGTCAAGAACTGTAAGTTCGACGGTGTGGCCCAGGGCAACAAGATAACCGGGCAGACCCGCGACATACGCTATGACAACTATTTTGTCAACGGTTCGCTCTGCCTGACGGAGATGCCCTACAAGCATTATAGTGAGTGGCTCACCTATTCCGAGATGAAGCGCGTACCCCAGAGTTACATGCTCGATTTTGCCACGAAACCCAAGTGGAGCTATGTCATGGGTATAGAACTGGAGGGAATGCTTGATACCTATCTTAAATATGGAGGGGAGGAAATCCGCAAATACTGCCAGATGTATACGGATACGATGATTAACGAACAGGGTGACATTCGCGGTTACGACATCCTGGACTATAACCTCGACAACATACGTACGGGTCATTTCGTCACCCGTATGTATCAGAAGTGGCCGGAGGCGAAGAACCTGCTGGCTATGAAGACCATGATGAAGCAGCTGCAGAACCAGCCCCGCACCATTGCCGACAAGGTGTACTGGCATAAGGCCATCTATGCCTATCAGGTGTGGCTCGACGGGATCTTCATGGGACTGCCCTACCGCTGTCTGACGGCTCCCATCACGGCAAAGCCGAAGGAGGTGAATAAGATATACGACGATGCTGTGAACCAGCTGAAGATTACATACGAGCGTACCCTTGACCCCAAGACCGGTCTGAACCGTCATGCTTATGACGAGACACGCGATGCGTTCTGGAGTGACAAGGAGACAGGTCTTTCCCAGCACTGTTGGGGACGTGCCCAGGGGTGGTATACGATGGCTCTTGTCGAGGTGCTCGATGCACTGCCTGAGGACTATGCCCGTCGTGCAGAGGTGATAGACCTGTTGCAGAAAGACTTCGATGCCATCCTGAAGTGGCAGGACAAGAAGACGGGAGTGTGGTATCAGGTGATGGACAGTCCCGACCGTGAGGGCAACTACCTTGAGAGCACGTGCAGCGCCATGTTCACCTATTCCTTGTTGAAGGCCTATCGTAAAGGCTATGTAGGTGCGAAGTACCGTGATGCAGGCGTCAAGGCCTACAAGGGCATCATCAACAACTTTATCCGTGTGAATGGTGACAAGACCATCTCGCTGACCAACTGCTGCAGTGTGGCAGGACTTGGCCCGGCAGCCACGCCACAGGTGGTTGCCGCCATGAAGAAGGTGAATCCCAAAGGCAGTGTCAAGGAGAACAAGAGACGCGACGGAGGCTATGAATACTATCTGTCCGAGCCTATCCGCGACAATGATGCCAAGGGCGTAGGTCCGTTTATCTGGGCATCCCTGGAGATGGAGATGTTAGGTTACGACACCAGCAACACCACTGCCGAGATCAATCGTCAGGCAGTGGTTACGCGGAATAACCCTGTGGTGACAGAGGCCTCGCCGCTGGCCTCGCTGTCCGTGGGTAATGGTCACTTTGCAACGACGGTCGACGTTACCGGCCTGCAGTCGTTCCCTTTTGAATATGGGGCAGGTGTGCCCCTGACAGCCATGTCCGACTGGGGATGGCATAAGTTCAAAAACACCGACCGGCTGGTGCCTCAGGATTCCGAGCGCAGCTTTGACCTGGGGCATGGCCACCCCGAAGTCTATGCCGTAGAGTTCAAGTCCAAGGGCAGCATGCTCTTCAAGGGCGACTCCATCGCCCCTCTGCGTCGCATCGCAGCCACAGAATATTTCCGGGTGAATCCCCACCGGCTGAACCTTGGCACCATCGGCTTGGAGATGCTTACAGCCAAGGGTGACTCCATCCGCTTGAGCGACCTTCGCCAGATCAGGCAGGAGCAGCATATCTACGACGGGAAGATAGAATCCTCCTTTGTGGTGAACGATGCTTCACGGCAAGGAAAGGGCACGGCCGTAGATGTGACCACTGCCTGTCTGCCCGACCGCGATGCCCTCATCTGTATGGTCAAGACACCGTTGCTTGCCAGGCAGCAGGCTGCAGTCACCTTGCGTTTCAGCTATCCTACTGGACGCCATGCCGATGATGCTAACGATTGGACCAAGCCCGACCTTCATGCCTCGTTGCTGGAGAGCCAGGGGACAAACCATGCTGTTATCCATCGTGTCATAGGCTCTACACAGTATTATGTCACGCTCCGCTGGGAAGGCCGTGCCACACTGACAGAGCGTGCTCCTCACGAGTTTGTGCTGGCTACGAAAGACGATGTCCTGACATTTGAGGCAGACTACACACCTGACAGGCCGAAGACTGCCGGACAAACGGCTTTCATCTTTGACCAGGCCCTTAAGCAGACCATCAAGCACTGGAACCACTGGTGGCAGGAAGGTGCCATCGTGGACTTCTCCCAATGTAGCGACCCTCGTGCCCGGGAACTGGAGCGGAGGGTTGTACTCTCGCAGTATCTCACCCAGATCAACTGTGCCAATGCCCTTCCTCCGCAGGAGACAGGACTGACCTATAATTCCTGGTTCGGGCGTCCCCACTTGGAGATGACGTGGTGGCACATGGTGGACTTTGCCCTGTGGAACCGTCCTCAGACTGTAGCCACTGTGCTCGACTGGTATAACGAAGAAGCCTATCCTGTGGCCCGCCAGATAGCAGAGCGCCAAGGATTCAAAGGCGTCCGTTGGATGAAGATGACCGACCCCTGGGCTGGTGAGGCTCCGTCGAATACGGGTTCCTTCCTTATCTGGCAGCAGCCACATTATATATATATGGCTGAGGAGATGTTCCGTGCGAATCCCACTGCCGAGACCCTGAAGAAGTATGGTGAGCAGGTGGAGGCCACCGCAGAGTTCATGGCAGACTTCGTGACCAGGAGCATCTCGAATGTGCAGCGTGGAAAGACGTTTCATGCCCTTCTTGAGCAGTTTGACCTGCGAGGAGCCACAGCCATGCAGGAATGTATGACGAAGGACATCAGCTATAACCAACCCTTCGAGCTGGCCTACTGGCGCTATGGCCTCAGTGTGGCCCAGCAGTGGCGTGAACGTCAGGGGCTGGAGCGACATGCAGAGTGGGACAATATCCTGCGACGCCTCTCCCCCCTGCCTGAGAAGGATGGCATCTACGTGGCAGGTCTGCCACGAGGCAAGACCGACGGCCTCGAAGCCTTCAACCCCTTCGATACTGTGGGCAGCGGTTCACCTGTTGCCAAAACAACCGAGTCCTTTGCCGACAAGCTGCGCAACGACCACCCCGCTGTGCTGGGTGCCTGCGGCTTGCTGCCTGTTAGTAACAGCAAGGGCAGTGGTGCTGTGGTTGACAAGAAACACCCTTTCCGCACCACGCTCTATACTGATGACAAGATGCGTGCCACCCTCAACTGGGTGATGAAGAACTGGAACTGGCAGACCACGTGGGGATGGGACTATGGCATGATAGCGATGGCTGCTGCACGCTTGGGCGAGACAAAGACTGCCCTCGATGCCCTGCTCATCGAAACACAGAAGAACACCTATCTCGTCTCTGGTCATAACTTCCAGACCTCCGATCGCCTGCGCCTCTACCTCCCTGGCAATGGTGCCCTGCTCACGGCGATTGCCATGATGTGTGCCGGCTGGGATGGCTGCCCCGAGGTGCTGAACCCCGGCTTCCCCAAGGATGGTAAGTGGAACGTCCGCTGGGAAGGGCTGCAAAGGATGCAATAGCGGCCTGCGGCCTAAATGATAAATGATAAATGATAATTGGCTGCGCCGCCACGGGCGTAATAACGATATAACGTAATAACGAAATAACGAAATGAGAAATAAAGCAATGAATAAAGTTTTGAATAAAATTTGTTGTGATAAGGGGTGGGCGCTAGCCTTATCATTTATCATTTATCATTTATCATTTAGCCCCGCAGGGGCGCAGGCTCCCGCCTTCCCCGGTGCCGAAGGTCACGGTCGCTATACGACAGGCGGACGTGGAGGCACGGTGGTCCATGTGACCAATCTCAACGACAGCGGAACAGGTTCGTTCCGTAGTGCTGTCAGCAGCAGCAACCGCATTGTGGTGTTTGATGTGGGCGGTGTCATTGAATTGAAGTCCGACCTGACAATCAAGGCCAATGTTACTATTCTAGGGCAGACTGCTCCCTATCCGGGTATCACCCTTCGCTATCGTACTGTCCGTCCCAATGGCAATAACATCATCATGCGCTTCATCCGTATCCGTCGCGGTGAGGAGAAAGACGTGAACGACGGTGCCGATGCTACATGGTGCCGCAATTTCACTGGCATGATACTCGACCACTGCTCGTTCTCATGGAGTATTGACGAGATAGCCTCGTTCTATGACAACCGGAACTTCACCATGCAGTGGTGTACCATTGGCGAGGCGCTGGCTAACCCCGGACATACAAAGGGTGAGCACAGCTATGGTGGCATCTGGGGTGGAAAGGAAGCATCGTTCCATCATAACTTCCTCTGTCACATGCAGAACCGCGTGCCGCGTTTCTGTGGGGCACGCTATGACTGGACCGGTTATGATAAGACGAAATACGGCAATTCCATTCAGGCAGAGGTTGTTGATTTCCGTAACTGTGTGATGTACAACTGGGGCAACGGTAATGGCTGCTATGGCGGTACCGGTGGTGGAAATATCAACATCGTGAACAACTACTACAAGGCCGGTCCTGCCACCGTCAACAAGACCCGTGTCACCCAGGTTTCCGTTGCCAACAGCAGTAATGCTTCCGGTTCACCATTCATGGGATATTGTGCGCGATACTATATCAACGGCAACTACGTGACAGCTGCCGGGAGCAAGGCGCAGGACTACGACTGGCAGGGCGTTATCTTCGACAGCGGTACCTCCACCATCAACGGTGAGCGCTATTGTCCCGATGCCCAGCACAGGTATGGCGATGGTGTGGAATATGTGAAGAACAGCAGTGGTACAGACTGTGTCAAGATCAAGCTCGACAACCCCGTTGCTACAGGTGAGGTGACCACACATACCGCTCAGAAAGCCTACGAGAAAGTGTTGGCCAATGTCGGTGCTTCACTCTACCGCGATGCCGTAGATGCCCGTTACATGGAGGAGGCCGAGAAAGGCATCACCCACTATAAAGGTAGTGCTACGAAGACCGGTGACGGTAAAACCATCACCCATCTGCCCGGCATCATCGACTTCGTGAAAGACCAAGGCACCTACACGTTGGAGTCCACTTCCCGCGAGGCAGGCTTCGATACCGACAACGACGGAATACCCGATGTGTGGGAGGAGGCCAACGGACTGAATCCTAACGATGCTTCCGATGCCAAGCTGTATACCATTGATACTCAGAAGAAATGGTATACCAACATCGAGGTTTACGCGAACTCCCTCGTGGAGGATATCATGAAGGCAGGCAATGCCGATGCAGAGTCGGCTGTTGACGAGTACTATCCTGCCTGGAAGGTGCCTACTGCCATACCCAGCCTTCCTTCTTCCTCCTACGTTCTTCCTCAGCAGAGATACAATCTGAAAGGTCAGAAGGTGGACGACCGTTATAAGGGCATCGTCATCCGGAACGGCAAGAAGGTGGTACTTTAGTCCCTTCGCTGTCAATAATCTATCTGCAATTTGTAATTGTTAACAGTTTCGCGTGCAGTATTTTGGGAATTTCGGTTTTATATAGGCAGAAATGATTAAATTTGCAAGCGAGATGAAGAAAACAATGATGTGGGTGGCTGTCGCCCTGACGATGGCAGCATGTAGCAGTAGTGACAACGATGAGGCGGTGGATGCTCAGATTGTGGAGTCTCATACGCCGAAGTCTTCTGGTGAGTTGAAGGACATTACGTTGACGCGTGGCGAGCAGGCATTGGTGGCGAACAACAATGAATTTGCCTTCAACCTGTTCCGCGTAGCTGGGCCACGCGAGCCAAGCGGTCCTGCTGGCCCCTGTTATGAAGGACCGGAGGCGAGCACCATTCTCTCGCCCATCAGCATCACCTACGCCTTGGGAATGCTGAACAACGGAGCTGCGGGCGAGACGCAGCAGCAGATCAACAAGGTGTTGGGAGGAGCCTCCCCAGACCCCTCCCAAGGAGAGGGGATGGGCGCTGACGCCATCAACGACTTCTGTAAGAAGATGCTCACGCAGGCTCCTACGCTCGACTCGCTGACGAAGGTGTCGATAGCCAACACCATCTACGTGAACAAGGGCTACGAGCTGAAGGCTCCCTTTGTACAGAAGGCCAACGACTATTATGGCGCGCAGCCTGAGACGCGTGACTTCCTTGATGGCAAGACGATGGATGTGATCAACCAGTGGGCCAGCGATCATACGGAGAAGATGATTGAGAAGGTGTTGGATGAAAGCACGTTCAACCCCTGGGCCGTGAGCTATCTGCTGAATGCCATTTATTTCAAGGGCACGTGGGCCACGAAGTTCGACAAGGACGAGACGCAGGAAGAGCAGTTTGGTGAGCAGCTGTACGGTGGCGCGTTGAAGGTGCCCATGATGCATCTGAGGGGAACGTTCCAGTATGCTGCGGATGATGACTGTCAGGTTCTGACGCTGCCCTACGGCAATGGGGCCTACCGCATGACCATCTTCCTGCCCACGGAGGGAAAGACTACCTACCAGTTGATGCAGGGGCTGACCGCAGAGAGCTGGGAGAAGAAGTGGAATAATCCAGAGTTTGGCCGTCCAGCCTTTGTCGACGTGAAACTGCCTCGCTTCGAGACGAAAACCGATCGTGACTTGATAAGTGACATGTATCAGTTGGGAATGACCAATGCCTTCGATGCAAATAAAGCGGAGTTCCCCAACTTCTGCGACAGAGCCACCTATATCGGATTGATGAAGCAGGTGGCACGCATCAAGCTCAATGAAGAGGGAACGGAGGCAGCGGCAGTGACGGTGATAGCTGTAGATATGTCTTGTGTCTCTCCCAGCGAGCCAAAGCCCCTGTACTTCCACGCCAACCGTCCCTTCCTCTATGTCATCAGCGAGCAGTCGACAGGTGCCATTTTCTTCATAGGACACTATACGGGATATTGAGAAATTGAGAGATTGAGAAAATGAGAACTTCTGGAGCAGCGAGGGCCATGAGAGCGCGCTCTCAAATGGCCGAGTCGTGACAGAAGTCAGCGAAGCTAAATTGAGCGATTGAGAGATTGAGACATTGAATAGTGAGCAGCAATTGGTGAAGCGGCTTCGCAACGGTGAAAACGGTGCGATGAAGGAGTTCGTATGCCAATATGCTCCCTGCCTGAAGGGTATCTGCACGCGATATGTCAGCAGCAAGGAAGACGCGAAGGATGTGTTTCAGAATGCACTCGTCAGGATAGTCACCAAGATTGCTGACTTCAAGTACCAAGGCGCTGGTTCCCTAAAGTCCTGGGCTTCGAGAATCGTCATCAACGAGTCCATCCGCTTCCTGCAAGACCATCGACGGCACGAGTTTGCCAAGTTAGACCTCGATGTGGCTGACGAACCAGAAGAGGACGACCCGCCGATAGATCTGATACCGCCAGAGGTGATTCACAGGATGGTGAGCGAGCTGCCGATAGGCTACAGGACAGTGTTCAACCTCTACGTGTTTGAAGACAAGAGCCACGCGGAAATAGCCAGCCTGTTAGGCATCAGCCCCAAGACCTCCGCCTCACAGCTATGCAGGGCCAAGAACCTGCTTGCAAAGAAGATTACAGCGTATAACCACCAAAACAAGCAACCACGATGAAAGAGCAATGGAAGAAACAGATGCAGCAGAAGATGGCAGACTACCGAGAGTCTGACATCGAGGTGTCGTGGGCTGAGTTGGAGGAGGCTTTGGCGGCGAACAGGCGGCAGGCAAAGACGATACCCTTGTGGGGAAGGAGGGTGGCTGCGGCTGCTGCCATTCTGCTTGTGGCAGGAGCGGGCTTCTGGTTGCTTCGTCAGACGGAGACCGCTGTGCATGAGCCTGCATTGACCCAAGAAGTGAGCACCCCTGAAGCACATCCGGCTGCTAACGTCTCTGCTCCGATGGAGCCAGCAGAGCGGTTAGTGTCGCAAGCGGTGTCACGCTCTGTCCGTCAGCCTGTTGCCAACAGCATCCCTGTTATGGAACCCTCTACCCAAGAAACCAGCGAGCCTGAGCAGCCCGTAGTTTCCGCAGCCCCAGAATCGCCCGCAGAGGCCGTTGAGCCTACAGCAAAGGCAGACTCCACAACCACCCATCACCCATCAAAGGCTACGGGTAGGCGCGATAGCGGGAATCTCATCACTTACTATCCAACACCCATCACCCATCATCTACCATCCAGCACCCAACACCCATCACCCAACACCCTGACCGCCAAACTCTACCTGTCGAACACGATGGGAGGGGGGAGTAGCCTAAGTAGCTCCTCTATCGTCTCTATGGGATATTATATCATGACAACAGAGAAAGTCTATCATATGGTTGAAATGAACGAGGCGAATGGTTATCTTATTGATGCATGGTATAAAGAATATTCTAATAATATAGCAGGTCCAGTCGTTGAGAAAAGTGGAACAAATTATGTTACGCAAATTACTGATACTATTATCCTGAGACGTGTCAACGGCCCCGTTCATGTAGACGAGGACATCCATCACCATCAGCCTGTGCGTGTAGGACTCTCCCTGCGCTATCGCCTGAACAATCGATGGGGCATAGAGAGCGGACTGACCTACACCCACCATTCGTCCGACATGACCATGAGACTTAAGAGTGAGGTTGGTGAGACTCTCGCCACTACCGAGCAGCGGCTTGTCTATCTCGGCATTCCTGTCAACATGTCCTACCAGCTGTGGGCTACGCGCCACTTCAACTTCTATGTCTCGGCAGGAGGCATGGTGGAGAAGATGGTGAAGGGCACCCAGACGTCAGAGGGGCAGTCGTTCAGCGTCAGCATCCATCCCTTGCAATGCTCTGTAAACGGTGCCGTGGGCGCAGAATGGATGTTCCTGAAAGACTTTAGCCTTTATGCCGAACCGACTTTGGGCTACTACTTCGACAATGGTAGCCGCATCTCCACATTCTATCAGGAAAAGCCCCTGAACTTCAATGTCAACGTAGGTCTGAGGTTTAATATTCAAAGGTAAAAGTGAATAGTGAAAAGTGAAAAATTTGCTGCCGCCATTCTAAGGTAAAAGTGAATAGTGAAAAGTGAATAATTTCCTTCCGGGTTCCGCACAGAGAGTTGGGCGGTAGCAAATTATTCACTATTCCCTTTTCACTATTCCCTTAATCTCCGTAAACGTTTACGGAAACATTCTTTTGCCACAAAAGAAATAATTCGGGATAATTGTGTACTTTTGCATGGTATTAACGACCTACTTGCCATGAATGATTATTAATCAATAAAATAAATAACCTATGAAGTACAGATTACTCAAATTCTCCCTTCTGAGCATCATGCTGATGCTATTTGGAGGGACATCGTATGCCGGTGGAGACTTTAAGGACTTCGCTGTCATTGTGAACAACCAGGAAGGCACCTTGCTCACTGCCGACGAGCAGGTGCAGGGCACCGCTGTCAGCTTTGGCGTGGCTGTTGCCGACAATGGTACCGTCAGCCGTGTGGCTGCCGACGATGCCAGTGCCGTGGCTACCATCAGCGGTAAGTATCACAGTGAACATGGCCTGGCCAACTTCTCGGCTACCGTTAAAGTCGACGGTCCTGTAAAGGTATCAATGGGTACCTGCGCATGGGGTGGCGACGTAACCATTAAGAATGCCGATGGCGAGGTTGTAGGCACGTTCAATACCAACACGGGTGCCTGCTATCACCAGAACAAAGCAGAGAACATTGCCTCGACGCTCTACAAAGGCGGTGCTACCACGCTGACCATCAGCGGTGGAGCCTACACCCCATATTTCTCAGTAGAGGCCCTACCTGCCGCAAAGGGTACCGCCTACGTGGTAGACTTGACCGATGGTAACCTTTTGACTGCCGATGAGATAGCCAACAAGACCAGCGTAAAGATAGGTCTTAGCATGGTTGACGGCGTGGCTACGCGCATTGATGCAGAAGGAGCAGATGCAGTGCTGACTGGTAAGTATCACAGCAACGAGCATGGCTGGAGCAACTTCTCCTCCACCGTCAAGGTGGAAGGCCCTGTAAAGATATCGATGGGTACCTGCGCATGGGGTGGCGACGTGACTATCAAGAATGGCGCTGGCGAGACGGTCGGAACATTCAATACCAACACGGGCGCCTGCTATCACCAGAACAAAGCAGAGAACATTGTCTTTGCTTACTACAAGGGTGATGCCACTTCGCTGACCATCAGCGGCGGTGCCTACACACCATACTTTGCCGTAGAGCCTGTCAGCATTGCCGACATTCCTTCAGATATCAAGGTGACTTTTGCCCTCGGCGACACAGAAGCTGTGGGTGTGCTTCCCGCAGAAGCCAAGGCAGAAATCGGCAGCGACTATACGTTGCCCTTGAATCGTATGCTCTATGCTGAGGGAAAGACTCTTACAGGCTGGACAGACGGAACTAACACCTATAAGCCGGGAGAGACCATCAAGGCCGGCGACAAGGACATGAACCTTGTGGCTGTATTCACCGACAATAAAGTTGCACTCGCTGACCGCACAGAGCCAGTAGACCTGAACTTCGACTTCCAGCGCAAGAACGGTGCTCCGCTGTTGAGCTATCAGGGCGGAGATGCCATCGGTGTATATGTGACACAGGCTGTTGTCAACGGCGAGACCATCGATGTGAAGCTTGACTTCGACGCTACCAGCGGCAAGATAGCCAACGGCAACTGGAACGACTGGGCACAGATGAATGGTGGCACTAAGTTCACTATACCTTCGTGCAAGGGTGCTACCGTCAGCCTGGAGGCTTACAGTCCCATTACGACGACAACCATTGACGGTCAGACCGACTACGCTCAGGGTGAGACCATCAGCTACGTAGTGGCCAATACTGCCGCGACCATCGACATTATCATTGGCGACGGATCCTACTATCGCTATATCAAAGTGAATCTGCCTGTAGCAGAGAAGCCGTTCGAAGCCAAGTCTTTCGACAACGAAAAGGCTAACATTGTTTGGAACCTAAACAGTGTTGACGAGTATGCAACACCCAACACCCTGGCTCCCGAAGGAGGCTTTACGCTGACCACAGTCAATGTGGGCGACTTTTCTATTACCGTAGATGCCCCCACCGCCGGTGCCAACAATGGCGTGAAGATGCTGAAACTGCAACCCTCTGGCGACAATACCACCGTAGAGTTCATCGCCAAACCTTATCGTGGCCTCACCTTCACTCCAACCAAAGTATCGGCCAAGGTAGCCCGCTTCGGTACTGACGGCGGCACACTGAGTGTTTCGGCCAAGAATGCCGAGGGTAAGGAAGTGTCACTGGCTTCTGGCCTGATTCCTGCCCGTAACAACCGTGACCAGGCTGACGATGCTCACGGAAGCGAAGCTGCTTACACCGCAGAGTTCTCGTTTGAGATTCCTGCAGAACTGGCTACTGCCGAGAGCTTCTCGCTCGTAGTAACTGAGAGCGGACTGGCCAACAATAAGCAGTGGGGCATTGGAGACGTACATATCGAGGGAAGCATCAATGGCACCACCGAGAACGTTCCTCAGTACACCATCACTGCCAAAACCAACAATGAGAAGGCCGGCAGCGTGAATGTCTATCCCCAGGGCGATAAGTTTGACGAAGGCACTGAACTGAAGCTCACTGCTACCGAGAACTTCGGCTACGACTTCGTGAACTGGACCGATGCCCAGGGAACTGTCCTGTCAGAAGAACCCGTGTTTGTCTACACGCTGGAAGCCGATGCAGAACTGACCGCCAACTTCAAAGAGGTGAACACCTATGAACTTGCCTACGGCGTAGAAGGTGGTGCCAACCTCTATCAGGTGCAGCTCACGCCTGCTCCCACCGTACGCGATGGTAAGAACATGTACGAACAGGGAACCGAGGTAACCATGACTGCTTCGAGCAACGCCATCCTTACATTCAACAACTGGAGCAACGGCGAGACCTCAAGCGAGATCAAGGTCAGCATGGATAAGGACTACAACCTCACAGCCAACTACTCTGCTATCGACTACATTGCTGGTTGGGACTTCTATCTGCCTGGCAACAATGGCCGCGTGGCCGACTTCTACAGCACCAGCGAGAATGACAACGCACAGCTCATCCTTATCGACAACGACGGCAACATTCAGGGATGGCTTGACAAGTGCGCCCAGACTCAGGGCGGCTACGAAGGCTTTGCCGGTGCAGCTGTGAACTGGAAGAAGCTGGGACAATATCACTACCAGACGAAAGTGAATGCCAAGGACTTCACCAACATCAAGGTGAAGAGCCAGCTGCTCTATAATTACAATGCCTATACTCACGTTACACTCGACTGGTCGACCGATGGCGAGAACTGGCAGACTGCCGGTGAAGTGACCATGGCTGGTGCCAAGACCATCAACGACCTTGACACACAGCTGCCCGCAGCCGCTGACCATGCCGAGGCTCTTTACATCCGCTGGATGCCCGACCTGACAGGTGCCGTTGACGGTGCCAATGCGCCTGACAATGACGGTACGTCAATCTCGAACATCTACATCCTGGCCGATGCTGCCATCTATGACGATGGTACGGCTCCCGTACTCGTATCGACAGTTCCTGCCGAGGGTGCCACCAATGCTTCTGCCAACGGACGCATCGTGCTGAACTTCGACGAGAAGGTTGCGCTGACAGAAACCGCCGATATCAAGGCAACGTTGAATGGCGAGCCTTTGGCTCTGGCTGTCTCCGGCAAGACCATCACTGCCGAATACAAGGGTCTGCAGTACAGCACCGACTACACGTTCGTATTGAAGGGCGGTTCAGTGAGTGACCTGGCAGGCAACGTTATGAAGGATGAATTCACACTGAACTTCAAGACCATGTCGAAACCCACAGTTCAGAAGGGCACCTTCGACTTTATCGTTCCCGACGATGGCTCGTTCAAGGACGCTTTGGCTGCTGCCGCTGCCCGCAGCGACAAGTCCAAGCGCTATCGTATCTTCGTGAAGCAGGGCGACTACATCATCCCCGCCAACGAGTCCAACAAGGTGACTGGCAACGACGGTAAGTCCTATCCCGACCCAAAGACATCGTTCGGTACGCCTAATGTTTCCATCATTGGCGAAGGCATGAGCAACACCTCGATTGCCAACCAAATGCCTGGCGACCTCACAGAGAATCCCGAGGCCGGCAAGGGCGGCGTGGCCAATCCGCTCGAAGGTATCCGCACCAGCGGTCTGCTCTATCTGACCAGCGGCGCCACCAACACCTACTTCCAGGATATCACACTGAAGACCAACACACCTGACGGTACAGGCCGTAACGTGATTCTCGTAGACGGTGGTAACCACACCATCTGCAAGGACGTTTGCCTTTGGGCTTATCAGGACACCTATGTCAGCGACAACACCCGTTCGCACTACTACTTCGAGGGCGGTCTGCTGCGCGGACGTACCGACTTCCTCTGTGGTTCCGGCGACGTATTCTACAATCAGGTGACGCTGCAGATGTGTGAGTCAGGCGGCTACATAGCTGTTCCTCGCGACAATGTGAAGTATGGCTACGTGTTCAAGGATTGCACCATCAAGGGTGAACAGGACAATGTAAACGGCAACTACTATCTGGGACGTCCCTGGACAAAAGGTGCTGAGGTTTACTACATTGACACCAAGATGGAAGCCATCCCCACAGCTGTAGGCTGGCACGACATGAGCAGCGATGGCTGCACCCGCATGTGCGAGTGGAACTCGATGTCGGCAAGTGGCAATCCCATCGACCTGAGCAGCCGCACACAGGTGCTGGGTGGCAATCCCAACAACCCGTGGATGACGCAGGAGGAGGCAGAGGAAATCGGCAACATGAGCAATATGTTTGGTGACTGGGATCCTCGCCAGTACACCGAGCAGGCTCCTGTTCCCACCAGCCTGAAACTGGAAGGCAGCACGCTGAGCTGGGACAACAGCGACTACGTGCTCTGCTGGGCTGTCTGCAAGGATGGCAAGGTTGTGGCCTTTACTACCGAGCCCTCTTACACCGTCAGCGAGACTGGCAATTGGAGTGTTCGTGCTGCCAACGAGATGGGTGGTCTGAGCGAGGCTGCCACACTTACCGACGATACTGGCATCAATACCCTTCACTCTTCTCCCCTCACCTCTCACCAGGCCGTTTACAACCTCAAGGGCCAGCGCGTGCAGAAGCCTGCTAAAGGTCTCTACATCGTCAACGGAAAGAAAGTCATCAAGTAGACTCCCGTTAACCACCCATACAAAAAAGCCGCTATCCCGTTTTCAGGGACAGCGGCCTTTTTTTTTGTTTAGTAGTTTCAGTCAACACCTGTGGGCACTATTCTTCCCCTCTGACGTTTCAGAAGTACAGTGGTCCGTGCCCCATGCAGCTGGTCGTAGTGAGTGCTGTCAGGAATGCTGTGAGTGCGGCTACTACCATCTTCACCGCAATCTCAATCAAGCGTTGTTTTTTCATGGTTAGGTTTTTGATTTGTTAGGGTTGTTAGGGTGATTAGGGTTGTTAGGGTGATTAGGGAGGCGCAGCCCAATTATCATTTATCATTTATCATTTGTCATTTAGAAGCGCCCGCCCGAAGGCGGGCACTTCGCTTAGTCCCCGTCCGTGCCAGCATTGGCGGGACCGTCGTCGGGCGGCGTGGTGCCACCGCTGGTGCCGCCCTCTGCTTCAGTCTTGGCAGCGGCTATCTTCTCCTGTGCGGCCTTCGTCCATCCGAGGGTGGAGTCTTTCTTCAGCTCGTCGCGGGTGTACTCGCCGGTGGCCTGTGCCAGCAGCTTCACGGCCTTCACGGCAAAGCCGGTGTACTCGGGGTTCTGACGCGTGCCCTTGTTGGCCACACCGATGGCAGCCTTTATGGCTCCGTAGCCGTCGGCACCCTCCTGGTAGAGCTTCGGCATGCCGTTGCCCTCGACGCTGCACTTGAAGATGGCGAGGTCGTCCACCTTGACGGTGTTGCCCATCAGCGTCAGCTCGCGGATGCAGCTCACGGCGTCGCGCAGCACGCCAGCGATGGTGCCCTTGGAGAACGGGGTGTTGTGCTCGGCCATGTGCTCGGCCAGCTTGTCGATGTTGATGGTCTCCTTGTAGTCCACGCGAGGATACCACTTACCGTAGCCTGCGCTAGCGGTGTTCTTGTTCTGAGATACGTTTAGTTCAATCATGGCAAATTAAAAAAGTTCGAAGTTCATAATTCAAGGCTTAAAAAAGTTCAAAGTTCAAAAAAGTTCAAAGTTCATAGTTCATGGTTCATAGTTCATGGTTCATAGTTCATTTGTCGAATGATACTTGGCGCTTATTTCCCGTCAGATGGCGAGTATTCCGGACTACTTGGCACTTACGGGGCGCAGTCGCCGCTGTATCTTCATTACGAGTGCAAAGTTACAAAAAAAAGTAGTGTAGTCCAAATAAAAAGGTAAAATAAGCACGCAAAAAGACACGTTGGCATTTTGAGAATAGCCCTGAATCACAGATCACAGATCACAGTTCATATTTAGGCACCCCCCGCCATGGTTATTTTAATATTATTATAATATATTATTATAATAATATATTATAATATATAATATATTTACACATTCTTCTGCACGGGCACCCCCCCTTTTTTTTAACTGTGATCTGTGATCTGTGATCGAGACACACTTATACTTTTTCGTTATTTCAATGTAGGAACGCTTAGGCTCCTAGCCAAGGTGAAGGGCTTGTAATCGAGTGCAAAGATATAACAAATAATTGATAAATTTATTACTCATCAAACTTGTTTGCTCCCCTCACAGTATGGCGCAAGGCACTGAGAAGTTGTTGCGACTCCTGAACCAAATTCAGAAATACAGTCATACTCTCAATATTGAGTTGCTTGGCTT